>ENA-ORXU01002166-ORXU01002166.1-marine-metagenome-genome-assembly--contig:-NODE-2166-length-13847-cov-3.667611_pt1 | contig 13847 bp, 10 predicted proteins | sample MGYA00237869_ERZ511484 | MGnify/ENA metagenome assembly ERZ511484
GCGCCACCCGCTTGAGCACCGCATGCTTGGCGTGCACGAATTGGGAGCGGGCGCCAAAGGCGCGGGTGCGGATGCCGCGGGCGCCCCCCACGGTCGCGCCCGCCGTCGACGGCACCCCCGCGCCGGTCGCCGCGGCGGCGGCGGGGGCGGCGCCCGCCCGCGGGACCGCCGCCGCCGCCGCCGCCGCCAAGCCGCCGCCGGGCGCCCGCCACACGGCCGGGGGAAGCGCCCGCGAGAGGCCCGGCGTGCGCGTCGACGGGGTGGTGGCGGTCGTTAGCCACCGGCCGCCGGCAAGCGGTCCGCGGGGGACCGCCCCGTCGGCGGGGGCGCCGAGGGCGCGGCAGAGCAGCCGCGCGACGGCCACGCGGGGCGCCGCCATGGTCGTCTGGCAAGCGAGCAAGATCCGTAGGTGTGGCGGATATTGGGGGGTGGGGGGGGGGAAGAAGACACGGCGCACCGGGGGGCGCCGCGGCCACGCAACGCCGTCGGCAACGGCGGCGGCAGCGGCGCACCGTCGGGACCGCCCACGACGCGGGGGCGACGGCGTGGCGCGGGCGGGGCGCAGCAGGAATTGATCGGCGGCGGGTCGACTGGGGAATTCAACAAGGGGTCCACGACACGCCGCCCGAGCTCGGCAACCCGGAGCCTGGTGAGACTGGAAACTGGCGATCCCATTGGCTGACAGATTTTGATTGAATGCGAGCCTGGTCAAGTGCCGTCTGACATCGGCTGGCTAGTCTCGGGCCTTTAGCCCCCCCTCGTCCGGGAGAGTCGCGGCCCAGCGTCAAGCTTGTGTTTCGAACCCATTGAATTTTGAACCGTGCGGGCCCAGGGACTCCGGCGGCCGCCAGAGACCGCGCCGCGCCAGTCAGTGCCCTTCACAGGCCCACGACGCCTGCACGGACGTTGTGGCTTGTCTCCTGTCATGCTTTCTCCCGGCTGCTCCCACCTCGCCCACTCGTCTCACCTCCTCAGCGCCCTCTACCCACCCCCTCCCACCCTTCCCGGCACAATAGTGTGTGTGCACCGATATGGGCCCCGGTGTGTCGGCGGCGCGCGATGCCGCCGGTTCCGAGTTGGACCCTCGTGTCGCGGCAGCGCTGGCTGAGGCCGCCCGTCGTGTCGCTGCACCTGTGGCGAGCGCGGCGGATACCGCTGCAGTGGCTGCTGCTGCTGTGCATGCGGAACACACGGGCGCCGTTCGGCCGCCGCTGACAGCAACGGCGACTACAGCGGCTACGACGCGAAGCGTGGCACCTCGAGAATTCGTCGCGGCCGCCGCTTGGGCCGTCGCTGCTGGTCAAGCAGACGCAGCTGACTTATCCTCCCGTCGCAGTGCCCAAGTCGTCGGATCGGTGGCGGCAAGCACCGCTCGGACACCCACGTCGGCCGATGCGCGCGCTGCTGCTGCCACTGCGGCTGCCGCATCTGCGGCGGGAGCCGTTGGACGGACCGCCGCTTTGGCAACCGTCGCTGCCGTTAGGCGCGCTGCCGGCCAGGCAGCAGGAAGCGGCACGGGCGGGCCGACGGCGCAAGGCGCGGGGGGGGAGGAGGCTCCAAATGGCGATCGGTCGAGGCGCACTCGACCGGCGACAGAAGGCGCCTTGGAAGCGACGCTCCACACCTCGGTGGACGTGCAGATGGAGCGCGGACAGCCACGAGCGGCGGTCCCCATGCGTCCGTACGTGCTACCTGTGCCACTGCAACTATTGCAGAGCCCTCATACTACTCGGGAGACGCTGCAGGAGCTGTGCCGCGAGCGTGGCATCTCCTTCGGCGAAGACGATTCGGGGGCGTCCATGAAGGCAAGCCTGGTACGGTGCAACGCTTACAACCGCACAACATGGGGTGCGCGGATGCATTGGATGGCGAACTATGTGCGCGGCGAGGCGCAGGAGGGCCGTGGCAGTATGCAGAGCTTCCACATGGCGATGCGTCACCCCCGAGGTGTGGGCGTCGACCAGTCGCCTGTGGGCACGCAGCCCCCCTTCACCGCAGCGGCTCCTCCGCCACGCACAACCACAACATCTATTCCTGCCCGTCCTCCATCTCCGTCACCCGCACGACCACCATTGTACACGTCTTCACCTCTCCCTCCACGCGGCGGCTTCCCTACACGGCGCACTCCATCTCCATCTCCTTGTCCCACTCCGCCCACACTCCCACTTGCGACTCTCCCGTCTCCTGACGTTCCAAGAGTGGGATGTGCACCTGCTCCTTTCACCACCCCTCGCACTCTCCCGCCCCCTGTCGCATCGGTTTCTGGTGACATGCTTCCCTCTTCACACCACGCCGCGCTGTTTATGGAGTCGCTCTCCGCCGAGCAAGCCGCTCTCGTCAACACGTGCACCGCGCAGTACACCGATCTGCGTGGGCTCGTAGTCAACATTGCCACCGCTGTCGCGGCCGGAGCCGAGTCTGCTGCCACCGCAACTACGCGGCTCGATGGCGCCATGACCAAGGTCGTCCAAAGCAACGCGGACGTGACCGCGGCGGCGGCGAGCATCAAGGCTGCCGTGCCGTACTTGCAAGGGTCGCTGTACAGGCCGTCCAAGCGGGCGAAGGCGATGGGCGGCGTGCACGCACGTGGTAGAGCAGATGGGCGGGGAGCGGTTGCGGGTGGAGAAGGTGCAGCGGCTCGGAATTGTGACGCTCCTGGGGCTGCCGCCGCTGCCGAAGCCACTGCAGCGACCTCAGCCGCCGCCACTGCCGCCGTCGCCGCCACCGCAATGAGGCCGTCGGCGTCTTTGTCTTCAAGGTACTACAACGCAGTGGTACACGAAATGACCATACCACCCGAGATGGTGACCGCCGCGCTGGACACCGAGCCGCTGTTCAACCAGCTGAGCACGATGCTGAAGATGTGCCACGTGACGGCGGGGCACCCCGGCCTGTTTGGGTCTTTGGCCGTGAACGGGCTGTACCAGGACCGCGTCAAGTACTCCATTGCCGTGCGGAAAAAGGGGGGCGCGTCTGCGGACATCAACCAGGCCAAGACCGTCCGCATGACCAACATCATCAAGAACAAGGTCCACTTGTACCTGAGGCAGCTTTATTGGATGCACTCTGTCGTGCCCAACCTGCTCAAGCTGCCACCCAAGGCGTCCTACGACGACATGAAGGGCGCTAAGGTGGGGGAGCACTAGCGGCAAGTGCTGACGCTGGCGTTGCGCCGCGTCGCTGACGAGTACGTCTTGCCGTCAAACCACCCATTGCGGGACCCCATCAAGGCCACATCCAGCATCCTCCGCAAGCAGCTCAACAAAATGTCACGTCACCCGGGGACGCCTGGAAGTATGGCCTCCCTCCTCTCGTCTTCCCCGTTTCGGGAGTTGCTCGCCGAGGCAGACAAGAACGTAAAAGCGAAGTACCAGTAACACTTGTTGGAATAATATAAAGCACGCGTGCCATGCCTATCGCAGTGATCACAGAGGTTGTGGCCGCGCTGTTCCCAGTTAACAGCAGCAACTGCAGCCCACGTTTTGTAAGAGGCGCTCATATGAAGAACTAGGCACAGGCTGTGCAGCTGAGAGTGACCTTACGACCGGTCCCCTACCAGAGCGACGCAACTGACGCGATGTGTGACTGCTTTGCTACGCAGCGTTCGGACGCGGGAAGAATAAAGGGGCAAGATCCCAGCTATCATACCACACGTGGTTCGTGGGAATGAGCAACCAACGAGGCCTCGACAAACAACTACCAAGCAAGGTTACATTTAGAGCACCATGTAAATGCAATGCAGCTGATGCCCGACACGTCTGAGCTGTGTCTGTCAGCGTAGACATGATCTGTCTGGGAACCATCGTGTCAAACGAGCTGTCAATGGCCGTTTCCGCCGGTCTGAGGTCGTGTCTGGGCCCGACACAGGTAGGATCTGGGTGGTGTCAGATCTGGGACCGTGTCAAGGCTGGGATCGCGTCCCTGACCGAGCATTATTTTGACACTGTGTCCAGGATGACATGGTGTCTGGTCTGGGCTGCTTCGCGTCCACGAAGGCACATCGTCGGACCCGGGCTTGTGTGTGGGCGGCTGCGTTCTTGACTTTTCTGGAAAGGGAAAGGGGAATGGTCTGGGCACGGGGAGTTTCAAGTCATGTTTGCAGCGAAGGCGAAGAAAGAGGACAAAGAAGATACACAATAATATTTCTCAAGGCAGTGCTACTGGAACTCTATCGAAACAGCTGGTGTGTGACCATGACTAAGTCGGCACCCATCGCCTCGTCGTGCTGCTCACACGGGGCCGCGCGCAATGCAACGGTTTGAGCAAAGTGGCGAAGCGACACCATCAATAGGAAGCTGAGCCAAAGAGGGCGCTGATGGTCTCGAATACAACCATCGGGAGCAAAGAGCTCCTTGCCATACATGGCAGATAACCCAACAGCTGAGAAGCAACCGTGAGAAAGTCGAGAACGCAGCGCGGCTTCCCGATGCTGGAAGACGCGGCCGGGGTCGGGCATCTCACGCAAAATGGTGGCACCCAAGTTGGCCAGACGCTCCGCGGAGTAGTACACTGTCACACGAGAAGCAGCGCTGGTCCAGTACGGACACCGAGCCGCCTTGGCGCGCGCAACCGGCCCGCCGTCGTCCGGCCGACAGACATAGGCAACCATCCACGGCACGGCGGGCGACAGCGGATGGGCCATTCCGACTTGCGCCATCGCCTCCAACCACAAAGGGCTCACCCCCTCATTGGCTGGAAGCGCCACGGCCAGCGCCTCAGCAACGGCAGCTACCGCCAGAGCTTGGGGTACCGCCTCCAAAGGTACCATCGGGAAGCCCGCAGCAAGGACATCGGCGGCGTGGCAATCCTTGGGCACTGCACGGACGGGTGCGAGCTGACCGTCAACCGGGAACCCCGCCGCGACCGCACGAAGAACGCAAGCGAAACTGGGTACAGAAAGAAATGAACGGCACCCCGCTGGCAACGCCCGGATAAGTTGCTCCACGCCATGCAGCCCCGGTGGAAACATGCCGACTGTAGGCGGGGGAAGAGGAGCAGCCGTCGGCACGAGCGGCACGTCAGCCGCCGTCGGGGGCAGGACAACAGCAGAAGATGCGCGCGGCAAGGCGACAGCGAGTGCTGCAGGGAGCTCAACAGCCGGGGGTGGAGCGGCCGCCGCACGCAGCGGAGGGGCAGCAGCCGCAGCGTGAGTGGGAGGCAGGGAGACTGGCCACACAGGCGGAGGGGAGGGCGTTGTCGACGGGAAGGGAAGGTTTGGCAGCTCAGGCGCGTGAGCGGGGTGTGCCGGTGCGCGCGACGTCGGGGGTGCCGGTGCCATCTGGTCGGGGGGGGTTGGGGCTGTTGGGGTCAAAGGAGCGTCGGGGACCGGCATGGCTATCCCCCTGGGCGCAACGAACCACCGCTGATGACGACCAGAGAAGAAGGATGGAGCAGGGGTGATGAGGAGACATGGTGAGGTACTCGTAGTGGAATGAGAATCGCTGTCCATGCAGCCCAGTGTGTAGAAGATCAGCACGGCTCGGAAGGGAACGAAAAGCCCGCGTACGAGCACAGCGCCTGCAAGTGGGGAGGGGGTGCGGGCACACGAAACCAACGCTGGCCGAGACACCCAGACGGGACCTGAGATATGGCCCAACGCAATCGGGTCTGCGCAAGAATGACGTGCTACCAAGATATCATAAGGGGACTTGGAAGCCGCCATACTTGCATGAAAAGTCCATGGACAACTCTCTGCTCATAGCCCCCCCCCCCTGGAAAACGAACATCAGTGGCAGAGCTTATGCACATGAGGCACGAGCAAACTTGCGCAGAAGGGTCCTGCCATGGCTAGAAGAGGAAGGGCTGGCACGGACACTGTGTTTCACACGTTGAGGCTGAATGCTTCCTCACAATGTTCTGACGGTGTGCATGCCGACTGATCGAGAGCAGAGTGTCTGCGTGTGTAGGTCGGTTACACTCGGCTTGTGAAACTCTTTTGCAGATGAAACCTGGATAATGTCCGTCCCCGCATCAGAGCCGATCAACTGGCACAGCCCTACGTACGGCCTCATCGTGCCACATTGTATGAGATACGTCCCGGACCGAACAGTTGCCGTGTCACACAGAGTAGTACTGGTCGTACCCCAAAGGCTCTCTCACAAGCCCGCACGCCGCCACCGCCCGCGCGCGCGCCCCACTGTTGAGCACGTCTGAGCAGGACTAGCGAGTGAAACAGCCCGGTACACTGTCGCACCAACTGAAAAAAGCCGTCCGCGCTGGGGCACTTGCATCCCAAGACCGCTGGACTGCGGCCGTGCGATGGTATGCGGATATCAGCCTGATTCTACAGAGTGGACAGTCCTGACGGAAGTTGCACCGCCCAGCGGTTCAAAGATCGGCGGCACAGAGATGACGGATGTTTTCCACCTCTTCGCAGTGCCACTCCGAAGGGACGGCGGAGAACTGCCGCGGCTTACCCCTCGTAGTGGCCATCGGAGCGCCATCATGGCTGCAATTGCAGGCTGCACCAGGCTGCAAACCTGTTGATCACGCATCAAGCTATGGAGATACGGGGGCTACTGTGCTCGACAACACCACTTGATCCCAACTATAGGAAAGTTGATCTGCGACGAGGTCACAAGTACAAAATCAAAGTCCTCGATCCTGCGTAAAACGTGCGGACGTGAGCTGCTGTGAAGGCACGGGCCACTCAAGTGGGACAATCGAGCCGGGGGCCCCATTCTCGGCAGATCGAACGGCGACAAGGCCTGCAGCGAGCCGGCGCCAGCAACCGCGTGAAGCGTTTTTCATCCTGGCGGCGGTTGCGTGACACCGCGATGGTGGTCCAGCGGAGTACCTCTCTACTGTGTCGTTCCGGCGGCGCTTCTGCAATGGTGGGCGGTATCTCACGTCCGCGCCACCAGCCCCGCCCACGCCCGACGGCCACTGTGGTTGGGTGCGCGCACGTCGTGCCATTGCATGCACCGGGCCGGACACCAGCCTTCGCTGTCTGTCACAGTGCCTGTGCGCGCGCTTGTGTGCTGCGGGTACGGGCGCCGTCGCGCGCTCTCCCTCCCCGGTCGCTGCGCACTCTCTTTGTATTGCTGCGGGGCCACGCATGCCGCTCTTGCTCCTCCACTCTTTTTGTCTCCTCCTACCCCCCGCTCGACTGAGCTCACCATCACCGCCACCGTTTCGCGATCACGCCGTCGTCAACGACCTGTTTGAGTACCTCGCCAGCTGCCCAGGTGTGTTTACGTTGGGTTTTCGCTGACCCGCAGTCAGCATCTGCTACTACAGCGGGCATCTGCCTCAACGCATGTGCTCTCTGGAGCTTTCCTCTCCGCGTGCATCTTTTGGACCTGCCCCTACCGCACGCTTGGAGCTTGTGGATTTCGCTTTCCACCCGTGCTTGCTTCTGACTTTGTGGCCTTTTTTTCATTGTCTTGGTCGCGCTTCATGTGCTCCCCCTCACTTGCCTTTCCAACATCCCCCGGCGTCTGCTGCAGTGCAGCCCTCACACCACCGCCGTCGCGGTCGCGTAGAGTTTGCGCACCTACCTACAACGCACTTGGCACGCAGTTGCCTCTACATCGCGCAGGGCCACTGCACCAGCTCGGGTACGTTTCATGCGGCATTGTGCTGACCCTTTGTGGACGTGGCACCCCACCGCGCACCGGCTGACATGTACAACGATCACGTACAAAGCTATTCCCAGTGATTCTCGATACCTATGCGAAGCACGGACCGACCACAACCGCACGTATCTTTGTAGTGTTTCCGTCCGCATACGATACTGACGTCTATTGCTCGTTGCTGATTGCCCGCACCACTCCCTCCTGACTTCCTGGGCATGCTATTCTTCTATCTTTACACGCCCACACCCCTCCTCACAGTGTGCTCTTTTTGAGCGGCTGCCTCGACGGGCGCCCCTCCACCTTTTTGGTTTCCTGCCCGCCCGCGTCGCCCGTACCAGCACCACCACCGTGGCGTGCATGGAGGGCGCGATGCACGTGCTCGGCATTGAGACGGCAGGGCGCCTGTCTGCCAGCCCGGAGCCGCCTGCTCGGACGCCGCACCCAATTGGCCTGCCGCAGTCGGCGGCGATGCGGCGTTTTGTTCTTGAGCAATGTCAAGACGAGGAGGAGGCGGCGGATATGCGGGCCGAGCGCGACGCGACTGGCGACGCACCGCCCGCTCCTCGGCATGGTCGCCCCGTCAATGGGGCGACAGGCGCTGATCAGACAAGCCTCGCGGGCGGCGGGGTTGAACCAGCATTCAACTTTGTCGATGCGCGCCCTGCGGACGAGCTCAAGGACATGGACGACCCTTTCGTCAGCCAGTTCATGATGGACGTCACGAGTTCCTGGCCGCAGCCTTCAACCTCCCGCTTGCGCAAGTCCCAGAACTCCCGAGGCAAGGAGAGCGTGGGGGCGAGGAGGGGCGCCACGCGCGGCACCAATGCCACGATGAAGACGTGGTCGAGCCGTATCAGGACCGCGTTGGCGTTTGCTAACTTCGTCGGGCGGGTGGTCTGCATCGACCCCTCCAAGCCGCGTCCCAATGACGCGACAATCGATCGCGGGGTTCGTAAGTTCTTTCGGTGCTTGGCGCCGCGGACCAAGGTGGTCATCACCACGTTCTTGGAGTGCCGTCGCCGTGGCTACGCCGTGGCGGGGGGTGGTCGGCGCTTGAGCGCGACGTCCGTCAAGGACTACTCTTCGGGGCTCACGTTTCTGTTTTCCGAGGCCAAGATTGACGGTGTGCGCGGCGTCGCCCCGGTCGTTCCCGACTGCTGCGAGCGCAGCTCACCATGGCAGCCGAAGGGCGTGGCGGAGCAGCGTGAGGAGGAGAAGCAACGCGCGGACCCTGGGACCTACACCGGCAACCCGATGGCTACAGCGGATATCCGCGACTTCCGCGGGGCAACCAACAAGACGGCGCGGCACGACGGAGAGACGCAGCTCAGCTCCGCCCCCGTCACCGAAGTAATGATGGACCGCTTCTTTGGAGAGCTGGTTCTATCCCACCAACCCGCGACGGACGCGTCGGGCGCCCGCCTCTCACTCGGAGAGGCTCTCTCGGCGATGGTGTCGGCCGCGATGAGAGGCGCCAACTTGCGGAGCACTGCCGAAGTTGAGCATGTGCAGCCGTCGGGGGATGCGGCGGCCCCATCATCCCAGGCAAATGAACTGTCGTCCAGCGACGAAGGCGACACCCACTTCTTCACGCCGCCCTCCAACGCCCTGGCGGACTTTCTCGTGTACGTGTTTTACGTCTTTGCTTTCATCACGGTGGCTCGGCCGGTCACGCTCATGCACATGAAGTTCAAGGACATTTCGTGGCCTGACATGAACGTGGCAGACAACCAAGCGTTCTTCAATCGGTGTGTTTCGTGCTCGTTCTTCCTTGTTGACTTTGTCTGTCCCACCTGGCCCCCATGCACGCATCGCTTTCTTTTTCTTGTCATTGTATCACCGAAGCGACTGGATGGTTTGCTAACTGCATCGAGCTCCTCTTAATCGTTGGTACCACCTGCCTGTTGGCCGCCCTTTGGAACAACCCCGCACCCCCCCCCCGTAGGCATCGGCATCAGCGCTTCGTCAAGGTGAAGCTCAGAATTACCAAGACCGGCACGGACACGAGTGACGTGATGTCAGTGTGCCTCTTCAGCTACTTCGCCGCACCGAGCGCTGCGGAGATGGAGGGCGATACCACCACGGCGTACGTGCATTGCCCCAGCGAGCACATGAACATCCCGCAGCTGATGCAGGCACTCCTCCTCTTCGCGTGCTCGGCCCCAGGTGTCGGGACGGACATGGGGGCGCTCACGGAGCAGCCGCTTTTTCCCAGCCTGTCTGTCCGTAACGTGGCTGGCACCGTGACCTTCTTCAAGATGAAGTCGGAGACGGAGGTGAACGCGCGCTTTGCAGCGGACTTGGCGCGCATCGGAGAGGAGCTCGTGCATGGGCAGCGGGCGTGCCGCACGTACGGATTTCGGCGCGGCGGGGCGCAGGCGCTGCTCAACCGAACCGGCAGGTACGAGCAGGTGATGCGGCTCGGCGGGTGGCAGCCGAACTCAAACTCCTTCTTTTGCTACATCACGCAAATGAACTCCAGGGGCACTCTGCGCTCGACGCTCCGGTCTTTCACGCAAGACGAGGTCACACAGGTCGTCGCCCAGCTCATGTCATGCTACAGCGAATGGGCGGTCGGCGTGGTGCGGCGCCTGTGCGTACAAGGGGCAGTGGAGGATGGCCAGATGGTTCACTCGTCGGTTGTAGCATTTGAGGCCGAGAACGTCAAGGTGTTATGTAGCATTGTATGCGAGTGCATCCTCACGCTGCGTAATGGGAAGACGGAGGAGGCAGTGTCGTCTGATGATGAGAGTTGATGTCTCTAGTCGTCCCCTACTCTTATCTCGATAAAAGGCCACTTGTTCAATGGCCATTCGTACCTGTGACTGCACAGGACGCGAGCTGGGTACCCCTTGCCGGCGAGCTCCATTGGTAGAATCGTAGCGATTGCTCTGCTTGTTGGCATAGTAGACGCTGTCGAGAGCCCATCTCATCGGATTCCATCGTGGTGCCGGTGGTGATTGCAAACGAAAATCCATGCAATCGATGATTTCGTGGTGATTCTTCCATTGATTTAAAGAAAGTGATTTCGTTTGATGGATTGCATTTTCCGATGCAGTTGAGACGAATGGGAGAGCGACTCCAGAGTAAGTTTTGCTTGCCAAACAAAGCAAGAGGAAGTGCAAAGTGGAAAAAACGCAACCCAGTGGATGTTGTACGAAGGCAAGTTGGCATTGTACGAACAGAAGGAGAAGGCACGTAGTTCGTGTTGGTTTAATAGGGAACGAGCGACTCATGAAAGGACACCGCCAAGCCGTCAACAACGATCTTGTCCTCGTCGAATCCAACCAAGTGCAGACCGCTCAGCGTTGGTGTGCGAGACAGACCCGACAGTGCTTGGCCAGCGGCCCACGCACGACTCAAGTCAACGGCCGCCTCTAACAACGTCCAGCCCTGTGCCCCATGGACGGTCATCGCCCACCCAAGCACCAGTGGCACCTGGGTGCGCGTTGCTGCCGTACTCAAACCATCAAGGGCGACCACACGCCCCGTCACAGGCACAACATCCACTGTCAAGAACCCTCCTGTCGGCAGCTCGAAGCGCACAGTTGGGTACCGTACGCAGCCCACCCAAAAAAAGCAGAGCACCACACCACGAGAGCCACACGGGACACCATGTCTCGAAAGGCAATTGGTCGGGACAAAGACAAAGGCACCCAGCCGCAACGAGAGCACCCTTGGTAACCTCAAACCGTCGAGGAGGGTGCCAGCCTCGTCCATCGTGATGTAACTCACCTTGAGCTCGTCTTGGGCGTTGTAAGTGACCTCCCTCCCCGGAAGCCGCTCGAGCTCGTCTTCATTCTTGGCCTTGGCCTTGAGCGTGTGGCAGAAAAGCCACACCGCGGATGGCGGTGGGTGCTCGGACCGCCGAGTCGCCAACAGCTCCATGTCCTTGTCCGTGTGGTTGCCGACGCGCATGCGCAGGAGCATGTCGAGAAGCCGTCCGTCCTTGATGTGGCGCCAATGGGTGTCGAGGACAACGGCACGCTGCCCAAACATGCACCTCCAGGAGTCGCACAGGAAGGCAAAGTTTCCATGGGGGGGAGCCAGTTGTAGAAAGTCACCGGAGAAGAGAAGCACCATCCCACCAAAGGGCTTGTTCGGCTGCTTCCGCACACCACGTAGTACCATGTCCAACCGTGTGACGAAGGCTGCCGGCAGGGTTCCCACCTCGTCAATGACAAGCACCATTGATGAGCAGATGCGCTTCTTCGCCGCAAAGGGGATGACCTTCTTCAACACCACGTCCAAGGGGGAGACCACGTCAGCATCCCCATTGATGTATCCAGCCCAGGAGTGCACGGTAATGCCGCTCACAAGCGCTGCAGCTACGCCCGAGGTGCCACATACGCTCACAGCAGCCCCCGCCGCCCGCAGGGCCTTGACTGCCTCGTTCACCAAGTAGGTCTTGCCGCACCCCGGAGGGCCGGTTAAGAAGACACTGGTGCCTGACGCGATCAGGCGGCAAACCTTGAGCGCGGCGCCACCTAGCGTCGTTGGAAGCCGCAAAGGAGGGAGAAACGCCACGGGAAGCGCCTCAATGTTGTCGCACGAACCACCAGCACCTTTGTACGACCAGGCGACACGACGCCGCGCTGCGGAGGTTGCATCACCGGCGCGGACGTGCCGTCGACGTGTCGGAAAAGGACTTGGGGAACCCCCAGCCGCTCCAGTCCACGCCTTAACGCTGGCGGGGGTTTGCTCTGCCACCATCGCAGCCACCGACCGCCCACGCCGCACAGGAGCAGCAAGATGCCCCTGTCCTGGCGTTGTGCTATTGGATGTGAAGCCTGCAGGGCCGGGGGCGGTAGCGGCACCACTCGTACACGTCAATCTCCGCCGCTTGGCATTGGTGCGGGGAGGAGTGATGCCGCCGACGTCGAGGGTGCGGACGTCGCGCGGCACCCCAATGACACGCACTCCGTCCGCACATGCAGACTTGCCGAGCTCGCGGAAGAACGCAGCCGTGCTCTCCACGTCGAACAGGTCCACGAGCATCGGCTTGCCGGGCACAAACGCGTGCAGGACACCGTCTCGGAGGGGCCTCGGGGAGAGGGGAGGGGGGCTGTCCGCGTGCGGGCGTCCAACGTCGACCCACAGACGTGCATCCGCCTCATGGAAGAAGATGCGCAGATGGAGCGGCCTAGGGAGAAGAAGATAGGCACGCAAGTGCTCAGAAGATGTTGGGGCTGGTCCGTTCAAAACAAACACATGCCCAGTGGGGGAGTTGGTGGGGGATCTAGTGGAAAGAAACAAGGTGGGACGATCCTCCATGGTACCCGACAGATCGAGCAGCACCTCGTCCAAGCGGAGCGGGTAGGTGGCGTCGGGGCGAAGGATTCGGCGTAGAAGGGGGTGCACGGGGGTGGAAGAGGTAGCTCTCGGTGCGAGCGGGGACGTTGGTCGTTACAGTGCAGAAGGGTGAAGCAGGTCGCCCGACGATGCCTGTGTACTGGTGGTCCTTTCTCCCCACGCACACCCAGTCGTCGGGGCAACGACAGAGCAGCGGCACTGCGCGGGGGTGCCCCGCGCACCCGACACTCGGGGGGGTGGGCCAAGGGTTGTGCTGATTTGCATGCCAAAAAGGGCGGGCAAGCGCCGATGGGAACCTGTCCCGCGCTGGTCGTGCAGCACGGCTGTTCCGCGCAGCCAGTGCTGTTGCGGCTGCTTGACTTGCGTGCTTGGAGAAACGATCTGGCGACGGGCCAGCACTTGGCCCCGGCCCTGGCCCGGCGTTTCCAATATATGGGCGAATTTGGGTCGGGGGTTGGGGCGAGGTCCCGATTGTGGCGCGCGGAACGACTTGGAGAACAAGGTGGCGGTTTGGGATGGGCGGCCAGTAAACGGCGGTGGGTGGGCCACAGGCAGCGTTTCGGGGCCGCGGAGGCGGTTTGTGCGGCTGGTGAACGGCGGTGGCTGGGCCACAGGCAGCGTTTGGGGGACCGCAGGTGGGGAGATCGGCCGATTTGGCGCGGGGGTTGCCGATTGGGTGCGGGGGTGGCCGATTCGGTGCGGGGGCGCTTTCGTTTCGTTTCCAGGGTGGTTCGTCGGCCTACACGGGTGTGGCCCCGTCTGTTGGTGGAGCATCTGGCACCTATGGTGCGAGCAGTATTGAGTCTCGGGCGACGTGGTCTGTTGGGACTCATACGGGTTATGCGGAGTTGGCGTATCCGGTTGGTTTGCCGCCTGCTGTTGGGCCGATGCCATCGATTGGGTTCAGCTACTCGTCTGGTTCGGTTGATGGCATGAATTCGTCGTCGAACAATCAGC
>ENA-ORXU01002168-ORXU01002168.1-marine-metagenome-genome-assembly--contig:-NODE-2168-length-13844-cov-3.345972_pt1 | contig 13844 bp, 11 predicted proteins | sample MGYA00237869_ERZ511484 | MGnify/ENA metagenome assembly ERZ511484
TGGGTCCCCGGAGCGAGGTGTTCCTGCTGGTGAGTTCAGGTGTCGCCGACCCGGTTGTGCCCGTGCTGATCCAGACCGACGAGGACGAGGCGAGCAGCAGACTGACAGAGCTGGGCTACGAGGTGCAGGTCACCGCTCAGGCCACAGATGACCCAGACCTCGATGGTGTCATCACCAGCCAAGACCCGTCTGGCAACACCCGATTGGAGCGTGGCGGGACCGTCCGCATCACCGTGTTGACCTACACCGCTCCCACCACACTGGTGCCCGACACCGCTCCACCGGTCACGACGAGGGCCCCCACGACCACGAGGGCGCCTGCGACCACGGTTCCCGCACCTGCCAGCACCGAGCCCGCTGCGACGACCACCGCAGCCGGCTGAGCGAGCCCGAGGTCTCGTCTGGCATCCCGGGGCTGAGGGGGCCCGGTGGGGTCTCAGTAGCGGCGCTTGATCTCTCTGCGGATGAAGGCGGCAGTGGCTCCGAGGACGACCACGGCGAGCGCTCCGGCTGCTCCTATGCCCGCCATGCGAGCGGTGCCCATCTCGTCCGACCCGCAATCGGCTCGGGCTTCCAGACCGATGTCGGATCGGTCGTCCTCGATCGCCTCGCCGTTGGTGTCGTTGGACAGGTTGCTGTCGGGAGTCGAATCCCGATCAGGTTGATCGCCCCCGAGAGCAGCGTTCTGATCGGCGATCGTGAGGTTGACCCCGTCGGCACCGGAGTCCGCGTCGTCGAAGCCAGCGATCTCGGCGGACATGGTCACGTCGGTGTCGGTGGTACACGTCGCTTCGGGGTAGTCGTCGGCCAGGCGGAGGCGAATCGGGACCCGAACCGAACGGCCGGCCTCGAGGGGGCCGGGGACCCTCGTCGTCATCTGGCTGCCGTCGAGTACCCACCCGGGGTTGTCGTCGGGGTCGAACTCCACGCCGTCGGAAGCGCTCAAGACGAGCTCGACGTTGGAGACATCCGCAGCGCCGATGCCCTCGTTGTCGACGGTGAGTCGAACCTCGAGTTCGGCACCCGGGGCGACCACCGACGAGCCTTGGAAGTCCGCACTGAGGGCGAGGTCGAACGTGGTGACCTCGGCGTCGTCGGCGGCCCCGTCGGGGTCCGAGACGTTGAAGCCCATCAAGCCCGAGTCGTCGTTGTCGCCGAGCTTGGAGTGGCCACCGGTCAGCTGGGTACAGGTGGACGGGCCCGAGCCCACGCAGAGTTCGGAATCGGCATCCGGTCCAGGTGAGATGGCGAGGATCCGAGCCTGACTCTGGCGGTCGTAGGGATCCTGGATCGGCAGCGGGGTTCGGGTCTCGGGGCCTTCGTCGACGTTGAGGGCCACCCACATGAAGGCGAGGCCCGCCGGAGGGAGTTCGCCGGTGAGTCGATACTGGACGGTCCCACTGTCGTCGTCCACCCGGATCTCCTCGGCGTCGAGCCCGTCGAGGTTGTAGCCGTCGCCCGCGACGGTGGGAGGAGTCCTGATCGAGGTGCCCGCGGGGACCCGCAGACTGAAATCGACCTCGTCGATGGGTTCGGTCCCCTGGTTGTGGACCTCGAGCTGAGCTTGGACCACACCCCCGACCTCGCACAGGGCCTCCTCCCTCGTCCCTTCCTCACAACCCCCCACGCGGGTGAAGCGGATCGCTGCGTCCTGCTCCTCGGGCTCGTAGTCGGCCGGGATCGGGTAGTCGCCGTCCCACGCCGGAACCAGACCCACGTTGGCGACGGCGCCACCTTCGTCGGACAGGATGTCGTCCACATCGTCGATCTTGACCCGTTGGTTGCTCACCCCGATGGCGTTGTCGGGTCCGGGTCCGGCCTCGCAGAAGAGGTTGTTGCACTGGGTCCGGAGCCAGCCGGTCTGGATGTGGAGGGGTTGGCCGGCCTCGAGTCCTTCGAGTTCGTACTCGCCGCCCCCGCTGGTGACGGTCACCGCCGAGCCTTGTCCGTAGCGAACGACGATCCCGTCGAGGCCGGGTTCGTCTGCATCGCGAACCCCGTCCTGGTTCTCGTCCCAGTAGATGACGCCGCTGAGGTCGCCCGGGTCGCCTTCCAGAGGGAGTGGTTCATCTTCGGGTGGGGCCTCGGGGCCCGGTCCTTGTTGTCCTGGGGCGGCTGGGCCCCCAACTTCTGCGCCCGGTGCGTCCTGGCCACTCGCTACGCCGGGGGACAGCGTCGCCAGGGCGAGCATGCAGCTCGTGGCTCCGAGCGCGAGGGCGCGTCTCACCGCGTGTGCTGGAGCCGCGCTCTGAGAGTGGTGGAACACTGTCGGAATGTTCGCACTTCCGGGGTCGCCTCACCAGGACCGAACGATGCTCGCGACTGGGTAAGGCCGCCTGAGCCGCCTGGCCTGGGGGATCGTCAGACCCTGACCGAGCGATCGAGGAAGTTCGACAGGAGGCGATGTCCGGCCGAGGTGAGGATCGATTCGGGGTGGAACTGGACGCCCTCGACATCGAGGGAGCGGTGGCGGAGGCCCATGATCACCCCGTCTTCGGTACTCGCGCTCACCTGGAGCACGTCGGGCAGATCGTCGGGCGCCACCACCAGGGAGTGATACCGGGTTGCCTCGAGGGGGTTCGGGAGGTCGGTGAAGACCCCTGCCCCGTCGTGTGTCACCAGAGAGGTCTTGCCGTGCATGATGTCGGGTGCCCTGACCACGGTGCCGCCGTAGAGCTGGCCGATGCACTGGTGGCCGAGGCAGACACCGAGCACTGGACGCCGACCTGCGAACTCCTCTATCAGCTGGTTCGAGATGCCTGCATCGTCTGGAGTCCCCGGGCCCGGGCTGATCAAGATGGCGTCTGGGTCGAGTGTTCGGGCGCCCGCGACATCGATCGCATCGTGTCGTTTGACCACGGGATCGGCGCCCAGTTCACCCAGGTACTGGACGAGGTTGTAGACGAACGAGTCGTAGTTGTCGATGACGAGGACGCGGGCCGACATGGCCGCTCACCGTATCGCTCTGTCTCTGCCTCTATCGTGTGGGTATGGCACGACCTCCGAAGCGCAAACAAGGAACCGGCCGCGTCACCCCCAAGGGTGGGGTGAGTCGCGTACGTTCCGAGGGCGCAGGAACCCCGGGTGGGTCACCGGTGGGCAAGGACGGCGAGGCGAGCTTCAAATCCCGGTCGCTCACCGATGAACCGATGCCCGAATATCGACCTGCCTCCGCGGGGAGCCCCCGGTGGGTGCCCATCTTGATGTTCGGCCTCCTCGGGATCGGCTTCCTCACGATCATCGTGAACTATCTGGCCGGGGACAGTGCGAGCAACTGGTTCCTCCTGCTGGGGCTGGGTCTGATCCTCGGAGGGATCATCACCGCCACCCAATACGAGTAGGGTTCGCCGCTCTCCGCCTTCGGGTGGACACCCAGTGCGAGGTGCCGGCCGCTGCAGGGGCGGGGGCTCTTCGCCCGACGTCGATGCTGTTCACACAGGCCATCTCGCACCCGAGCGGGCCGCTGGCGAAATGTCATTGGTGTCGTTTCCACACAGGGTTATCCACAGGCTGGGGACATCGCTGTGTGGAACATCACAGAGTGTGACGGTCGGACTCACATCTGCGTTTCTGCGGTCGGCGGGTGGGGGAAATCACCCAAGACGAGCCCAGAAACGCCCGTTGGCGGCGCCGAAGCCCTCGCTCTCGGCATTCGGCGGCCGGACCACGCTGAGTCAGCCTTATCGGGACCGGGTCAGTCGTACAAGGGAGCGACGAGCTCCATGTCCTCGAGACAGTGCCGAGGGGGTTCGGGCACCTCGTCGTTGGCTGCGGTCATCCGGACCTCGGTGGAGCAGATCGTGCAACGGAACTTGAGGCGGACCCTCCTCAACTCGCCGGGAGGCGGTGGAGCGGGTACCGGGCGAGCGAAGGACCCGATCAACCCGAAGCCGAACCGGAAGGCGATCGCGATGAATGCGAGGGTGACGAGCGTGCGCCCCACGGGGAAGTCGCCGAAGATGACCAGGGCGACCCCGCCCAAGACGAACACCACGAGCCAGATCGCCCGACGCAGTTTCACGAACCGAAGACTATCGCCAAGCGATGCGATCCCTCCGATGGCCGTGGGATGCCTGTTGATCGGGAGACTCGTGGGGGGCGCCCGCAGGGTCGGCCGAAGCTCGGAGTCGACTGCGGCCACGGCTGAGAGCGATGCACCGGGCTCCGGCCTCCCGCCTCCCGCCTCCCGCCTCCCGCCTCGGATCAGGCCCGACCTTGCGTTCGGACGAGGCGGTACGGTTGCACGAAGATCCGGGGCAGCGGATGCCTTGGAAACGACCGGGGGAGACGCAGTGAGTACCACCACAGTTGAGACATCGGAAGAGATCCAGGCGAGGGTCGAAGGCCAGACGGTCACCAACCAGTTCCTGGTCAACGTGTCGGACAACTCCGACAGCGTCGCCCTCCGTTGGAAGGACGATGACGGGGGCTGGAGCGAACTCACCTACGGCGAGATGGCAGATCAGGTCGCGCGGGTGGCCGCAGGACTGAGCGAACTCGGCCTGGGTCGAGGGGACCGCATCATGCTGATGATGGGCAACATCCACGAGTTCCACATCGCGGACATGGCAGCCCTGATGGTCGGCGCCACGCCGATCTCGATCTACAACTCCTCGGCGTCGGACCAGGTCGAGTTCTTGACCAACACCTCCAAGGCCAAGATGGCGATCCTGGAACACGACCAGTTCCTCAGCCGCTTCAGGGCGGTCGCCGACGCGATGTCGACCGTGGAGCAGCTCGTGGTGATCGACCCGGCCACCGCCGAGGCCAACGAAGATGTCGTGAGCTGGGCCGACCTCGTCGCCCACGAACCGGGCGACCTCGCCGAGATGAGCGCAGCGGTCAAGCCGGACGACCTGGTCACCGTCATCTTCACCTCGGGCACCACCGGTCCGTCCAAGGGGGTGATGCTCACGCACAACAACATCTGTTGGACCGCCGAGTGTTCACGCTCATCGATCGGTTGGGAGCCAGAGGACTATGTGGGGGCTCGGATCGTCTCCTACCTGCCGATGGCCCACGTCGCCGAGCGGATGAACTCCTACTACCTCGCCTCCATGGCCGGCTACGAGGTGACGTGCTGCCCGAGTCCGAGCGAGTTCGCCGCCTATGCGGCCGAGACCCGGCCCCACCTCATGTTCGGCGTGCCGAGGGTCTGGGAGAAGATCTACGGCGGCGTCAACGCAGCACTCTCGGCCGATCCGGAGAAGAAGGCGAAGATGGACGAGGCCATCGAAGCGGCGGCCCCCATCGCCGAGAAGATGACGATGGGCACCGCGACCGAAGAGGAGCAGGCCACCTACGACTTTCTCGACCAGGTCGCCTTCTCGACCGTCCGCGAACTCGTGGGCCTCGACCAGGTGAAGCTCGCCATCACGGGCGCAGCGCCGATCCCGGCCGAGATGATGAGCTGGTTCCGGACCATCGGGGTGCCCCTCTCCGAGGTGTACGGCTTGAGCGAGACCTGCGGCCCCATGACATGGGACGCATACCGGGTGAAGGCCGGCACGGTCGGTCGAGCGATCCCGGGTTGCGAGGTCAAGCTGGCCGAGGCGGACGACGAGGTCATCTGTCGCGGCGGAAACGTCTTCGCGGGCTACCTGGACGCTCCGGAGAAGACCGCTGAGGTCCTCGACGCTGACGGATGGTTCCACTCCGGCGACATCGGAGTCATCGACGACGAGGGCTACCTCAAGATCGTCGACCGCAAGAAGGAACTGATCATCACAGCGGGCGGCAAGAACCTCTCACCCTCCAACCTGGAGGCCCGCTTGAAGATGATCCCCCTCGTGGGCCAGGCGGCTGCCATCGGCGACAACCGTCCCTTCGTGTCGGCCTTGGTGGTGCTCGATCCCGATGAGGCCCCGGCCTGGGCCACCCAACACGGCATCGAGTACTCCGACATGGAGGAACTTGCAGCGCACCCCGATGTGGTGGCCGAGATCGAGGCCGGGCTCGAGGAGGCGATGGCGCCGTTCAACAACGCAGAGCGCGTCAAGCGAGTCAAGGTGTTGGGCGCTGAATGGTTGCCCGATTCTGAATTGCTCACGCCGACATCGAAACTGAAGCGTCGCGGAATCAATGCCCAGTTCACCGCCGAGATCGAGGCGTTGTACTCCTGACAATGGGTGAAACAACCCAGTGATGCGGCGCCCGACATCTCACATTGTGAGTCGGGCGCCGCACACCGAGTGAACCTGACGACCGTGGTGTCCAAAGGGTACTTTGGCCTAGGCGGTTCAAACGAGTAGGCGTCGGCTGCGAGCTAGCGTGGTCGAGGTCTCTTCTGGGCGGAGAGCAGGTTCCGAGGGTGCAAGGAGTCGAGGGCGTGGAGCAGCGAGTTGATCTGATCGAGGATTTCGGGGGCCTCGATCTCACTGTCGATGAGCCCCCCCACATCCAATTGGTTCCCGATACCCTTTCTGTCGCGATGATCGGCCTTCGGGGCATTCCTGCCCGCTACGGCGGCGTGGAGACGGTCGTGCAGGCGCTCTCTGGAGCCTTGGTCGACAAGGGCCATGACGTCACGGTCTATTGCTGGAAGTACGCTGACGAGCCGGCTCCGAGCACGTTCGGAGCCGTCAAACTGCGCCACCTTTCGACCTGGGGTGAGAGTGCTCTCGGCTCCTTCTGCCACGCAGTGCGTTCGACCATCGACGCCTCGCGGCGTGACTACGACGTGATCCACTATCACGCCCTCGGCCCTGGGATCGCGAGTCTTCTCGGGCGCCTCATCTGTCGCCGGAGTCGCATCGTGGTGACCGTGCACGGCCGTGACGATCAGCGGGCCAAGTGGGGCCCGATGGTGCGTTCGGTCCTTCGCTTCGGTGTCTGGGTGAGTGCCCACGTGCCCCACGAGACGGTCGTGGTGTCGCGTGATCTGGCCCGCGACTACTCGGAGAACCTGCGGCGCGAGACGGTCGTGGCACCCAATGCGATCACCCCGATCCCGTTCAAGGGCCCCGGGCGGATCCTGGCCGAGCTCGGTCTCGACGCTCAGGACTATGCGGTCTCGGTGGGTCGTCTGGTGCCCGAGAAGGCGGTACATCGCCTGATCACGACCTTCGGTGAGTACCTGCCGACCAAGAAGCTCGTGCTCGTCGGCGGAGGGGCCAACAATGAGTACGTGGCAGAACTCCACGACCTCGCAGCCGGATACGAGAACGTGATCATGGCGGGAAGGCGCTACGGCGACGAGCTGGCCGAACTCGTCCACTCTGCCGCGATGTTCGTCACGGGCTCGGATCTGGAAGGTCTCCCGACGGCCCTGCTCGAAGCGGTCATGGCCGATCTCCCGGTGGTGGCGTCCGACATCGCTCCTCACGCCGAAGTCCTCGAATCCGATGACCTGGGGCATCATCTGATCCCCGCGGCCGACAGCGCGCGCTTTGCTGCGGCGGTCAAGGAGACCTTCGGCGACCTCGTCGAAGCTCGGCGTTCTGCTGCAGCTCTGTCTCCCCGGGTCCGGCGTCGCTACTGCATGCAGCGCGCAGTCGACGCCCACGAGCAGGCCTACGGGCTCTACGCCTGAGAGACGGATCACGTGTATCAGCTTCGTACGATCGACTCCATGTCCGCCCTCGCGGGCGTGGCCGGAGATCTCGCCCCCCTCATCGGAGGCAGACCCGCCTTCACCCCTTGGTGGATCCGCGCCTGGTCCCACACCCTTGGCCGATCCACTCGTTTCGACGCTCGCCTGGTGTCCCACGGGGGTTCAACGGTCGGCGCTGCCCTGTTGGGTCGACGCGAATCGCTGGGGGTGACCCGGATCGAGGGACTCGGGGTGAGAGGAACCACCGCCGACCGGGTCGGCGTCCTCAGCCTCGCGAGCCACGAACGCGAAGTGGCTCGGATCGTGGCGGAGAGCCTGGTCGAGGCCGAACCATGGGACGTGCTCAGGCTCGATGCACTCCCGGCCGATGCCGTGGCGACCAGGGCCTTCGTCGATGCGCTCGAGCTCGTCGGGCTCGATGCCACCCCGGTGACCGCCGATGACGTGTGGGAGATCGATCTCCCGGCCACCTGGGATGACTTCCTCGCCCGGCTTTCCAAGTCGCATCGGCGCCAGTTGCGACGCCTCGACCGTTCCGCAGTGGAGAGCGGACGCTCGGTGTTGTCGACGGCCAAAGGCGGCGATGAGATCGCCTCGGCGCTCGAACTCCTCGCCGAGCTCCACAATCGTCGTTGGCGTTCGGTCGGAGGCACCGGCTCGTTCGAGTCCGAGGACTTCACCTCCTTCGTGGCCGATGTGTCGGCCGGAGCAGACCAAGCCGGGCAGCTGCGACTCAAGATGCTCGACTTCGACGGCCGACTGGCAGCGGTCGAACTCGACTACGGCGACCAGGCAGGTATCTGCGCCTATCAGACCGGCTTCGATCCCGATCTGGCCGAGGAACGGGTCGGTCAGATCCTGCTGATGGAGACGATCAAGGCCGCCATCGACGAAGGGGTCGCCCGATACGACCTCGGCCGTGGCGTCGATCCCTACAAGCAGCACTGGCGTGCCGAAGCCACACCTTCGCTCGATCTCATCGTGGGCGGTCCGAGTCGTCGCGGCCGTCTGCTCGCTCGAGCGGAGGTAGCCCAGACCCGTGCCCGTCGCTCGGATCTGGCCGAGCGCGCCAAGCACATGCGCAGCGACATCAGGAATCGCCGGTCCGAGTCTCGGAGCTCGACGTGACCGGACCCCGCGACGTCGCTCAGGGAGGACAGGAAGAACCCTCCGGCACGCTCGCGTCCACATCGGTCGACGAAGTCGACGAGCCGTCGGATTCGGGTGACTCCGCCGGCTCCTCGATGCTGGTCACCGGACTCGGTGGGGTAGGAGAACTCCTCGCCACCCTCGGGGTCGGCTACCTCACCTCGCGGTATCTGTTCGCCGATGGCCGAGGCGAGTACACCGCCATCGTGTTGTGGGTCCTCACCGCAGGTTGGATGGGCTCGTTCGGGCTGCGCGAGTCGATCGTCTGGGTGCTCAAGAAGAATCCGGACGAAGAGAAGGCGATCGTCGGCTCAGTGCTCGCCCTGCTGCTGGTCCTCGGGCTGGTGACCACGGGGCTCGTGGAGTTGCTGGTTCCCTTGGGCTTCAGGGAGCAGACACCCGAAGCGGTGCGCCTGGCCAAGGTCGCAGGCTTGTCGACCTTCGTGATCATGGGCTTCTACGCCCTCCAAGGCATGCTCGCAGCGAGGGAGAACTTCAAGGCGCTCGCCTGGTCGCAGATGCTGCACCCGGTCGCGGTGTTCTGCATCATGCGCGGCCTCTACGTCTTCGGTGAGTTCGACGTGGCCTCAGCGGTGGCGACCAAGCTCGCCGTGGTGGCCACCATCTCGGTGGTGGGCCTGGCGTGGACGATTCGTCTCACCGGCATCGGGCGGCCCTCGTATGCGCTGGCCCGCGAGATGATGGTGTTCGGTTCGAAACTGCAGGTGTACAACCTGGGACAGATCTCCAACGGCCAGCTCGATCTCGTGATCCTGCCCGCCGTGGTGGAGGCCAGCGAGATCGGTCACTACTCCGTGGCGGTGTTGACCGCGAGCACCATCATCGTGGTGTTCGGACGGATCTCTTCGGTGGTGTTGCCGCTCGTCGCCCGAGCCGAACGGGCCGAGGGTTTGTTGCTCTTGGAGCGGATCCTGCGCGTGGTGTTGGTGGCCAGCCTGGCCTCAGCGGTGGTGCTCGCGCTCATCGCTCGGCCCTTCTTCGTCTTCGTCTTCGGCGACGAGTTCTCCGACAGCGTGCAACCACTGATCCTGCTGTTGCCGGGGATCATCGCCTGGTCGGTGAACATGAACGCTTCTGCGGGACTCCAGGCCATGGATCTGCCGGGGCGAACCAGCTGGTCCCAGCTCGGCGCCACGGTGGTCACCATCATCGGCCTGGCGATCTCGCTCGAACCATTCGGCATCCTGGGTGCCGCGGTGACCTCCACCTGCGCCTACCTCACCGCCCTGTGCATCTCGATCACCTTCTTGGTTCGAGATTGCGGCTTCCCGGCGCTGAGGGTGCTCGCGTTCACCCGCTTGCCATCCGACATCAAGATCTTGGCCCAGAAGGTCAAGCCGGGCGGGGGAGACGACGAGCCCACCGATCATTCCCCCGATGCCCCTGCTGCGGGCGACCCCAACGATCCCGAGCTGTCGCCGGCTTGAAATCGGGCTGATCGAGTCGGGGTGCGCCGGGCGCTGCGGGAGCGAGGCTGCTTCGTGGCGCAGGACGCCCGGTTTCCGATCGGCAAGGTGGACGCGAAAGAGGGCCGGGCGCTCTCGGCGACCCGACCCTCGTCGGATGTGTTGTAGAAGACGTTCTCGTGACGGAGAACCTCGATGACCGGCGTGTCAGCCGTTCTCGAGTCGTGACTTCAGTGCGTCGGGATCGCTGACCACCTTGAGACGACTCGCCACGTTGACCGCCAGGTCGGTCATGCCGTGGTCGATCGAGAATTGTCGGATGTGGGCCCGACTCGCTTGTGCAGCCACCCCCGCAGCGGCTCTCAGCGCGGGTTGGGGCTTGCGCCAGATGGTTGGCGAGGAACGCCAGAAAAGGGTGTAGGAGACGCTCTCGCCGAGACCGTGGACCCAGTGCCACCAGTGCACGGGAAGAAAGAGGGCCTCGGTCTCGTGCAGGTCGAGGGTGATCGACGGCATCCCGGCAGCCCGCTCGAGTGCGATGCGGGCCTCCTCGGGGTCGGCTGGCACATCGATCGTGCTGTAGTTGGAGCGACTCTTCCACCACACGGGCGGCTGCATGTCGCGGGTGCTCTCCGGGGGGAGCAGCACCACTCGTTTCGAGCCGCCGAGCTGCGTCAGCAGTGCCTGATCACGGTCGTGGTAGTGGAGCACCGACGTCGTGCCGACACCGCAGAAGACCGACTCGCTCGCGATGTCGGTGACGCCGATGTCCCGGATGAGTTCCGGAACCGTGATCGCCTCGCCCAGCGAAGGGACCATGGTCCTGAGTGGTTGCTCGGCCAAGAAGTAGTTGAGTGCGTCGGGGCCACGTTGGAGGTCGACGTAGTCGGCGATCGTCATCGAGCGGTGTTCCCACGAGTTCGATCCCGAGCGGTCGGGGTAGTACTCGACCCTGACCTGCTGTCCGCCGGCCAACTCGGCCATGCGATCCAGCGAGATGACTCCCCGATCGGGGAGATGATCGAACAAGCCCGTGACGAGTACCGGATCTCTGAAGCCGTCACTTGCCTCGGCGAGGCGCCGGGCGTCAGGACGATGCAACGTGGTGAGTGCAGGACGCTCCATCACGGTGGTCATCGTCGGGTGCTCTTTCTGCGACCGGTCCGGGATGCGGCCGACGAGTCGTTCGACTTCGAGTTGCCGTCGCTGCTGCTGTCAGGCGTTCGTTGCGAGGTCCGACGGTTGCGTCGACGACTGCTCTGGCTGTCCCGCTCGCCCTTGGTGCCGCTCCCGCCCGACGCCTTGCTGGACGAGCCGCTGGACCCCTCGGAGGAGGAGCTCGAACTCGACGAAGCGTCCTCGGACTTCGACTTCGATGCCGACGCACCGTTGCCGTTGGACGACGAGCCACCCGTGGAGCTGCTGCTTTTGGCGGTCCTGTCGTTGCTCTTGGTTGCGTCGTTGCTGTTCTTGGTGGTGGTGTCGCTGTTCTTGGTTGCGTCGTTGCTGTTCTTGGTGGTGGTGTCGCTGCCCTTGGCAGTGGTGCGGTTGCCGCTGTTCGCAGCGCTGGAACTCTTTGAGCTGCTGGAGGACTCGGAGCTCTTCGTCCTGTTGCTTTTCGCTGCGCTAGCCGACTCGGTGTCGGGCTTGGAGTTTTCTTTTCCCGCGCCGGTGCTGCCAGCAGAGCTGCTCTTGGGAGCCTCGTCCTTCGAGGGAGTCTTGTCGCTCGACGTCGGCCGGGTGCGAGACCCCGATGTGCCGCCGTGCGACGTGCTGCTGCCGGACCTGCCGTTGCTCGAGGAGCCACTGCTCGAGGAGCCACTGCTCGAGGAGCCACTGCTCGAGGAGCCACTGCTCGAGGAGCCACTGCTTGAGGAGCCGCCCGGAGCGGTTCCGTTGCCGGACTTGCTGCGGGGAGCCGCAGTGCGGTTCGAGGCACTGCTCGATCCTGTCTTGGTTGCCGTCTGGCGGGCCGGCTGCGAAACGGAAGGGGACTCTTTGACCGTCGTCGCTGCGGCCGACGCACTCGCTGCCTCGGGGCCCGCTCCCACGCCGGCGAACTCTTCGACCCTGGGTTCGGTCGGTGACTCGCTCGGCGACATCTCCTTGCGGAGAATCGTGGGCTTGCCGGGCTCGGAGGTCCTGACCTCGCCGGCGCCCGAGGTGGACGCCGTTCCGAGCGATCCATCGATCGAATCGGCACGGTTGTTGCGACGCAGGTCGCCGCGGCGGGTCCAGATGAAGCCGGCGGCGACGATGAGGAACGCCAGCAACATGGCGGGCACCGCAGCGGTGAATGCCGGGCTGATGCCACCGAGTCGGGTGACCACGACGTTGCGAAGTGGGACTCCGCTGTTGGCCTCTCGGGAGGCGAAGCTGATCTCCGCCAAGCGAGTGTCGGCGGCGGAACTCTCGGTGACAGCGAGTTCTGCGGCACGGTTCAAGGCCCGCCATTCCTGGAGCACGTCTCCGTAAGAATCGATCTGCTCTTGGCGCTCACCGATCAGGGTCCCGACCGACGGATCCTCGAAGCGCGCGAACTCGAGTTCGAGTGCGAGTAGGTCGGCCTGGAGGCGGTCGTACTGGTTCTCCACGTCGCTGACGCCGGCTTCGGCCTCGAGCTCGTTGAGGGCTGTGTTGGCTGCGACCACGTCGTTGCTCAGTGAGTCCGCCTGGGCGGTGGCCCGATCGAGGTCTGCGGTCAGCATTGCCTGGTTCGCAGTGTCGACCACCGAACTCAATGCGACCTGGGCGCCTTGGGCGCTGGTGGCGGTGACGGCGACCTCGACGTTGGTGGAGCCGCCGAGCTGTGCTGCCTTGGGATCACCGATCAGCTCGGCTCCGTCGGCTTCGGCATCCATTGCGGCCTCGGCGGCGTCGGCCACCTCGTCGGTGGCCACTTCGGCGAGAAAGGAGTCGATGACGGGTTCGAGGGTCCAGACGCCTTCGATGTCACCATTGCTCGGTACGAGGGTGAAACGCCCCTCAGCCCGAAACTGCGTCGCGGGCGAGAACAACAACATCGAGACGATGCCCGCGATCAATGGCACCCCGATCAAGGCGAGTAGCCAGCGCGGTGTGATGTACCCAGCAATTTCCACCGTGTCTCCGTTTCCCCGCGCCACACTGGCACGCCGATTTCGGACAGTACTGCTCCGGGTGACCGACTGCCCGTCGACGGGTTGTTTCACCTAGTGGGCACGGATCGGGCTGTCACAGATGGTCGTCCCGACGCTGTCAAGAGGGGCCGCTGGATCGTCCCGGCGGCGTCAAGCAGTGCTGTCGAGTGCCTCGTCGAGGTCGATCTCCCAGAAGCCCCGGCCTTCGGTGCCAAGGATGAACCGTCCGGGATTCCAAGGATCGGCGCTGATGACGTCCCCGCGGCGGACGGGAAGCCCGTCGGTCAGGGGTGTCCAGGTCTGCCCACCGTCGAGGCTCAGCTGCGGGCCACCGGGTACTGGCGCATCGCGGAAGGGGTGGTCGCTCACGCTCACCACCATGCGGCCGGGTTGTTGCGGGTCGAGCGCCACGTCGAGAACGCCGCGAAGGTCGCCGCGCACCTCGAGCAGCCCGGCGTACAAGGCGATGGCCGACAAGTACTGCGACGGCAAGCCCTCGGGCCTGCTGTCCTTCGGTGTCAGGGGCGGCTTCGACGCCGGCGTGAAACGGCTGGGTGCCCCCTGCGTACACGGTCGTCACCGCGACCGCCAACGGCA
>ENA-ORXU01002172-ORXU01002172.1-marine-metagenome-genome-assembly--contig:-NODE-2172-length-13829-cov-4.456952_pt1 | contig 13829 bp, 12 predicted proteins | sample MGYA00237869_ERZ511484 | MGnify/ENA metagenome assembly ERZ511484
TGACTTTTGTTACCAAATCATCCTTTGTGCCGCAATAAACCATTGACGCATGTGGACTTGCTTTTGATGCCACGAGCATGTAAGCCCACAGTGGAATGATCGCATCGGCACTGCATTGAACCAAGACGGGTTTTCCGTCCAGACTAGTCCAGTCAAAATCATCTAATGCGTCACGAAAATCTTTTTCGCGTAAAATCAAGCCTTTAAATAAAAAATTCTTCAAATCGAATGTATACATATCATGTGGATAGTACACACCAGGATTGATGGTGACTAATTTACTCTTCGCTATCCGATTGACCAGTGGTGGTGTCTCCATTTGATTTCATTTCTTCTAGATGATCAGGTACGTAGTCGATCGGATCGCCATCGCCTATTTCGCTATCCGCAGTTACAATTTCTTTCATATTCGGTAAGTCTGCTATAGAACTCAGACCAAAGTGATCCATGAATTTTTCAGATGTACTATACAAAATTGGCTTTCCCGCTGTATCCGCTCGACCTGCAATGGCAACATATTCTTTCTCCAAAAGTTTTTGGATCTGATAGTCGCAGCCAACTCCTCTGATGCGTTCTATATCAGGCTTTGTCACCGGTTGCTTGTAAGCGATGACGGCCAATGTCTCCATGGCTGATTTTGAGAGCTTCTTCTTGTTGATATTCTTGAGGTGTGCCTGAATGAGACCGCTATATTCCACTTTCGTCATGAACTGATAGCCACCAGAGAGGTGTACCAATTCCATAAAATGGTTTTCATCGTCCCGATATCGCTTCTTGATGTCTTCGAGATAGATGGATAGCAAATCGTCAGTGTATCGCTCACCACCAAACCGCTCAAGTGCATCGGCAATGTCAGAGATTGTTATAGCCTCTTTCGATGAAAATATCAGACTCTCTATATATAATGTAAGTTTATCCAATGTCGGTTGTTTGATTACAGTATCACGTAAATTAATGTCGTCACTAAAATTCCGAACAAAAGTAAGAAGGCTACAGCATAGATCAAGTAGCGAATCTCCCTTTTTCTACGCACAATGTTGGCGGGCGTCTGTATGACCGTGTTTATCTTGAAGTCGTAGGCCCAGTTTTCTGGTTCTCGACGTAGAGACAGCTCGCAAAGCTCTTCTTCGATGAAAAAGGTGTACGTCTTGTCAGTCTTGATGCTGAAGTCGATGACCGATATCCGATTGTTGATATAGACCATGACGTGGCGCGTGTTGTCGCCATGAAAAAGACCGATTGCATAATGTTTGTTGGTGGGAGATAAGTATACCCACTTAAGTTGCGCCACGAATGAAGATTTAGTCTATCAAACGATCATATGACTTATAAAGTGTGCGAAATAGAGGCGCTAATAATGAGTACGAAAATAGTAACTCAGAGATGGATTGAGAAGGGACGATCAAACCAATATGAGGTATTCTGCAAAAAAAAACGAGGGAGTCAACTTTCGTCGGCCTCCCCCGCATAACCCCAAAAAACCAATTGAAAACAATCTATGTGCTCAATTAAGAGCATTTAAGTCTTTCTGACCTAAATTTGAATCCGATTCTTTAATCTAAATTCACCTTTCAGACGCTGATTCGGAATCAGGTCACCATATTAAAAGACAAAAATGCAAAAAAAACTAAAATCGGTCTTTGTTTGTACCAGTTGCGGTATCACAGAACCCGCATGGAGTGGGCAATGTCACACTTGCGGCGAGTGGAATTCTATGGTGGAAGAAATTGTCGCAGATACCAAGAAAAAAACTGTTACTCCCTCTTCTAACCTAGCCGAACGGCCCCAGCGCATTGCCGATATCAAGGAAATGAGTGTCGGACGCATGCCAACTTTTAGCGAAGACGTCAATCGTGTATTGGGTGGCGGTATCGTTCCAGGTTCGGTTTTGCTACTCGGTGGTCAGCCTGGTATTGGTAAATCAACGCTCGTGTTACAAATCGCCGGCGCGATGAAAGGAAAAGTGCTCTACGTTTCGGGAGAAGAAAGTGTCCAGCAAATCAAAGATCGAGCAACTCGGCTAGGCATCAGTAATGATCATCTGTACCTTTTTGCATCGAGCAGTCTAGAGCAACTTTTGCAGACATCTGAAGAAATGAAACCAGGTTTGATTATCGTCGATTCCATTCAAACAACATACACGGAGTCGCTAGACCGAGGTCCGGGAAGCATAGGGCAGATTCGAGAATGTGCAAACATTTTGATGCGCCACGCTAAGCGATCCGGTATACCTACGTTACTGATCGGACATATTACTAAAGAAGGGCAGCTTGGTGGACCAAAACTACTGGAGCACATAGTAGACGTGGTTATGCTCTTCGAAGGAGATCGACATCATCATTTCCGACTATTGCGCGGTCAGAAGAACAGATATGGCTCCACCGAGGAAATCGGAATCTTTGAAATGAAACAAGACGGGTTGCACGAGGTGACCAATCCATCTCAATTGCTGCTCAATCGCAATCAAGAAAGTCTGCCGGGAAGCGCCATAGCGGCAGTCACAGAAGGACAAAAAAGTTTACTGATAGAGGTTCAAGCGCTCGTCAGTGCGGCTGTATTTGGAAATCCCCAGCGATCGCCAAATGGATTTGACTTGCGACGTATGCAGATGTTATTAGCAGTGCTTGAACGTCGCTGCGGACTGATTTTTGGTCAACACGATGTATTTCTAAATATTGCAGGCGGTATCCGCACGAATGACCCGGCCACAGATCTCGCTGTCATGGCTGCTTTCATGAGCGCCTTTGAAGATCGATCCATACCTCAAACCTATGGGTTTGCCGGTGAGGTCGGATTATCTGGCGAAGTACGACCGATTAGACGTGTCGAAAATCGGATTCAAGAGGCAGAGCGCATGGGACTTACCCGTATTTATCTGCCTGCACTCAATCTAGACGGACTCGATCTCAAGAACTTTACGATAAAATGCATCGGTATCGATTACATCAGTGAACTCAAAACTTTGTTATTCTGACGAGGTTTTATTAGTCACATGTCTAATATTACTCCAGACCGCCTTTTGCTTTTATATGATGGAAAATGCCTGTTGTGCAATCGATTCATCCAGCGAATTTTAAAGCAGGATGACAACGGGATTTTACGTGCAGCATCTTTACAGGATTATGACAAAGTGATGACAGAAAACGCCATTGATCAGTCAGTCGACAGCGTGGTTTTGATCAAAAACGAGGAAATTTTTTATAAATCTGACGCCGTTCTTGAGGCTAAAAAATCACTTTCATCTTTACCGGTTTGGTACACATTATTACTAGCCATTCCCAAATTTATACGTGATGGAGTCTATGATTTTATAGCTGCAAATCGCTATAGTTGGTTTGGGAAATCTGATGAATGCGTTGTGCCACCTGCATCTCAACGCGCCAAATACTTAAACAAGGTTGAAGAGTTACGAGCCTTTATGGCAAAAAAATAGGTCATGAATCAAGACCTGTTCCATGACCTAAGCACAAACCCCTTTGTACCTTCTCTTTTGGGTGTTAATGACAAAAGTAGCACTTTTAAACATAAAAAAGTCGGATTTTTATAGCAATTGGATAATTTTGAACACCAAGCGTTTATATTTTTTCGTAAAGAGTCACAAATCGGCTCGTCTTTTAGTTAATCTATCATTCAATTTTTCAACAATTTCATCCGCATCTCGGTATTCTGAAAGGCCAAATAAGCCTCTAAACAGTAGTATGGGGCCGAGATGAGTGATTTTTACATTGGGAACTGGATGCTTTAGTAAGTTTCCCTCAACATCGTATAAGCTATAGGCTAGCACACGTGCTCCATCTTGAGGATTTGTATAGCCTTCTTTTGCGAAATAGACGAAATCCGACTGAATTGGGGCTGTCATAACATTTAAAGAAGCGTCACGCAACAAGTTTTTATTTCCATCCAAGTAAGCACTCAAATCGTAATCGTATACGAACGCGTAGTTTGAAAAAGTATAAATGGTATCGAATGCGGCCGTCAATGCTTGATGAAATGTTTCTTTGGTCTCCTTCAGCTGATCGCGCTGCTTGGTTGCTCGACGTTTTTGACTGTTTGACGCGTTCTCGTTGTCAATCACTTTTTGGTATGCTTCAAGTTGTTTAGCACCACTTTTCAGGACTATAATTAACTTGCCTTCTTTTAAGTTATTTAAATGGCCGAGCGCCTCTTTCTTTTCTTCCGGTGTTGTACTCAGTTGCTGAGCCTGAATTTTATCGGCTATCAGCATGGATGCAAACAGAAACAACCAAAACATACATTTTGGCGGTTGAGCGGGAGAAAAATGACTTAATAATTTCATAAAATGTGTAGATAGACTTTTTTAATCGAATGCAATTCTAAAAATTTGCAACCTACTAATAACGTCAACATGAATCAAACGGATATAGAGCTGCTGCAACAGCAGATAAAAATTGAAAGCCAGTTCATTCAATCTGTGAAGGAACAGGCATCTTCAAGGATCATCGGGCAACAATATATGATGGATCGATTGCTTATCGGCCTATTGGGTGATGGCCACATTTTGCTAGAAGGATTACCAGGCTTAGCTAAGACTTTGGCTATCAATACGTTGTCAAAGATCTTCAATGCATCTTTTAAGCGCGTACAGTTTACGCCTGACTTACTTCCGGCCGATATCGTCGGTACAATGATTTACAATGCGGGTAGTAGAGATTTTGATGTAAAGAAGGGACCGATTTTCGCCAATTTTGTGTTGGCGGACGAGATCAATCGTGCGCCAGCCAAGGTTCAAGCCGCTTTGTTGGAGGCGATGCAAGAACGTCAAGTGACTATTGGAAAGACGTCTTTCCCGCTACCGAAGCCCTTTTTGGTCATGGCAACACAAAATCCCATCGATCAAGAAGGAACGTATCCATTACCTGAGGCACAGATGGACCGCTTTATGCTCAAAGTCAGCGTGGGTTACCCTACCAAAGCCGAAGAGCGTCAAATCATCCGGATGAATTTGGAAGGATTGGATGCAGAGCCAATCCAATCTTCCCTCACCACGGAGCAGATTGAACGTGCCCGCACATTCACGAGACGTATTTATATGGATGAAAAAATCGAGCAATACATTATCGATCTCGTATTTGCCACGCGTAATCCGGATGAAGCTGGTATTAGTGACCTCAAACCGCTCATCATGTTTGGCGGATCACCAAGAGCGAGTATCAACTTGGCCCGAGCATCAAAATGTATGGCATTTCTAAATCAGCGCGCCTTTGTTGTGCCGGAAGATGTTCGTGCTATTGCCAAAGATGTGTTGCGACACAGAATTGGAATTACGTATGAAGCAGAAGCAGAAAGTATAACTGCTGATGATATCGTCGAGATTTTATTAGCGAAGGTGGAAATTCCTTAGCCATGCGAGGTAAATCCTTATTCGTCATATTGATATCTTTTTTATCGTTTTCTTCCTGGAGTCAAATTTCGGGCTACGGATTAATCGACGGTGTATATGGATTCACGTTGACGACAGAATTGCAACCAGACGGATTATTAGAAGGTACAGTCGAGTATGAAGATGGAACTGGGTCGAAGTCTCTTTTTGCATATACGCACAACGACACTTTTCAGGCTCAGGAAACTGACGATTTATTTAATGCCACCAGCAAATTCTTTTTAATTAAAAGAGCCGATTATTATGAGGGCTTCTGGATTGACGTTGTTCGCGAATTTCAATTGCCAGTACTATTTTATCCAAATAAAGCAGCGGCTAAGATATCGTATGAGGCAAGCCGTTATGATATTGATTGGAATCGAGAAGATATTCAAAAACTTTTTGAATTGCCACTGAGTCCGACTGTCGATCTTGGAAAATATTTAATAAATAAAAATAAATCGATAGACGGCTACACGAGTATATCACAATTTTCAAAGGTGGAATATTATTCTGCACTTGATGAGATGGAATTTAAGGACCAAGAAGTAGCGGAGGTCGTATCGATGGAGTTTTTTCATTTTAAGGACGCAAAACATAGCTTAGAGGCTATTATTCCTAACTATGGTGAGACATTTGTCGATAGTTTGCAGTCGGCACTCGTTCGATGGAAAGAACAAATTGACCAGCAAACGAAGCGGCTTGTAGATAGTCGATTTCCAGAAAGATTTTATGCGATTTGTGATTTAGACTTTTGGTCCGAATATATCGTGAGTGGATCATTCGAATACATTGGCCCGACTGGTTCTGTCGATGGATTCACATTCATATACGAAAGGAAAAATGATCGCTTCATTTCTATAAATGATATTTGGAGAGGTGGGAATGTGGAAGATGTTGACATAGAACTTACTGATAATTCTTTAGGTTTAACATTTAATTACTTTGGGTTAATCGTGAAAGATAAATTCAATCAAGTCTCATCGAGAGATAATAAGTACATTCCTTGGGATAAAATAGATTTAAGATTAAAACGAAAAATGAATCATATTAAAAAGTGAATACAACCGAATTATTAGCAAAAGTCAGACGCCTGGAAATTAAAACAAAAGGACTGAGTAAACACTTGTTTTCAGGTGATTATCACAGTGCCTTCAAGGGTAGGGGTATGTCTTTTGCTGAGGTGCGTGCATATCAATATGGTGATGATGTGCGAAGCATCGATTGGAATGTCACGGCGCGCACGGACGAGCCCTATATTAAACAGTTTGAAGAAGAACGCGAATTGTCGGTCATGCTAGTCGCCGATGTGAGTGGTTCTGTATATTTTGGATCTGAAGGCGTCAAGAAAAATGATTGGATAACCGAACTTTGTGCTGTTATCGGATTTTCGGCGTCTAGCAATAATGATAAGGTTGGACTCATATTATTTTCTGATAAAATAGAATTATTTATTCCACCAAAAAAAGGTCGGTCTCACATTCTTCGAATTATTCGTGAACTACTTCACTTTGAAGGTGAGCAACGGGAAACGGATATTGCTTTAGCCCTTCGGTATTTGAATAATGTCCAAAAGAAAAAAAGTATTTGCTTCTTACTCACTGACTTCGTGAGTAAGCCTTATGCTACACCATTGCGCATAGCTGCTAAACGTCACGATTTAATTGGGTTGGGAGTTTTCGATAAAATGGAAAAACAATTACCGCCGCGTGGATTAATAAGAGGTAAGTATGCAGAAACTGGTGAATCGTTGTTGCTTGATACGTCATCATCTGGAATCAATGAACAATGGAATAATGCATATTCACAACATATTTCAGATACGAAGACTATGTTGAATAAAGCCGGTAGTGATCTTTTGATTCTGGAAACAGGTGAGCCTTACACGACTATATTACATCAATTTTTTAAAACGCGTGCATCCAGAAAATGAAGTGTTTTATAACATGTATCGGTTTAATGTTCCTATTGCTTGGATGCGAAAAAATGACTGCCCAGCAGGTCATGGGTACTTTGGATTCAACCGCATTTCTGATTGGTGATCAAACACGGCTTCGGCTTTCGGCACGAGTGTCGTCACCACCGGACGATATTAAATTTTTAAAATCGGCCTTCGATGATTTAGATAATATTTCTTTTATCCGACAGTCCTCATTATATAATGAAGCTCAAGGAGACCAAACAGTTTATTATCGCGATTTTCTTATTTCTTTTTTTGATACAGGCACTTATTATATTCCCCAAATCCCAGTCATTATCGAACGATCGAGTCGCCAGGATACATTTTTGACGAACCCTATCCCGATCAAGGTGTATCCTGTCAGAATCGACTCAACAGGCTTGGCAAATATAAAACCGATTATACTCGAGCCGTGGAGCCCACAAGATTTATGGTTGTATGGCGTCTTAGGTTTGGCAGTGCTGGGTATAGGATTTTTTATTTGGCGAAACTATAGAAGGAGAAGACTGGCTAATGGACTCGATGTGATAGAGATAGAGCGATCACCATACGAGTTGGCCATGACCGAACTTAATGAAATTGACGGTGATGATTTAATTCGAAAAAATTTAATCAAAGAACACTTTGCGCGATTATCCATGACCTTACGATTGTATCTGGAACGTCAATTTAATTTTCCTGCAGCAGAGTCAACGACCATGGAAATTCAATCTGAATTAATAAAAGTTGGTTTGGACGATCGATTTAAAGATGATATAATCGATTATTTAAGACAAATCGATATGATTAAATATGCTAAAGCTAATCCTGAATCCAATTCGAATGATTCGGTTGCCAAGACAAGATCACAAATTAAAAAATTAAACCAGTTTGCTGAGCGTCAGTTGAGCGAAGAAGAGGAATGACGGATATACTACAAAATATAAGTTTTGCGAGTCCATGGTTTTTTCTCATGTTACTGTTGCTGCCGCTACTGATTTTTTTATCATCTAAAAAGCGGGTGTATAAATCGTCAGCACTTTCGCTACCGGTGATTGATCCCGAGATGTCGTGGTGGAGCTGGCGCAGTATTTTGGCAAAATGTTTGCCTTGGTTACTTGGACTCGCTTATGTTTTTGCGGTCATTAGTTTGGCGAGACCGCAGGTGGTCTTGGTGGAAGAGCGCATAAAAGCCGAAGGCATCGATATCTTTCTTGTGATGGATTTGTCAAGTAGTATGTTGTCACGCGATTTTGAACCAGATCGATTGACGGTGAGTAAAGCTGTTGCGATCGATTTTGTTTCCAAGCGACCGTATGATCGGATAGGTCTCGTTTCATTTGCAGGAGAAGCTTACACGCAAACCCCTCTCACAAATGATCGAAAGATTGTAGAGAGTTTATTAGCCGGCCTGCAATGCGGATACCTGCAAGATGGGACTGCAATCGGCATGGGGCTAGCGACAGCCGTCAATCGGATCAAGGAGAGTGAGGCAGAAAGCAAAGTCGTCATTTTGCTAACCGATGGTGTGAATAACGCCGGATATATCGATCCGCAAACCGCCACTGCTATTGCCTCAGAATTCGGAATAAAAGTTTATACCATTGGAGTAGGTTCGGAAGGTATGGCATTGTCGCCGATCGGACGCAATCGCAATGGGACTTATCGGTTTGCCCGATCACGCGTAGAAATTGATGATCAATTGTTGATGCAGATCGCCAAAGAAACCGGTGGTGAATATTATCGCGCCATTAATGCTGCAGAATTACAACGTATTTATGCCAAGATTGACGAGTTGGAAAAAACTGAAATGGAAATATCAATTATCCGTCGCGAAAAAGAATATTTCAGATACAGTTTAGCAGCGGGCCTCGGCTTGTTATTATTATTTTTATTTATAAAATATCAGTTGATCAGGTTATGGCCTGACTAGTTATTATGATTCGAATAGAAGAGCCTATATATTTTTATTTAATGTTGATCGTTCCGTTGGTGGCACTACTTTTTTATGGCTATTATCGTTATGGGGATCGATTGCACAAATGGTTTTCATCGAGTAAAATCGAGCGTGACATACGGCAAAAAAACATAATTCGGAATGCCATTTTATATTCAGTTGGCGTGGCACTTATCGGTTTGGCCATGACGAATCCGCAATACGGCTACCGTAAAGAGAAAGTAGATCGCGAAAGTGCTGATGTTTTTATTGCCTTGGATATTTCGAAGTCTATGTTGGCTGAAGATTTGAGTCCTTCGCGATTGGAGCGGGCGAAGAAGATTGCCGAGCGATTAATTGATGCATTAAAATCAGAGCGTATCGGATTGATATTATTTGCCGGTGAGTCCTATTTGCAAATGCCACTGACGACTGATTATCGCACGGCCATGGTGTTTGTGCGTAATGCTTCCACTGATCAAGCTGGCGTGCAAGGGACAGCGATTGCCGACGCGATTATTATGGCGTCACAGCGAGACGAAGAAGATACCGCTGCTCCTCGAGGTCGTATGCTCATAATATTGACAGATGGCGAAGATCATGAAGGCGAGGCAGCTATCAAAGCTCAAGAAGCCTACGAAACGGGCACGGCTGTCTTTACAGTAGGTATCGGAACTGATGAAGGCAGTTTTATTCCAACGAAAATCAATGGACAAAATGACTATCTACGCGACAAATCAGGTCAACCTGTTCGCTCTAAAATAAATACAGCAGATCTAAAACAAATAGCACAGCAGGGTGGTGGATTATATTTTGACTATCAAGTGGGAAGTGATATGTACAAAAATATCAAAGATAAAGTGAAGCGTATGGAGCGACGACACTATGAAAAGTCGTTGTTTACCGCTCGAGAAAGTTATTTTCAGTGGCTGTTATTTCCAGCTTTGTTATTGTTGATGCTACCGACGGTGCTTGATCATGTGTTTCGGAAAGTGGCTACTTAGAGAGTTAAATATGGAACAAGTATGTAAACAATTTGGTGTTTTGCAAAATAAAACAACCAGCTATGAAAAAATTGAATCTCACAGAAAGAATCATAATTGATCCGGAAATTTATCTTGAAAACCTAATGTGAGTGGTCTGCGATATCCTGTGGAAAATTTATTGAAGTTATTAGCTTCCGGGATGACCTATCAGGAAATTTTATCGGCTTATGAAGACCTTTTTTATCCCACAAATCTACAAATTCTTTTCCTATATTTGCCATTATTTGTCTATTCTAAACAAAGATAGATGCTCTTCGGCAATAAAGTACGTGAATTAAGAGAAGAAAAAGGATTGCTACTTCGTGAAGTAGCCGCCTTATTAGAAGTAGATACGGCAACGGTCTCAAAGATAGAATTGGGCAGTCGCTCGATTAAAAAAGAACAAATCAAGCCTTTGGCTCACGTATTAGATGCGGACGTTGGTGAGCTTCATACCCTTTGGCTGGCAAGCAAGGTGTATGAGATCATTGAAGGCGACGATAAAGCTATAGAGGCATTGAAGGTTGCAGAAGAGGAAGTAAAGACAAATTTGGCTAACAAGGACTAATATGGAAGTACAAATAAAAGACAAGAAGATATTTGCTCCACTTAAAGACAAGTGGCTGGTATTGATGCCTGAAGAAAAAGTAAGGCAAGAGTACATCATACGGTTAGTCAATGATTATGGCTATGACCTGAGCCAGATGGCACAGGAGATAAAAGTGAATAATTCACAAAGGGGTCAAGGAAGGGCTATGGCTGATATAGTCATTTGGAAAAACGAGGAGGACAAAACAAAAGACAATAGTCCTATTATCGTAGTAGAATGCAAAGCGGAAAGTCTAACAATACGTGAAGAAGACTATTTCCAAGGCTATAATTACGCCTCTTGGGCAGGTGCAGACTTCTTTGTAACCACCAACCTCAAAGAGACTCGAATATTTAGAGTAATCAAGGGAAAGATACCTAAGCATTTAGATGAAATTATAGATATACCAGAGGCATCTATAGTCAATAATGATAAAAAGATAGAGAAGCTCCTTCATCAAACTAAGGCATTCACGAGAGACGAATTTTCTAAGCTGTTGTTTAAGTGCCATAGCATCATCAGGAATAATGACAAGCTATCTCCTGAAGCTGCATTTGATGAAATCAGTAAAATCCTCTTTATCAAAATTAGGTACGAACGATCTAATGATGGAGGGCAGATTTTTTCTCAAAAGAAATTCAAAGAGAATCGAGATAGTTACAATAAGCTGAATACCGAAATGGGTGTGAAGGATGCAAAGCCATTTTATCAGCAGTTATTTGAAAAAACTAAACAGGAATTTTCACAAGACGATCTATTTGCTGAGAGTGAAACTATCCGCATACGGGAGAATAGTTTTGAAGCAATTGTAAAGGAACTACAGAAGTATAATTTATCGACCACATCAGATGATGTCAAAGGCATAGCCTTTGAGCAGTTCTTAGGCAGAACATTTAGAGGTGAGTTAGGTCAGTTTTTCACTCCTCGTACCATTGTGGACTTTATGGTAGAAGTATTAGATCCCCAAGAGGGAGAAATTATTTGTGATCCTTGTTGTGGTAGTGGTGGCTTCTTGATTAAGGCTTTCGAATATGTCCGAAACAAGATCGAAAACGAGATACAGGAAGCTAAGGAGAAAATCAAAGAAGAATACTATACCACGGAATATGAAAAGATGTCTGAAAAAGACAAGGAGAAAGTAGATGAAGAAGTCAATCAGCTGTTCGCCTATCTCAATCACGAGTTAGACATCAATAACCCTAAAAGCAGAATTAGAGAGTTATCCTACGATTGCATATTCGGTACAGATGCCAATCCTCGTATGTCTCGTACTGCAAAGATGAATATGATAATGCACGGTGATGGTCACGGAGGTGTGCATCATAATGATGGGTTACTCAATGTCAATGGCATCTTCGATGACCGTTTCGACATCATACTTACCAATCCTCCATTTGGCTCTCGTGTAGAGAAGACGTTAAAGATTACGGAAGCAGATAAGTATAAAGACCAAGCCAGAATCGCTAAATACAGAAAGCGTTACGGTGCAGCTTATGATAAGGCTTTACAACAGATAGAAAATAACATTGACAAAAGCTTATTAAGCCTTTATGACACGGGTAAGATGAGCACATTGACAGAAGTACTTTTCATAGAAAGGTGTTTGAATCTATTGAAACCCGGTGGTAGAATGGGTATAGTACTGCCTGAAGGAGTTTTGAATAATAGTAACCTTCAGAAGATCAGAGAATATGTAGAAGGAAGAGCCAAAATTCTCTTTATAGTTTCTATTCCACAGGATGTATTTATAGCATCTGGTGCTACTGTTAAACCTTCATTGGTGTTTTTCAAAAAGTTTACGGAAGAAGAAAAGACACAATACAACCAAACAATTAAAACTGTAACCAAAGCGGTCAAAGATGCCAGTGCTCCTAAAGTAAAAGAACTAAAGGATAAGTTGGCATTAAAAGGAAAAGAAGCTCCAGATAAAGAGACTAAAAAACAACTACGAGCTGAACTGAAAGAACTCAACAACCAATTAGATGCCGAGATATTGCTCAAAACAAAGCAAGCTTTGGAATATGATGTGCCTATAGCAGAAGTAGAGAAAGCAGGTATTAGTACTACTGGAGCTGCTATAGAAAACGAATTAGAGCCATTAATGGCAGAATTTAGCCAATATCGAAAGCAACAAAAGCTATGGGGTGCTAAATATAAAAACATAGAATACCAAGTCATTGATGACGAAAGAGTGGTAAGAATGATTGCTGGTGAACCCGAAGAAATCTATGGATAGTATGCAGGCAGCTTCTTATCAATATATCAATGTGATTCCTTACTTCAATTTGATGAATTGGAGTGTGAACTATCATCTGGAGAGAGAGCACGGGTATAATGAAGACTATGAGTTGGTCAATATTGGAAGTGTTATCACTCGAAACAGACAAAAGGTAGACCTTCAAGATGAGGAGCTATATACTCAGGTCACCATCAAGTTATGGGGAAAAGGAGTAGTAGAACGAACTAAAAAGTATGGTAAAGAAATAGGCACTAAAAATCAATACCGAGTAAGTGAAGGGCAGTTTATAATGTCTAAGATTGATGCAAGAAATGGTGCATTTGGTATAGTGCCAGAAGAATTACAAGGTGCTATAACTACTCAGGATTTTTTAAGCTACAATATCAATACAGACAAAGTACATCCTAAATTCCTTAAAATACTCACCTCTACAGATCAGTTTTTAAAAATCTGTCAATCAGCCAGTACAGGGACTACAGGACGAAGACGTATCGATGAAAAGTTTTTTCTGAGTATACCAATTCCATTACCCTCATTAAATGAGCAAAAGGAAATTGTAAAGGGATATAATGAGAACGTGTATAAAGCAGATAGTATCAAACATCAAGCTCTAAGAGTTAAGCGAGATTACTTTGATTTACTTTCAAAGAAATTAGGGGTTGAGTTTGGGAAATCAGAAGTAAACAGCTCAAGGCTTAACTTTATTAAATATAGATCGGAA
>ENA-ORXU01002173-ORXU01002173.1-marine-metagenome-genome-assembly--contig:-NODE-2173-length-13829-cov-2.326134_pt1 | contig 13829 bp, 13 predicted proteins | sample MGYA00237869_ERZ511484 | MGnify/ENA metagenome assembly ERZ511484
CGCTGTTCTGGGGCCTCATCATGAGCTTCTGGATCGGGAACCTGATGCTCCTGGTGCTGAACGTTCCGCTCATCGGCCTGTGGGTGAAGCTTCTGACGATCCCGTATCACCTGCTGTATCCCTGCATCCTCGTGTTCATCTGCCTGGGGGTCTATTCGTCCGACAACAACGTGTTCGACATCTTCATCGTGCTGATCTTCGGCCTGGTGGGATACGCCATGCGGATCGGCGGCTTTCCCGCCACGCCGGTTCTTCTGGGGTTCATCCTGGGCCCGCTGCTGGAGGAACATTTCCGCCGGGCGATGCTGCTGGCCCGGGGCGATCCGATGGTGTTCGTCGAGCGGCCGATCAGCGCGGTGTTCCTCGGGATCGCGCTGCTGTTCGTAGCCAGCGTGTTCTTCCCGCGCCGGCGCCCCCGCGATCGCGGCGTCCGAAAGGCGCGCGGGCGATGAACGTCCGGACGCGGCTGTTCACCGGGTTCGCGCTGGCGGACGCGATCCTCGACGGTCTGGCACCGAAGCCGGCGGATGCGCTGAGGGTCATGGCGGACCGATCGGCGCCGGGCGCCATGGCCTACGTGACGCGCATCGTCGAATATGCCGAACGGATCGGCCTGGGGACCGAGGTTGTGGACTATCCGCCGGCGGACGGGTGGCGTGCAGGCGCTACGGAGGCGTCCGGGCGCCCCACGCTGCTGGTTCAGCCCGCGCCGAGGGGGTTCGACGTCTCGCAGTTCCTCGACCGGATCGGCCCGGAGGCGGACGTCGAGGGCCTGCACCCCACCCATGCCGGCCGCCACGCCAGGGGGGAGCCCGCCGTTGTCCCGCCCACGGCAGAGGCGGCGATGCGTGTGGCAGCGGAGCTCGTCGGATCGCTGGAGGGGGCCCTTGTCTGCGTCGTGGGCGCCTCGCCCACCGTCGGCCGACCCCTCGCCCTGGCGCTGCTGTCGGCGGGCGCGACGGTCCGCATCGCCCAGGCCACGACCCGGGACCTGATCGCGGAGACCTGCGACGCCGACATCGTGATCGCGGCGGCCGGGGTTCCCGGCCTGATCGGGCGCGATCATCTGAAGCCCGGGGCCGTCGCCATCGACGTCGGCGTGACCCGCGTCGAGGGCCGCCTTCTCGGCGACATCGACAGGGCCGGTGCGGAGGGTCGGGCGGCGTGGCTGACCCACGTTCCCGATGGCGTCGGCCCGCTGACGACCGCCTGCCTGATGCGCAACGCGGTGCGCGCCTGCCGGAGGCTGGAACAGTGACGCGGGCCGCGTTCAAGCACTGCCCGTTCATTGGGCGGGACCACCCGATACCGCATCCGCGCATATCACGGGCACGACCTTGGGGGGGATCCGACGCCTCCGACCTTGATTGGAGCCTTCTTTCGGACAACTATCGACAGATAATTCTATAATCGAAAACGGGAGATGACTATGTATAGGACTGCAATTGCCACCATCGCGGGACTCGCCGCGTCGGCGACCATCGCCACGGCCCAGGAAGAGGCGGCGGAGGAAGTGCGCCCCAGCGTGTTCTTCGCGGGCGAACTTGAGGAGCCCGAGACCGAGCGGGCGATGATGCAGAACCTCGTCCTGGACCTGATGTCCGCCTGGGGTGACTGCGACGCCGACGCGATGCGGAGCTCGGTCACCGAGGACGTCGTCTTCGCCTATCCGACGACGGACTACACCGGCCTGCCGGCGATGCTCGACGATCTGGCGCTGTTCTGCGATGCCGCGACCGAGGTATCGTTCTACCTGCCCGCGGACGCGTGGTACATCGACACCGAGACCGGCCGGATCGCGGCGGAGGTGCAGTTCCGCGCCTTCCAGCGTGGCAACTACCAGGTCGTCAACGACGTCTGGATCGGGACGGTCGAGGACGGGAAGCTGTCCGTCGTCAAGGAATATCTCGACGGGCGGGTGAAGGACCTTCAGGCCCTGGGGGTGCTGACCCTCGAGAGAAGCCCCGAGAGCCTGACGCCCTGGCCGCCGCGCACCACCGAATGGGAGGCCTGCTTCCCGATCGCACGCGCCGCGCCGATCAACACCTGCCCGCCGACCTGACCCGGGTCCGGCGGCCGCCGCGTCCCCGGGGCGCGGCGGTCACGGCCGTCAGACCGCGGCGGCGGTGACCTCGACCTCGACGAGGAATTCCGGGCGGGTGAATCCCGAGACGATGACCAGCGTGGAGGCCGGGACCCGCGCCGCGTCGGCCAACCAGGCATCGCGGGCCGCCATGTAGCCCTCCATATGCGCGCGCGCCGTGACGAAGGCGTTGATCCGGATCACGTCGCCCGGCCCCATGCCGGCGACATCCAGGATCGCGGTGCAGGCGGCGAAGCACAGCTCGGCCTGGGCGCGCGCGCCTTCGGGCACCGTGCCGTCGGCGTCGAGGCCGAGCTGGCCCGACGTGGCGACGAGGCGCATTCCGGCGGGCACCTCGATGCCGTGAGAATAGCGGGCGAAGGGCGGCGCGACGGTGTCGGGTGCAAGGGCGCGCATGGGGTCCTGCGTCATGGGGATCGGGGCAAGGTCGCCTCGGCGGCGGACACGACGTTGCGCAATAGATGCATCCGGGTCAGGGCGCCCACGGAGCCGTGGCGCGGCGTTGCGAAGGCCGCCTTGGCGGCGACGTCGTCAGAGAGGTCGGAGACCATCTCGCCGTCGACATAGCTGATCCCGACGCCGACCGCCGCAGCTCCGGACCGGATCATCGCGGCGGTGACGAAGTCGGGTCGCCCGACCGCGGAGATCACCACGTCGGACGCGGCCACCGCGTCGGCGATGTCGCCGGAGCGGCTGTGGAGCAGGGTCACGTCGGCATCCACGCCCTTGCGCGACAGGAGCATCGCCAGGGGACGCCCGACGATGGCGCCGCGCCCGAGGATGGCGACGCGCCGCCCGGCGAGCGGCACCTCGTGGGCGCGCAGCAGGTCGAGGATGCCGGCGGGGGTGCAGGGCAAGGTGCCCTCCGCCCCCCAGAGAAGCCGGCCGAGGTTCATCGGGTGGAACCCGTCCACGTCCTTGGCCGGGTCGACGGCAGCGACGATGCGGTCGGCGTCGAGATGGGCGGGCAGCGGAAGCTGGATCAGCACGCCGTGGCGCGTGGCATCCGCGTTGAGCCGGGCGATGCGCGCCAGGAGGTCGTCCAGGGAGGTCTCCCTGTCCAGGACCACCGCCTCGGACCCGATCCCGACCTTCTCGCAATCCGCGTGCTTTCGCCCGAGATAGGCCTCGCTGGCCGGATCGCGGCCCACGAGGACCGTGGTCAGATGCGGGCGGATCCCCGCATCCGAGAGCTTCGCGACCCTGGTCGCCACTTCCGACAGGCGGATGGCGGCCAGGGCGTCGCCGTCGAGCAGGACGGCGCGCGTCACGTCACTCGAACCCGATGGAGGGGTCGATGAAACGGTTGGTGACGACGTCCTCGGGCGTGACGTCCGGATCGGCGCGGTCGTCGAGGTTCGGGGACACGACGTCGAAGATCGCCTGCACCCGGTCCATGTCGAAATCGCCGACCGCGTCGTTGGCCCCGTTGCCGATGATCCCGGTTCCGGCCATCACCTCGGCCGCGTTCGCGACCTGCGCGGGCTCTGTTTTCCACCAGCCGACGTTGTAGTCGCCCTCGTTGAAGGCCACGACGACCTCGTTCACCTCCGCCGGGTCGGTGACGTAGTCGATGGCCGCCTGCTGCATGATCGGGACGAGGGCCTCCAGGCAGGGCGACAACTCCTCCAACTTGTCGCGGCTGACGGAGACCATGCCGGTATAGTTCGGATAGCCCAGGTCGTCGATGAAGACGTAGCCGATGGGGCGTTCCCAGTTGTTGCCGGTCTCGAAGTTGTAGACCTCGCTGGTGGCGAAGCCCTGGTTCAACCAGGTGCCGTTGTTGACGACGAAGTTCTCGGCGTCGCCGCGGTAGCCTTCGACGAAGGCATCGGCCGGTACGCCCGCCTCTACCAGGTATCGTCCGAAGGTGCGGCTGATGGTGGAGACGTAGATCTTGCCCTGGCCGGATTCGGCGAAGGCGATCAGGTCCTCGACGCTACCGAACCCGTCGGGATAGGTTGCCTCGTCCCAGAGCAATGCGGTCGGCGCGACGTCGAGGGGCGCGAAGACGCCGATGGCCGGGAACTGGTCGGAAAAGATGAAGGCGTTGTCGAGCTCGTGATAGGCGAGGTGCGGCACCAGGTTGGCGCGATTGTTGCCCCGGAACAACGCCGAGTAGGCGGTCTCGCCGTCGGCCAGGCCGATGCCGCCACCGCCTTCGAGCACGACCAGCTCGATCCCCGTCGAGCCGAGCGGGCCGCGATAGGCGCCTTCTTCCATGGTGCCGCCGGAGCCGATCATCTGGATGATCGGCCCATGCTCGGCCTGCATCAGCCAGTCCTTCTGCAGGATCAGCGGGTTCGGACAGACCTGCGACAGGTCCGTGGTGTAGGCGCTCTCGGCGAAGTCGCCGGCGAGGGCCGCGGTGGCCGACAGGGCCGTGGCGCCGAGGAGTGCGGGAAGCAGTCGAAGGGACATGGGATATTCCTTGCTGGTGACGAAGGGCCGATCGTCTTCAGACCCGTCCGTGCCATTCGGCAAAGAGCAGGTTTCCGACGAATTGAAAGAACAGGTACACCGAGATCGACAGCACCGAGGACGCGATCAGGGCCGCGTACATCTCCTCGTACTTGAATTCGATCTTGGCATTGATGAGCATCTGGCCGAGGCCACCGGCGCCCGCCAGGAAGAACAGTTCCGACACGATGGCGCCGATGACGGCGAGACCGGCGGAGATCCTGAGGCCCGCGAAGAGCGACGGCGCAGCGGACGGGAACCCCGCCTTCCAGAGGGTCACCGCCCAGCTGGCATTGGCCAGGCGGAACAGGTCGATCACCCCGCGGTCGAGGCTCTTGAGACCCAGCAGCAGCGTCGTGGGGATCGAGAAGAAGGTGAACATCGCCACGATCAGCACCTTGGGCAGGAAACCGAAGCCCAGCGCGGCCTGGATCAGCGGGATGATCGCTAGGATCGGGATGGATTGCAGCGCCACGAGATAGGGGAAGATCGCGCGTTCCATCATCACCAGACGGAACATCAGCATGCCCAGGAGGACGCCGATCGGTATCGAGCAGGCCAGCCCGGCGGCGGCGATGGACAGGGTGACGAGCGCGCGCTGCGCCAGCTCCGCCAGGACCTCCGGGCGCGAGAACGCCTTGTCCCACAGATCGACGCCGCTGGGCATCAGGAAGATCCGATGCTCCGGCAAGCCCGACCGGACCCAGGCGTAGAGCGCCAGGAGGGCGACAGCCAGGACGACCGGGGGCAGCACCGATTGGGCGAAGCGCATGGCGGGCGACGGCGGGACCGGGTTCGGAACCGGCCGGTGGGCGCGCAGGGTCGAGGCGTTGGTCATCACAGGCCCTTTCCTGCCGGCATCGTCTCCTGGAGCGATTGCGACACCAGCGCGCAACCTTCGGTGAAGTCGGCGCCGAACCGCATGTCGCCGGTGCGCGGCGACGGCAGCGTCACGCGGAACTCCGAATGGATGCGCCCCGGCCGGGCGCTCATCACGATCACCCGGTCCGACAGGTAAACCGCCTCGGGGATGGAATGGGTGATGAAGAAGCCGGTGAACCGCTTCTCCCGGTGCAGCGCCGCCAGATCCTCGATCAGCTTCTCGCGGGTGATCTCGTCGAGGGCACCGAACGGCTCGTCGAACAGGAACACCGACGGCTCCAGGGACAGGGACCGCGCGAGGGAGGCGCGCATCCTCATGCCGCCGGACAGGGCCCGGGGAAAGCGGTCCTCGAACCCCTTGAGCCCCACCGCCTCCATCTGCTCCAGCGCCTTGCGTCGCCGCGTCGCCGCCGGCACCCCGCGCAGCTCCATCATCAACTCGACGTTCTGCAACGTCTTGCGCCACGGCAGCAGCGTCGCCTCCTGGAACACGAAACCGAGGTGGTCGCGGTCGATCCGCACGGTGCCGTCGGTATGGGTCAAAAGGCCGGACGCGATCCGCGCCAGGGTGGACTTGCCGCAGCCGGACGGCCCGATGAAGGACACGAATTCGCCCTTGCGGATGGTTAGGCTGATGTCGCGGAGCGCCTCGGTCCCGTCGGGGTAGGTCATGGAAAGCCCGTCGAAAACGACCGCGACGTCCCGGGCATCGTCCGTCGTCGCGTCCGGCGCGACCTTGGCGACGCCGCGCGCGACGGCCCGGTCGATCTGGGACGGTGCGGACATCAGAAGGCCCTCATCTTTTCGCCGACATTCGCGATGAACGCCTCCACCCGATCCTTGGGCACCCGGTCGACGTTGTAGAGCGCATGATACTCGACACGCACGCGCGGATTGCAAATGGCGCGCAGGAACCGGGTGCCGTTCTTGCGGGGCGGATCTCCCAGGACCATGGCGCGCCACCGCTTCGATCCGTAGGTCGTCACGGTGGCCAGCTTGCGGACGTTGGTCAGGCCGGGTCCGAGGCGCTCTTTCTCGAACACGAACGACACCTCCGGCAGGAAGATGCGGTCGAAGTAGCCCTTGAGGATGGCCGGCCAGCCGAAGTTCCAGACCGGATGGCACAGCACCAGCGCGTCGGCCGCCTGAAGCCGCTGGACATAGCGTTCGACGGGTACGCGGTTGCCCGGCACGTCGTGGTAGGTCGACCGCCCCTCGGCGGACAGGACGGGATCGAAGCCCTCGGCATAGAGATCCAGGTCGTCGACCTCGTGCCCCGCCTCGGTCAGGTTGTCGACCACCGTCCGGTGGAGCGCGCCGGCCAGGCTGTCCTGGAGCGGATGCGCGTAGATGACATGAACCCGCATGGTCAGGCCCCTCCCCCGTCGACGGACCCGAAGAGATAGCTTCGCCCGGCCTGCGGCACCCAGTCCGGGTGCTCCCAGGCGATCATCTTGCCGGGGTTCAAGAGGCCCTTGGGATCAGCGCGCCGCTTGAAGTCGAGCTGGTCGAGGTCCGGCGCCTTCATGCCCCCTTCCTCCAGCGTCACGCGGTGCGGGTTGAACACCGTCAGACCCAGCTCGCCCTCGAGGATCGTCACGATCTGCTCCAGCCGCCGCTCGTCGGTGAACCGCACCAGCGGCATCGCGACCGCGTGGACCACGCCCTGGATCCGGGTGAACTCCAGGTGGATCTTCAGCTCCTCCCCGAACCGGGCCTTGATGGCGGTCACGTCGGCAAGGACGTCGTCGCCGAACATCAACTGCAGGTAGGTGATCGCCGGATCGACTTTAAGCGCCCGGAGGGTCGTGTGGTTCCAGCCCAGCTCGTAGAGGTCCGGGAACCTCCCCTCGTGGGCGCCGTCCCGGAAGCGGACCGCGCCGCCGTGCCGGTCGATTGCCGTCTCGAGCCTGTCCAGATCACCCTGCGCGACGTAGACGGCGACGAGCGCCTCGCCCCCGGTGACCAGCTCGCGATGGCGGAGAAAGTAGCTCTCGGCGATCCCCGGCTCGAACAGGGAGATCATGCGCTTGAGGATTTCGACATCCTCGCCGATGGCGAACGCGGCGGAGATCGCCGTGGCCATGTCCGGGAACCCGACCAGGACCTCGCGCCACGTCGTCGCCGGGTCGATCGGCAGCTCCAGCTCGGTGATGACGCCGTTCACGCCGTAGGCATGGGCCGCCTTGTGGACGTCCGCGCCGGTCAGTTCGATCGTCTGCGGCTCCGCCTCCATCGTCAGGAGCCGGATGCGGCCGATATTGGCCGGATTGCGCAGGCCGCCCCAGCGGATCGCGCCCACACCGCTCGACCCGCCGGCGATGAAGCCGCCGATGGTCGCGGTCGCCACCGTGGACGGGAACAGCCGGATCTCCTGATCCGTCGCGCGGGCCTGCTCTTCGATCCGTCGAATGATCGCCCCGGGCCCGGCCACGACGCGCCCCTGCCCGATGTCGATCCGGTCCATCCGTTCCGTCAGCAGCACGCAGCCCCCGCGAAGCGGCATAGCCTGGCCATAATTTCCGGTCCCGGCTCCGCGCACGGTGACCGGAACGTCATGGGCGTAGCAGGTGGCGAGGATCGTGCGGACCTCCGCCTCCGTCTCGGGGATCGCCAGGAAGTCGGCCCGCACGTCGGCCAACTGCCGCTTCAGGATCGGCGAATACCAGTGAAAGTCCCGGCTCTTGCGCTCCACCGGACCGGGCGCGTCGTCGACGGCGATCCCGGCGCCGCGGAGGGCGTCGAAGCAGTCTGCGGTCCGGGCGGTCATAGGGCGACCTCCTTCGGCTGGATGACGTCGCTGCCCGCGGCGCCAATGTCGCGGCCGCCGATCAGCACGGTCCGGTCCTGCGGACGCGAGCTCAGCAACGCGGTCCAGTCCTGGCCGGGAACCAGGAGCAGATCCGCCGGGGCGCCGATGGCGAGGCCGCCGCCGGTCCCGCCCAGGACCGAGCCGGGAATTTCGGTGATCGACCGGATCCAATGGCCCAGGTCGTCGTCGAGGTGCAGGCCATGGACGGCCTCGGCGAACACCGACAACAGGTCGTGGTCGCCGAACGGAAAGAACGCGTCGCGCACGTTGTCGGTGCCGATGACGATCGGAACGCCGCGGGCGGAGAGTTCCCGGACCGGGGCCATGCCACGCCGGCGCGGCGTGCGTACTGCGCCGCGATCCTGGAGGTAGAGGTTCGTCCGAGGCAACGTCGCGATCGTCACTCCGGACCGCGCGATGACGTCCGCCGCCCGGTCGAGGTCGTCGGAAGGCAGCAGGCCGAGGCGACAGGCGTGGCCCGCCAGGACGCGGCCTTCGTATCCGGTCCGGATCACCGCCTCCGACACCGCGACGGTGCCCGACGGGACCTCGCGCAGATGCTCGTCCACGTGGAAGTCGACGTCGAGCCCGTACCGTCCTGCACCGTCCAGGAACGCGTCCAGCACGGCCGGGTCCGGCCCCTCGGGCGGGAGGAAGGCGCCAAGGACGCCGCCGGCCCGCGCCACCTGCCGGCACCGCGCGTCGAAGTCCCCGGCGGTGGCCCGGTCGATGGCGGCCAGGGCCACCGGCGCGATCGTCATCCGGCCGCCGGCGTCCGCCATCACGTCCTGGATCGCGTGCCAGCCCGCCTGTTCCTCGGGCGGGGACATGCAGTCGACATGGGTGCGCAGCGTGCCGACCCCGGCGGCCAGCGCCCCCTCGACCGCGCGGGTCATGCGGGTGCGGAAGTGGGCGACGTCCCAGGCGCGCATGGCCGGGCCCAGGGTGCCGATGGCGCCCATCAGGGTGCCGTCGCCCCGACCGGTCTCCGCGATCGTGTCGAACTTATCGAGGTGGACATGCGCCTCCACCAGGCGCGGGAGGACGGAGAAGCCCCCGGCCGGGACGCGCGGCGCATCGGCGATTTCGGCGGCCCGGCACAGCCGCCCGGCGGCGACGCCCAGGTCGGTGCGGACGAGCCCGTCGGTCATGCCGCCTCGCATCGGCCGCGCGGCGAAATCCCGCAGCAGCGTGCGCGGCACCGCGACGTCGGTCAGAACATAGGGCCGCGGGGCGGACGGGATGCCGAGCCTCATCCCGCGCTCCAATCCGGTTCGTGGGCGGCGATCTCGTCGATCAGCCCCGCGAGATGCGCGGCGGCCGTCTCGACGATCACCCGCCCGGCGTCTGCCGTGGCGGCGGCCGCGTTTCCGGCCACACCCCCGGGGTGGAGGTCGCGGGCGGTCCACCCGGTGGACGGCGTGCCCAGCAGACGGAGATAGCGATAGTCTTCGGTCATCTCCCGGTTCGTCGACGCGAAATCCTTCGCCTGGTTCATATCCACCAGATCGGGAAACAGGTGCAGCATCGCCGCCGTCTCCAGGAATCCGCCGTGGACGTCGTCGATCCGGTGTGCCGCGGCATGATCGCCGACCCCGAGCGCCATCCAGCCCAGGGTCGACGCGAACAGGCCATGCCGGATCCGCGCGCGCCGCACCACGGTCTGAAGCGCGGGGACGTTGCCGCCATGCCCGTTGACGAGAAGGAGCTTCCGGATGCCGGCATCCGCGACGCCGCGGGCCACGGCCATCAGCATGGCGATCATCTCCTCGGCCCCGAGCCAGATCGTGCCTGGCCAATCGTGATGCTCCTCCGACGCGCCGATGGGGATGACGGGCAGGAGGTAGCACGCGCCCGTCCGCGCCTGATCTGCGGCGCGGGACGCCAGGGCCTCGGCGAGCAGCAAGTCGGTCCCGAGCGGCAGGTGCGGCCCGTGCTGCTCCAGCGCGCCAACCGGGAGAACGGCGACCGCGCCCGGCGGGGCCGGGAAATCGGTCGTTCGAAGGGACTGCCAATGACGCGCCATCGTCCTCACGGATTTTCGTTTATCGAAACTGTCTTCGATATACACTCTAGTTGGAGACGGGCGCGATGCAACCCGCCGAAGACGGCGCGAGGACACACGGCTTGCGAATGCCTACTAAAGCGGCGATGGTGACGGAGAAATGGAACAGGTCGCGATGGACACCGGATCCGAGCCCGACGAGCGCTCCGCCATCCAGTCCGAAATCTCGCTGACGTTCCGCAAGGGCCTTCTGGTTCTTCAGGCGTTCGACGGGACGACCCGGCTGATGAGCCTGTCGGAGATCGCGCGCAAGACTGGCCTGAACGTCGCGGTGACGCGGCGGCTGGTCCGCACGCTCCTCCAGTCCGGCATCCTGCGGGAGACGGGTCAGCGGTTCGAGATGACCGTGGGCGTCATGCGGTTGGCGCGCGGCTTCCTCGACGGCCACCGGATCGCCCAGGTCATCCAGCCGATCCTGCGCAGGTCCGCCGAGAAGATCGGCGAGAACCTGTCCTTCGCGCTCCGTGACGGGACGGACGCGACCTACATCGCCCATGCCTATCTGCCGGGGCAGTTCACACTGAACATGATCTCCGTCGGCACCCACGTCCCGCTCGATCGGACAGCGTCCGGTCATGCCATCCTCGCGCATATGGAGCCGCGCGACTGGCCGGACGGGTGCGACCGCGCCGCGCTGGCGCCGTCGCTGGACCGGACGCGGGCGCGCGGTTTCTCCTTCGTGGATTCGGGTCTGATCTCCGGGGTCGGCTCGATCGCCGTGCCGGTGTTCTCGCAGGCGCACGGGATCGAGGGTGCGGTGTCGATCCTGTTCCCGTCGGGCCGCTACGAGGCGGACGGGATCCCCCCTGCGCTCCTCAACGAAATGCGGCAATGCGCCGTGGACATCGGCGCGGCCTGCTGAGGCGTCAGGATCCGGCCCGGGGCCCATAGCCCGCGCCGCCGCAGCTTTCGATCACCAGCCTGTCGCCGGCATCCAGTTTCACCGCCGAGCGCGGTCCCAGCACCTCGGTCACGCCGTCGCCGCGCAGGATCCGGGCCGCCGCAGGTTTCGGCGCACCGCCGCCCGCGGACCCGTCCGGGACGCGCCGGAACCGCTCACCGCGAATGGAGACGGAGATGCCGTCGTAGAGCGCCGCGTAGACGCGCCGGACGCCGTCGCCGCCGGGGTGCAGCCCGGCCCCGCCCGATCCGCGCCGGCGCTCCGACGAGACGACCCGGAGCGGCAGGTCCGCCTCGATCACCTCCACGGGCGTGTTCCGCGCGTTGCCCACGTCGGTCGAGACGCCATGCGCGCCCGGGCCGTCCGGGCCGCCGCCGGCCCCGCCGGCGACGATCTCCGTGGCCAGGAACCTGCGCCCCTCGGCGTCCACCCCCGAGAACGCGATGACGTAAGCCATGCCGCAATTCGCCGCCGGGCGGCCCTCGGGGTCCAACTTGGCCAAGGCCGAGAGCACGGTGGAGGTGATCGCACGGACCATGTTGGTGCGCGCGTTCACCGCGGCGGGCACGGCGGCGTTGACCACGCTCGCCTCGGGCAGGATCAGCCGGATGCAGCGCAGGACGCCCCCGTTCCGCGACGCCCCCGGCCCGAGCAGCGTGACTGCGGTGTAGAACACCGCCGACAGCGGGCCGGAGGCGACGCAGTTGATCGGCGCCCGGGCCTGCGGCGACGATCCGGTGAAGTCGACGACCATCCCCTCGGCGGAGATCGTCATGGCGACCGCCACGTCGAGGGCGCCCAGCGCCGGGTCCGGGTCGAGCCCGTCCAGTGCCCGGCCCGTGACGGGGAGCAGCGCGGCGAAAGTCGCGCGCGTCTCCGCCTCCGCCGCGTCCAGAAGGTCCGCGGCCGCGTCCAGAAATCCATCCACGCCCAGGTCGTCGACGATGCGGGACCATCCCCGCGCCGCCGACCGGGCCGCGGCGACCTGGGCGTTCAGATCGGCGAGGACCGTGTCGGCCGCGCGGCTGTTGGCGGCGATCAGCTCGCGAACCTCCCGCGACAGGCGATGCCCTTCGCCCGCGCGCATCGGCGGCAGACGAAGCCCCTCCTGGAAGATCTCCACAGCGTCGGGCGGGACCGATCCGGGACGGGTGCCGCCGACGTCCTGATGATGCAGCAGGCTCGTCGCGAAGCCGATCAGGCGCTCTCGCGCGAATACGGGCAGGATCACGGCGATGTCGGGCAGATGGGTTCCGCCCGAGAACGGATCGTTGACGACGTAGATCTCGCCGGCGCGCATCGAATCGCGCGGATATCGGTCGAGAAGCGCCGTCATCTGCCCCGGCAGGGCCCCGAGCAGCAGCGGGATCGCGTCGGACATGGCCAGGACTTCGCCATCCGCGGTGAACAGCGCGGAGGCGCAGTCCGCCGCCTCCCGCGCGACGGGTGAGACGGCGGTGTCGAGCAGCATCTGCTGCATACTCTGCGCCAGCCCGTCGAGGCGCAGTTGCAGGATGCGGCGCGCGGTGCTCATCGCCCCCCCCGCTCGAGCCGCCATCCGCCCGGCACCCGGGCGGCCTGCCAGCCCTCCCGAACCGGCGGCATGCCACTCCCTTCCGGCTGGACGTCGGACCCGAGCGCGCCCGTTCGGTCGTCGCATTCGGCGCGAAGGAGGGTCACGTGGCCGGGGCCCTGCGGCGCGATTCCGTAGCGGTCGAGATAGGCCGTCCGATACGCCTCGCCGAGGGTCGCGGGCCCTGCGGCGTCGAACCCGACATTGAGGGAGGGCATCCTCGGCCGCGGAGAAATGCGGGCGAAGACCTGGACCGCGCCATCGACCGGCGCAGGCCCGAGCCCTTCGGCGCTCGCCCGCGCGAACTCCGCCAGACGGTCTGACCTCATCTCCGCCAAAGGGGCGTCGAGGCGATGGAAAATCTCGCGGCGACGCGGGGCGCGGGCCAGGCCCATGGCCCCGGCATGCGACGGCAGGTGCGGCATGAACACCTCCGCCAGGCCGAGCGCATCGGCCAGATCCGGCGCCAGCAGCATACCCGCCCCGCCCGTCACCACGAGGCGGGCGCGGGTGGGATCGACGTTGCGGCGGGTCGCATGACGGGTAATCGCCTCGGCCAGGTGGTGGATCGCGGCGGCCAGCAGGGCGGGGGCCGCCTCCGCCGGGCAATCCGTCTCCTCGTCCAGCACCCCCGCGGCGATCAGCGCGTCGTCCAGCGTGTATCGCACCTGCCCCGGCACCGGCTGCGCACCCCCGACCGGCACGCTTTCGATGTCGATCCGGGCATCGCGCAGCGACAGCCCGGCGAGGATGCCGCCGTCGATCGTCGCCGGGGTGCCGCTGCGAACCAGCGCCAGGTCGGACGAGCGTGAGCCGATGTCGATCGCGATTGCATCGCCGCACGCCACGTCCGCCAGGGCCGCGGTCCCCCGGATGGAGGCCGCGGGCCCGGCGGTGATCCATGGCACGAGCGAAGCCCCGGTGTCCGACAGGATCCCGCGTCCATCGCCCCACGCCCACCGCCCGGAGAACCCGTCCGCCGCGAACCGACCTTCGAGCTCGGCCAGCTCCGGCAGGACCGTCAGCCGCAGC
>ENA-ORXU01002174-ORXU01002174.1-marine-metagenome-genome-assembly--contig:-NODE-2174-length-13815-cov-3.071408_pt1 | contig 13815 bp, 11 predicted proteins | sample MGYA00237869_ERZ511484 | MGnify/ENA metagenome assembly ERZ511484
CAGCGGCGATCAATGATCCGGATCTCATCTCGCGTACGTCAGCCAGATTTGGTTCGCAATGCATTGTGTGTGCAATCGATGCAAAATGGGTTGCTCCCGGCCGGTGGGAGGTTTTTACGCATGGCGGCCGGCGCCCGACCGGCCTTGACGCGGTGCAGTGGGCTCAGAATGTCTCCAGCCTCGGTGCGGGCGAGATCCTGTTAACCAGCATGGACAGGGATGGCACGGGCGAGGGCTTTGACCTCGCCCTGACGCGTGCTGTGAGTGATGCTGTCTCCGTGCCGGTGATTGCCTCGGGCGGAGTGGGTAAGCTTGAGCATCTGGCCGATGGCGTGAGTGAAGGGCGGGCCGATGCGGTTTTGGCGGCCAGCATCTTTCACTTCGGGAGAGGCCTCTTCGTCAATCATGCCCTTGGCCTCTTTGATAAGGCCTTTCATGGCCTGACAAGTCTCGCCGGTTAATTTGATGTCGAGGATGCTGCCTATTTCTTTTAGGCGATCGATTTGACCTTTGGTCTCGGAGAGGTGTGATTCAAAGGCTTTGGTGAGGCTTTCGTTTGAAGCAGACTTGACCATACTCGGCAGTGCTTCAACAAGCTGTGTTTCGGCGCTGTAAAGGTCTTTGAGTTGGTGCTCGAAAAGGTCTTGGAGGGATTTCATTTTACTCATTGGGCGTATTTTTTAGGTTCGGATCGGGACGTGCGGATACCCGCATTCCCACTAAGAAACAAGGCGATCTGGGTCGGCATGTTCGCTGTTAGACAGCAACTATTTCCGATCTGCACGTCGTCGAACGGCCTCTCTGAGTTGACTCGTATCATCACCAACCTCGGCTCTCACGGTGGAAAACATCACCCAACTTTTGCGTCCAATTCTGAGCCTCAACCTGAGTGAGATTGGCTAGTTGCCGGGCTTAAAATGCCGCCAGCCTTGCGCTGGGATTTCGTGGAGATTCCCGCCTTTAGTGCTCAACTTGAGTCCGTCGCTGGCAGGGACGATTTCGCCTGCGATGTAAATATCGGGCAGGTATTTCACCTTCTCTATATCATCCGCATTGATGGTGAAGAGCAGTTCGTAATCTTCACCGCCGGAAAGGGCGCAGGTTATGGGGTCGAGCTTGAAGTCCAGTGCTTTTAGTTGTGCATCAGGGTGAATCGGCACACCGCTTTCTTCGATCAGAGCGCCGACATCACTTTGCTTGCATATGTGGTATAGCTCTGAGGCCAAACCGTCGGAAATGTCAATCATCGATGTGGGCAGCAGGTCGTTTTTGGCGAAAGCCGCAATAATGTCCTTACGCGCTTCCGGCTTCAATTGAGCACCCACCAGGGTGGCAGCTTCGTCGAGGGTCGGTTGTATTTCGGGGTTGTCGAGGTACAGTTGCTTTTCACGCTCGAGCAGTTGCAAGCCGAGGTACGCCGCACCCAGGTGACCGGTAATACAAACTAGGTCGCCCACCTTAGCACCGTTGCGGTACACGATCCGGGTTGGATCGGCCTCACCGAGCGCGGTTACGCTTAGTACGATACCTCGCGGGCTAGAGGTGGTGTCTCCTCCTACTAGATCGACCCCATAGTGGCTGCAGGCAGCTTGCACGCCTGCCATCAGATCGTCGACAAACTCTACGCTTGCCTTTGAGCTTAGCGCCATCGACAGTGTGATTTGACGCGGCGTCGCATTCATTGCATAGATGTCGCTCAGGTTGACTACCACCGCTTTGTAGCCGAGGTGCTTCGCCGGGTGGTACATCAGGTCGAAATGGATACCCTCTACAAGCAAATCTGTGCTTACTACGGTAGCAGGGCCGGTATCGCTGTAGCGAAATACGGCAGCATCGTCTCCGATAGCCTTAAGTGTGCTTGGTTGCTTGGCACTAAAATTTTCGGAGAAGCGATCGATCAGACCAAATTCACCGAGTGTCGATATTTCAGTGCGGGGTGGGGGAGTGGTGGTTGGATCGGCCATACGGTGGCAACAACGCGCCTATCGCACAAGCGTTTGGGGTAGTGCTGACTGTAAAGAAGGACGATGTTGCTTAAAAGATTTCCAGCCTACCCGGAAAGCTTAGCCCAGCCGCCAAACCGAGCTTGCTAATCGAGCAAGGGCAGATTGTCGTTTCTCGATATTACTCAACCTCCAATCTTCGTCATCGACGTAGTTGGAGATTGTTTTCGTCAGCTCAAAACCGCTTCGGGAATAAATCTTTGTCTTCGTCGCGAACGAAGACTGACATGCCTCTCGGTTAAGATGAGTTTCGAGAAGCGTAAGGTTGCCCAATCTCCAAGGAGCTCTCTCCCATATGCTGTTGGATTCCGGAGGCCAACAGCTCGGAGGGTTGTTGTGGTAGAACATGTTCAAGCGAAATTGCCCCTTTTGAATAAGGTTCAGTGCTGTTGGATGCTTGTCGTTCCAGTGATTGAAGGATATAGCGGGCGAGTTTTTTTCCCTGTGAGCTAGAGCTGACTGTATAATTCTTTAGTAGAGATTTAAAAACTTGATCTTCTGGGAAAAGTGGCTCAAGCATATCCGAACTATAAGTTCCATCTGATCTTATATGCCGAGCTATCTTACCATATAGAATCTCTTGATCGCCGCTGTTTCGATTAGCTATAGTATTGTACCGAAATGAAAAAGCCACTACATCAGCAAGCAGCCGTTCAAATCTCGATACCTCTAGAGCTTGATAGCCAGCCAGTAGGAGTGGTAAGTGTTGACGAACGCGCAGTAACTTTAATACCTCGAGCCGCTTTCGACTCCCAGGGTTATTATCCCATAATTCATGTCCAGGATCACGAAGCGCCGCATAAATTGGAGCCGCATCATCGAGATCGCGAAGCAATGAAAACACTTCTCCAGCGCCCTTAATTTCAGTCCGTACAGCACGGTACAGCTGAGGAGCACGAACTTGCTCGAAGCGACTGTTCCAATAAGCCCGTAGAAAATTCTGAAAGGAGTCTCGTCCAAGACTGGAAAAGATATTGGACCAACGAACTTCGAGTTGGGCTAATTCTGTAGTGTGGGCATCAGCGGAGTCTACTGTCGCGAAGAGATAGTTCTTCAATAGATCTGCTGCTGATAGTTGTACACCGCGAGCGTTTAGGGTTTCAAATACTCTATACGCATTTAGCTCGTCCGTAACCTGTATCACTGTAAAGAAAAACCTACTCGTAACTGATTCGATAAGCTCAGCTACCTGCTCACCTGTTTCTATCGCTAGGAGCTTGTCGCGAAAAAATGCTGAGGCATCTATCAGGAGTCGCTCAGAAGATTTTAGCCCAGTTGTTGGAGGTGGCCTAAGTTCAGACAGATAACTACGATAAAGTCGATCATTGTGACGGTTTAGCGTAAGCTTATTTGTTGTTGTGAGCGTAACTGCATTTTGACTTCCTATATAGCTGCGTCTAATGATCTCGGCGCGCTGTTCGGCGTCAGGACCACCCTTTTGCTCAATTGTCGCTATGGCCGCTAGAACAAGAAGGCTCAAAGTTGTTAAACGTTGCTGACCGTCAATAACTAAGAAATTATTGTCGCCGCGCCGCTGCAACACAACGAAACCCATGTAATGCCATTCGTCTTCATGGGTTGCCACTTCGATATCTTCCCAGAGATCACTCCATTGCTCACGCTTCCAAGCATAGTCGCGCTGAAATGGTGGTACGGCCAATTGCACACCATTACCAACGATGTCACGAAAAGTCTGATTTGAAGTGTTTTGTAGCCCTTGCACACCGTAAAGGTAAGTGAGTTGTTCAGCAGGCTTGACAGTTGCCAATCTTTCACCAAGCAAACTGCCCCTAAAAATCAATCTTCTCGTCGTCTGTATTCACTCGGCTCTGGAGAGTAACGCTACCCTCTGTACCGAAGCCTGAATCGGTAAATGGCGAGTTGCCGGGACGAAAGGAATTAAAGTCGATGGCCTCCCAATTATCAAACTTGGCTTGCTCGGACACCCACTTAAGCTGAACATCCTTTAGCTCGCCGTGGCGGTTTTTGGCCACGATAATCTTGGCGACGCCTTTGAGCGAATTGCCGTCGGCATCTTCGGTGATATCGTAGTACTCCGGCCGGTAGATGAAGTTGACCATGTCGGCATCCTGCTCGATGGCGCCCGACTCACGCAGGTCGGAAAGGATTGGTCGCTTGTCGCCACCACGCTGCTCCACGGCACGCGAGAGCTGCGATAGCGCTATTACCGGGACATTGATCTCTTTAGCCAGCTGCTTAAGGTTGCGCGAGATCGCTGAGATCTCTTGCTCGCGGTTTGTGTTTTTGCCATTGCTCGACCCCGACATCAACTGTAAGTAGTCGATGACCACCATCTGTATATCGTGCTGCATCTTGAGTCGGCGGCACTTCGCGCGAAGCTCAAAGATGTTGATGGCGGGCGTATCGTCAATGTAGATCGGTGCCGCTGATAGCCGCTCGATTCCCTGCTGCAGTCGGTCCCATTCGTCGTCAGAAAGATTGCCGGAGCGCATTGCATGTCCACCCACGCCGGCTTCCATAGATAGCAGCCGCTGTACCAGCTGCACGTTGGCCATCTCGAGCGAGAATATGGCGACGCCCTTATTGAAGTCCATGGCAGCATTACGTGCAATGGAGAGAACGAAGGCGGTTTTTCCCATGCCAGGCCTCGCGGCCAATATGATGAGGTCGCTGGCCTGCCAGCCGTTGGTGAGCTTGTCGAGGTCGGTGAAGCCGGTGGGTACACCTGTGAGCCCGTCGCCCGCTTTATCGCGGATCTCTTCGAGCAGCTTGAGGGCCTTTGGGCCGAGTTCGCCAATCGACTCAACCCCGCGACTCAGTTTCTCTTCCGTAATCTTAAAAATGCCTTTCTCGGCCTCGTCGAGCAGGTCAAAAACGTCGTTGGTTTCGTCGTACGCATCGCGTAAGATCTCACTCGAGACCTTAATCAAATCGCGCGCGATGGATTTCTGCGCGATGATGCGAGCATGGTATTCGACGTTTGCCGCCGAGCCCACACGATTCGACAATTGCACGAGTCGATACGGACCTCCCGCCTTGTCGAGTTCTCCGTTTTTACGAAGCTGGTCGGTAACGGTGATCAGGTCAATCGCCGTGTTGTTATCAAACAGCGTTAGCATCGCCCGGTAGATCAGCTGGTGCGCATCCGAGTAAAAGCTATCCGCCTGCAAGATGTCGAGCACTACCGAAATCGCGTCCTTGTCAAGCAAAATCGCACCAAGCACCACCTCTTCCACATCCGTGGCCTGCGGTTGCACTTTGCCGTAGGCAAGGCTCGGATCTACCGTTCTACGGCGAGAAAGGTCGGCAGCGGAGCCGATTCTGGGGGAGGGACTATCGGGCATGAGGGGGATGGCGTGATGGGCGGGCGATCGGGTCTAACAAGGTACGGCGATGCGGCCGCGCCAAAGCTGCCGATTTGTCCGCCGGCCAAGGTTGATACCGTGTTGAAAAGCTTGCAGAGGGCTTGTCGTTGCTGCAATTAGAGACTTCCAGCTTTCGCCAAAACCTGCCTTGTACGGGCGTTCAAAACTAAGTAAGCTTGGCTCGAGAACGAAGTTGACATAAAGAGAGATTGTAAAAATGTGGGAGGTGATTTTTCGCCTCGGCCTCGTGTTCAGATCAGTCGCGACGTGGACTCATTCTCGAGGGTCTGCGCCAAGCGCTGTATAACTCACCCTAGGCGCGGCATTACGATACAAACCGAAATTTTTGAGGAAGTTCCTTGTTATGGCAATCCTAATTCAGGCTTTTTGCCGTAACCTCTTGTATCGTCCGGCGTCCTCTACTTTAGGCGACCTGCCTTTTAGGTGCCGCCACGCAAACCGCATCACCATGAATAGTCTACTTAAATATCTGGTCGCAGTCATCGCAGCGGCTGCCGTTCCCTTAGGTATGGTCGCTCAAAATGTCGACCTCGAACTGAGCGGCATGAGTGAGGGTAGCTTCTATGCATTCACTACAGAAGTGGAAGGTGCCGATGAAAAGCTCGCGTACGAGGAGTTCAAGCAACTTATGAAGGAGTATGGTGGCAAAGCCAAACGCTCCAAGCCTGAACGGACCAAAGTAGAAGCTGTCACCATCAATTCGATAGGAGGTACCGATCCGCTCGACGTTTTTGCAGACTTCAGCGAGCGTGGCTCACAAACGAAGGTTTACCTGTGGATCAAGCAGCGCGGGGATTACCTCAGCGACGACAGCGCAGATCGTGATGTCGACAATGCCACCGCACTGCTCCAAGAATTTCACCTTCGCCTGCGACGAGCTGCCATCCAACAAGAACTCGACGAGGAGGAGCGTCAACTCGGACGTGTCGACAAAAAACTGCGCAACCTCGAGCGCGACTACGCTGGTTACGAGCGCGACATCGAACGCGCCAAAGCAGCCATCGAGCGGGCCGAAGCCAACATCGAAAAAAACCTAGCCGCACAGGATGAGACGCGCAACGAACTTGCACAACAGGCCGAAGCGGTAGAGGCCGTGAAGGAAAAATTGGCCGGGGTGAAGGGGTGAGAGCCAGCTGCGCGGCTCAATAGTGATTAGGCATTGCTTCGCTCGCCTACAATTGTGAAGATCAGCTTCGCGATCCATTTGTGATGCCCGTGTTGGGACCATTACAATTTGGTATCATTTAATAGAATCGCGATCACACCTCGGCAAGGGTGAGCTTCATCGTACCCGCAGCCGTCACAAATGAGCATAGCGAATCACAAATTGCCGCCAGCGCAGCGAGGCGACATCACAATTTGAGCGTAGCGAATCACCATTCGGCACGAGCTTGCGAAGTGCCGTCACTAACTCCTGGCCCCATTTTTGCCCCACCCCACGCGTGAAGCTCCCCATTCACATACCGATTCGCTACCTAGCTACACTGCTACTGTTGTGCTGTTTTGGCGTAAGCCTATTGGCCCAGAGCAAGGCGGTGAAGCAAGCAGAAAAGCTGGCCGACCAGCGTCAATACGCCGAGGCTGTAAGGATGCTCGAGCTGGCCATGGTCGAAGGTGATACCTCCGAGGTGTTGATGCTCAACCTTGCCGAATACTACAAGCGCACTGGAAACCTGCGCATGGCAACGGCCCTCTGTAAGCCCCTCGTCGATAAGGATCGACCGCGGCCGTGGCACCTGCTCGAAGTGGCAACTATGCTTATCGATCAAGGGCGCTTTACGGATGCAGAACCTTACCTCCGACGCTTCGAAGAAATGAAGCCAGAGGACAAGCGTGCCGACGCGCTTCGGCGACGAGCTGCCGAGCGGCTCCGCATCCGCGACCTGTATCCCGGTGCTCGCCTCGATACATTCTTACACAACACCCTCGCCGACGACAACTTCCCATTTCGCCTCGATTCGCAGATGCTGTGGTCGTCCGATCGAACAGGCTCAAAGCGTACGAGTGGATGGACCGGCCGCGCAATGGTTGGACTTTACGAGGCCAGCATAGCTCCGGAGCACGGCTACACTGAGGCGCACCGCATCCCTGCAAAGTGGAATCGAGGTGTTACGAATACCTCCAGTTCTTGGCTAACCGAGTCTGGCGATACTTTGTACTACACGGCCAATGCTGAGGAGACGAACTCCCGTGGCGAACTCAACATGCAGCTATACTACGCTGTGCGAGATGGCAGCGAGTGGAACAATGCGACCCGTATTCCAGGGCAACCTGCCGAACCTTCTTGCCTCCATCCGAGCCTTAGCGACGATGGGCGATGGCTCTACTTTGCTGCAGATGCCTCGGATAGTCGTGGCGGGCTGGACTTGTACCGTATGGAGCGACGTGCCGACGGCAGTTGGAGCCAAGCCGACAACCTGGGCAGCACCGTCAACAGCGAGCGCCATGATGGCTTTCCTGTTGCCGCTCGAGATGGTAAGCTCTACTTCGCCTCACAGGGGCACATAGGCCTTGGGGGGTTCGATCTGTTCGTTACCCAACAGGGCAGTGATGGCAAGTGGACTGAGCCCGTCAATCTAGGTGAGCCCGTAAATTCCGTGGCCGACGAGACGAACTGGTTTGTTGTGCGCAGTGGCTTTGCCTACCTGGTGAGCAATCGCCTAGGCGGCGACGACGACATTTACGAGGTGAGGTGGTAGTGTGGTCGCTGCACTAGCTTCCGGCATGCTCCGACTCTTTGCCCTCATATTGCTTATCCCATTCGCTTCGGCGGCCCAGACACTTACCGTCACTCCAGATTTTACCGCACTTGCTGAACAAGCTGCTGAGGCATCGATGGATGAGTTTCGTGAGGTCTTGGCGATTGCAAACGATGCCCATTTTCCCGATCAAGTCGAGGCTAACGTTGCCTGGACCGAAGCTGCTTTTGGCAGAAGAGGATTCAACACCCAACGGCTTGAGACAGGTGGGCCACCACTCGTGTTGGCTGAGCTGGCGAAGGGAGATGGGGGTGGAGTGACCGTCCTCGTGTATTTGCAGATGGACGGGCAGCCCGTGGATTCCTCGTTTTGGCGACAGCCGAGCCCCTACGATGCCGTACTGAAAGAAGAGGTAACCGCCGAAGGCTGGGTGGAAAAGCCTTGGAGTGCCCTGAATGTGGGTTGGTCGTCGGATCCCGTAGCGCGTGACTATCGAGTATTTGCGAGAAGTGCCTCCGATGCGAAGGGACCTGTTGCACAATTCTTGGCGGCAATAGACGCCTTACGGCAAAACGGGGCTAGTCCCGCGTACAACCTCAAGGTGATCCTCGATTTTGAGGAGGAATTGGGAAGCCCCCATTTGCCAGCTGCCGTGAAGAGGTACAGTGATGCGCTGGCCGCCGATCATTTGGTAATTCTCGACGGACCCATGCACCCGAGCAATCGACCTACGCTGGCGTTCGGAGCGCGAGGCATCAGCACGGTGACACTCGAAACCTTCGGACCGCGTAGGCCTCAGCACTCTGGCCACTACGGCAACTACGCCCCCAACCCGGCTTGGGACTTGATCAAGCTTCTCGCTCCGCTAAAAGATGAGGCCGGACGTGTGCAACTCGAGGGCTGGTACGACGGCATCGAGATTGGTGCTGAAGCTCGTGCTGCACTTGAGGGCGTACCTGATGATGAGGAAAAGATTCGACGCAAAATGGGGGTTGCGAGGATGGATTCGGTGGGCAACACCTTGCAGGAGGCCATCCAATATCCCTCGCTCAATATCCGTGGTATTGGTTCAGGCTGGATACGCGAGGAGCGTCGCACGATCATTCCTTCGACCGCATTAGTTGAGCTTGATATACGCTTGGTTATCGAGAGCGACCCAGAGCGACTGCTGAGCTTGCTACGCAAATACATCGAGGAGGCCGGCTACTTCGTGGTGGAGGGCCGTAGCCCCACGGCAACCGAGCGACTACAACATCCTCGCGTATTGCGCTGGGACTCCGAGATCAGCTACCAAGCTTTCCGTACGGATATAGACTCTCCAACTGGGCGCTGGCTTACTGCCGCGCTAACCAACGTTTACGGCAGCACGCCGGTACGCATTCGTACGCACGGTGGCAGCATCCCAATCAGCCCATTCGTGAATACGCTTGGTGTGCCGGCGGTCATCGTGCCCCTGGTCAATGCCGACAACAACCAGCACTCGCCAAATGAGAACATTCGGCTGGGCAATTATGTCGACGGGATTGCCACGGTGATGGGGGTGTTGACGACTGGGATAGGTGGGGAGTAATGGGCATTAATCACCCCGACAATTTCCCGGGTAAACCCTGGCCTCGTGGATTACGACGCCGCTATGCGGCTACCCCGGCGGGATGCATCATGACGGCACGTCAGAGCTGCGTAGCTGCGATGTACCGTGTAGCCCAGGGTTTACCCGGGGCGTTTGCGATGTACCCATAGCCCAGGGTTTACTTTAAAAAACAGATGAACTATGCTAAAGCCAATCCTAGCTGCAGTCTCGTCGATTTTTCCGATATATCGTATTGTCGCCTGGATTATCATCTGGAACAATACTTCGCTTACAAATCATCAAGAGCGCCTGACTTTCTATCATGATCATTATTGTGCTCTTTCAATCTGTAATGAACCCCTTGCGTCAATCGTGTCTGTTTTTCTCCTGATTGTCTCGCTCATACTGCTGCTCCGAAGTGACTCGCTTAATGCGGCAGTTCGATATTCGGCAAGCGCTATTGTTGTGCTGGCTTTGCTATTGCAGGTTTGGTGGCTTATGTAGGTGCGCCGTGTGTAGTGCGGCCCTGTCATCGTCCCGGGTAAACCCTGGCCTCGTGGATTACGACACCGCTATGCGGCTACCCCGGTGCGACGCATCATGACGGTACGTCAACGCCCCGGGTAAACCCTGGCCTCGTGGATTACGACGCCGCTATGCGGCTACCCCGGTACGATGCATCATGACGGCACCTCAGAGCTGCGTAGCTGCGATGTACCGTGTAGCCCAGGGTTTACCCGGAGCATGCTTTATCTCACCTGCCCGCCGTAGGTTCAAGCCATGCGACGATTCTTCCTCCTGCTATGCGTATTCGGCTTTCTCGGGGCATCCACATTCTCAGCCCAAATCACGATCACCCTTCCTGCCGACGCAGCCGACGCCCCACTCGACGGGCGGCTCGTCGTGATGCTCGATGCGGGCGACAGTGGTGAAGAACCTCGCTTTCGGGTGCGCGACGATGCGGCTACCGCGCAAATCTTCGGCATGGACGTCGAGGGTTGGCAGCCAGGTACAACCATTACACTACGACCCGATGCAGGCTACCCACTACCTAAGCTGCAAGACGTGGTCGCAGGGCAGTACGCAGTCCAAGCCTTGCTCCACCCCTACGAAACCTTTACCCGCAGCGACGGTCACACCGTGAAGCTGCCCATGGATCGCGGGGAAGGACAGCAGTGGAATCAGGCTCCTGGCAATCTCTTCAGCAGCTCGGAGCAAGTCGACTACAACGGACGCTCACTCGCGCTCACCCTGAGTGAAGAGATCTCACCAATCGAGGAGCCCGAGGATACCGAGTGGATCAAGCACATCAAGATTCGCTCGAAACTGCTTAGCGACTTTTGGGGCCGCGACATGTACCTCGGCGCCCATGTGCTGCTGCCCGCAGGTTTTGACGAGCATCCCGATGCGAAGTACCCGCTCGCAATTTTTCACGGGCACTTTCCGGCAGACTTTGGTGGCTGGCGAACGACTCCCCCCGATACCGCGAGCATGCCCTGCGTCGACTCAGAACGCTTTGGCTGGCCCTGCTACAATCGCTATGTCGAAGAGGAAGCTTATGGGCTTTACCAAACGTGGACATCCGACACATTTCCCCGTGTTCTGGCAATCGAGATTCAGCACGCTAATCCCTACTACGACGATTCGTACGCCGTCAATTCCGAAAATCTCGGGCCTTACGGAGATGCCATCACTTACGAGCTGATTCCGTACATCGAAGAGCAATTTCGCGGCATCGGAGAGCCCTGGGCGCGCTTTACCTACGGTGGCAGCACGGGTGGCTGGGAAGCGGCGGCCGTGCAGGTGCTCTACCCCGACGATTACAATGGGGCATACGCCGCGTGTCCCGACCCGATCGACTTTCGCGCCTACACGACTGTCAATCTCTACGAGGACGAGAACGCTTACGAGATCAAAGGGCCGTTTCGCATTACCGAGCGTGTAGGGCGCCGGGATTCGCTGGGGCATGTATCCGCCATGCTGCGCGACATGAACTACCGGGAGCTGGCTTTGGGCTCGCACTCCCGCGGAGGACAACAGTGGGACATTTGGGAGGCTGTGTACTCGCCTGTTGGCGACGACGGCTACCCACAGCCGATATGGGATCGACGAAGTGGCGTGATCGATAAGCAAGTCGCCGAGCATTGGCGCGAAAACTTCGACCTCGTGCACATCATGCGTCGCGATTGGGAAACGCTCGGGCCTAAGCTCAAGCAGACCTTGAACCTCTACTGCGGCGATATGGACAACTACTACCTCAACAATGCCGTGTACCTGGCCGAGGACTTCTTGCGCCGCACCGACTGGGAGGGCGAGCTGACCTACGGCGATCGCGCCGAGCACTGCTGGAACGGCGATCCTGATTTACCCAACGCCGTGACGCGCCTGCGCTACCACCAGATGTTCATTCCGAAATGGACTTGGGAGGTAACCCACCAGGACGGACGGGTGCCCGTGGGGGCGGATTTGAAAAGTTGGCGGTATTGATTCGGAGGAGTCTTGGCAAGGCCCGGGTAAACCCAGGCCTCTTAGGTTACGACGCCGCGATGCGGCTACGGTGGTGCTGCACTATCTAAATTGTCCTTGCAAATTGAACACACAGAGTTTAATTTGCAAGGATAATGGATCTCCTCCCGCGACAGCTAACCACTAGAGTTCAACGCCTTCTGGGATTGTTCCCAGCCGTCGGAATTGTAGGTCCGCGGCAGGTAGGTAAGTCTACCTTAGTACGCGAGCTTCTATTCGTGCGAGGAGAAGCGACAACGTATTTGGACCTCGAGCGTCGCGCGGATAGGGCATTGCTAACGGAGCCTGAACGCTACTTGAGTGTAGCTGCACAGACTTCGACCGTAGTGATAGATGAGGTACAAACGATGCCTGAACTCTTCACGGCACTAAGACCAATCATCGACGCCAATCGAAGTCCAGGGAAATTTGTCCTCCTAGGTTCTGCCTCCCCTGCTCTCCTACGAGGCGCTAGCGATTCGCTAGCAGGTCGCATTTCCTATGCAGAACTGACCCCACTGACTCTGCCCGAGCTAGCAGGGAAATACAGTTGGGAAGAGCATTGGTTACGAGGAGGCTACCCATTGTCACTCCTACCTAAAGACGCCGAAGCCTCGGTCGAGTGGCGGGACGCCTATTTGGCCACATACATCAGTCGGGAGCTGCCTCAGCTTGGGTCGGTAGCCGAAATAGATGTTATGGGCAAGCTGCTCTCCATGCTCGCCGCGCAAACCGGTGATTTATTAAATCTCAGCAACTTGGCTCGCTCGCTCGGGGTAAGCCAACCTACCGTGCGTCGCTATGTCGAGCTGCTCGAACGTAGCTACATCATACGCTTACTGCGGCCCCTCCACGCCAATGTTCGTAAGCGTCTGGTGAAGTCTCCGAAGGTCTACATTCGAGATTCTGGATTGCTTCATGCCATGCTCGGAGTTGATACTCTAGAGCAGCTTTTCCGCCACCCAAGAGTGGGCGCGTCGTTCGAAGGCTACGTCATCGAACAACTCATCAATGCGACACAACCTCGTACAGAGGTTTATTTCTATCGGACGCAGGCCGGCAGCGAGATGGATCTAGTTTTACGCAATCGCAGCGGTCGTTTTGCCTGCCTGGAGGTTAAGTTTAGTGACGCGCCTACGCTCAGCAGGGGCTTTTACAACGCCCGCATCGACTTGGGTCCAGAGCGTTCGTACGTCGTAGCACCCGTCGAGCGGCCTAGCGAAAGAGAAGGCCCAATATTAGTCACACACATCTTTGACGCTCTCGCAAAGCTTTCCGACTGGTGACAGTATCCCTTCCCACCACCGACAGCGACTGGGACGCAGCCTACCCGCCCGCGCTTCAGGCTCCTGCCGAGTTTCATTTTAGCCCACTAGCCACTGTGCATCGTGCAGCGGCATGGCTAGCCGAGGCTCCAGGTGCGCGAGTCGTAGATCTTGGGGCTGGCGCAGGTAAGTTTTGTATCGCGGCTGCAGCTCGGCACCACCGGGCGCACTGGTTAGGAGTAGAACAACGCTTAGCTCTTGTAGCCGAGGCAAGGCGATGGGCCGCCCATTTTGAGCTCACAAATTGTAAATTTGAGCCGGCAAATGTGACGCTATACCCGTTGGATAAATTTACAGGTGCCTACCTATTCAATCCCTTCTACGAGCACCTGGATCCCACCGATG
>ENA-ORXU01002177-ORXU01002177.1-marine-metagenome-genome-assembly--contig:-NODE-2177-length-13811-cov-8.288117_pt1 | contig 13811 bp, 6 predicted proteins | sample MGYA00237869_ERZ511484 | MGnify/ENA metagenome assembly ERZ511484
GTATTGCACAAGTGCCAGCGTAACGTGAAGCGATCCGGGAGCCCTTCATCGCGTGCAGTCCCTTCTTCGTCCCCTTCCGGAATTTCAGGGTTGGCCGGGTGCGGTTCTTCTATCACTTCAGCGCTACCGTCACCGTCCATGCTGACGCCCTTGTAGTACACGACCTTCGGCCTGACCGAACTGTCGGTGCCAAGGAGTTTCGATTGGGCGGTGGACGAATCTATTTGCGCGATAACTGCCACGTCAATGGACGGGTAGTGATTCTTCTCCACGTTTCTCACGTGGGATGGAGTGCCATAGTATCGAGGGTATCCCCGCCTCAGATGGTCCCGAATCTCTACCGTGGTTAATTCGTTACCGTTGTCACGGACTATTTCGACAATTGCTTTGGTGAATGACATGGATTGAAAATCGCGAGTCGAACAGACACGTGCGGCAGAATCCATGCCACTTGCCGCAAAGGCTGCGTGCGGTTCCTTCGCACCTGGACGGTTGCCATCGACGCTACCGCACGATGTGGTGAGCAAGCTGACATCGCACGGTGCGACCTGCCGATACCTCCAAGGAGCGCCGTCATCGACCGACCACGGCAGGGCGGCTGTTTGCTACCTGGCATGACTTGGCATGCAAGGATCGGCATCTGCCGAGCGAGGCGACGCGCGGTACCCTGACGCCCCCCACCCTCCGTCACCGGGAGTTTCACGTGTCCAAGGCCCTGGAGCGTCGTCCATGACCCCGGCCGCTCTGCGCGCCGCCCTGTCGCGGGCCGGTTACGTGGCCGACGATGCGCTGTGCACCGCCCTGCACCTGGCGCGCGAACTCGGCCGTCCGCTGCTGCTCGAAGGCGAGGCCGGGGTGGGCAAGACCGAGATCGCCCGCACGCTGGCCACGGTGCTGGACACGCGGCTGATCCGGCTGCAGTGCTATGAGGGGCTGGACGCGCAGCACGCGCTGTACGACTGGGACTACCGGCGCCAGTTGCTGGCGATCCAGCTGACGCGCGATGGCTCGTCCGGTGGCTCGTCCGGTGCCCGAACCGATGCGGCGGGCGGGATCGATGTGGCCCGCGCCAGCGATGCGCTGTACGACGAGCGCTTCCTGGTGCGCCGGCCGGTGCTCGAAGCGATTGCAAGCCCGACACCGGTGGTGCTGCTGATCGACGAGATCGATCGGGCCGACGAGGCGTTCGAGGCGCTGCTGCTGGAGGTGCTGTCGGATTTCCAGGTCAGCATCCCGGAGCTGGGCACCATCGAGGCGGTGTCCCGCCCGCTGGTGATCCTGACCTCCAACGGCGTGCGCGAGCTCAGCGATGCGCTGCGCCGCCGCTGCCTGTACCACTATCTGGCCTACCCGGACGAGGCGAAGGAGCGCGACATCGTGCGCGCCCGGCTGCCGGACGTGGACGCCGGACTGGCGGCGGAGGCGGTGCGCGTGGTGCAGGCGCTGCGCGAGCGCGGCATGCGGCGCACGCCGGGCATCGCCGAGACGCTGGACTGGACCGCCTCGCTGGTGCGCCTGGGCGTGCGCCGCCTGGACGCCGACCCGGACACGGTCGCCGCCAGCCTGAGCGCGCTGGTGAAGACGCGCGAGGACCGGGCGATGCTCGATCGTGCGGACGGCGGGCTGGCAGGCGTCATGGCCGAAGCCACCGCAGGCGCACCGCCTCGGTAGTGGACGACGAGCTGCCGATCGAGCCGCGCGAGCAGCCGGTCGCCCCGCTGGACCGGCTGATCGGGTTCGCCGGCTTCCTGGCCGCCAACGGCATCCCGGTCGACCCGGGCGCGCAATTGGACGCGCTGCGCGTCGCCGCCCTGACCGGGCTGTCCGCCCGTGTCGCGCTGCGTTGCGCACTGCGCGCCTGCCTGACCAGCACGCCGGCATCGTTCCAGCGCTTCGATGCGCTGTTCGATGCCTACTTCCAGCCGAACGGGGAGCGGGCGGACTTCGCCGGTGTGGAGCGCCCCGATGCGACCGCCGGCGGCATCTCGCGGGTGGCCGCCCGGAAGCTGCTCGGCATGGCCGGTACCTCCGAGAAGCAGCGCCAGGAGGAGGAGTTCTTCGGCGCTGGCGACTTCAAGGCGCTGTCGCTGGCCGACTTCCGATTCGTATTCGACCCGCGGCAGATGCAACGGGTCGAGCGGCTGGTCGACGAGATGGCGCGACGTGCGCGGCGGCGGGCCACGCGGCGTTATCGGATCGCCTCGCAAGGCGCGCAACTGGACATGCGCCGCACCCTGCGCCGATCGCTGGGCACTCACGGGCACCCGGTGGAGCTGCGCTATCGAACCCCGCGCCGCCGGCTCGAACGCTTCGTGCTGCTGCTGGACATCAGCCAATCGATGGACGTGTACGCCCGCTTGTTCCTGCGCTTCGTGCGCGTGCTGATGACGGTGTTCACCGAATCGCACGCGTTCACGTTCAACACCGATCTGGTGCGGCTCGGCCGGGGGCACGCGAAGCTGTCGGAACGCGATTTCGAAGCCGTGATGAACGACACCGGCAAGGGCTGGCTGGGCGGTACGCGCATCGCGCACGCGTTCGAGACCTTCGAGGCCGAACACGCCGCGCGTTTGCTGGACCGTCGTACCACGCTGGTGGTGTTCAGCGACGGCTGCGACACCGCGAAACCCGAGCGGCTGGCCGAGATCACCCGACGGCTCGGCCAGCGCCCGCGAAAGCTTCTGTGGATCAATCCGCTGCTCGGGCGCTACGCGCCGGAACAGGAGAATCGCTGGATGGACCCTGTCGCCCCGCATGTGGATGCGTACCTGTCGGCGCACTGCCTGGACAGCCTGGCGGCGCTGGAGCGCGAGCTGCTCGACTGAGCGATCCGGACGGGCCGCTCGTACCCTGTCGGCTCGTTCGACGCCGTCGATGTGGTCGATCCGTTTTGCGCGGATGTTCCGCGCGGATACGGACTTGTCATATCCCGCCGAACGTCGGGCGACGCGATCTATACTTTTTACTCGTTGACGATAGCGTGAACCAGCACGCAAAGTGATCCCAGGTCGTCGATCCGGTTTGCTCCGGGAATGGAAGCGGAAAGCGGTCGCGACACGGTCTTCACATCGCCCGTCATGAAGACGTCGGCGATGGCCATGGCTTGATGTATGTCGGATAGGCGAAGCCTGTTGCCGGGAAGTTCGGTCGAGCAGGACGGCGAGCGCTCGGGTGTTCCGGTGGGTACATCACCCGTGCCCGGCATCGGGGCCGGCTGTCCGGATCGCACGCCAGGGTGCGGTCCCAGCAGACTTTGCCGGGTTCCCGGACGAAAGGGCCGTGTCTTGCCATCAGTGTCTCGTCGGTTCAAGTCCGACGGTTCAAGTCCGAGCCAGACCCAACCAGAGCAGAGGAATTCCAGATGGATGTCAAGGATCTCATGGGTGTCGTCGTCGACGAGCTCTATGCCGGGCTGACCGGTGGTTCGGCGGAGCTGCCGTTGCCACCGCGCACCAGGATCAACTGGGTGCTTCCAGGCATTCCGCTGCACGAGAGCTTCTTCGACTTCGCCATTGCCGGTCCCTATGCCGGACCGGGTCCGGCCACGCTCGAGGACTTCGAGAAGCTGATGCACGTGATCGCGGGCACCGCTGGTGAGGGCGACGGCGACGGCGACAGTGACGATGGTGGTGCCGGTGCCGGTGCCGGTGCCGGTGCCGGCGCTGGCCCGGCCGATGCCGAACCGTTGTCGCGGGCACAGGTTCTCGAGGAGGCCAAGCGCATGTACCAGCAGCACCTGCTGGGCAGCTGGGAGCAGTGGTCCCGTCTGGTCGACTTCATCCCGTTGATGAATCCGACGACGTCGGAGTCGGCGTGGAGTTCCTCGGACGACAACGGCTCCCAGGGGCACAAGGGCGTGGTCTACGGGCAGGCCGGTCAGACCCTGAGTCAGGTCTACAAGGATACGCTGGAGCGCTGCCACGTCGCCGACGAACCGCTGACCGACCAGCAGAAGGCGGTCATCGAGCGAATGCGCAAGCTGCTGCAGGTCGAGGTCGAACGCGAGGATTTCCTGACCGGCGAGATCAAGAAGGACATCGTCGACAGTCCGGCCATGACGCTCTACAACGACAAGAAGCTGGCCTACGAGAACGCGGTGGCCGACTACGGCGCGCGCCTGGCGCGTTCGCAGACCGGCACCGCGGCGGACCTGATCGAGTGGAGCCGCACGGGCGGCATCTACAAGCAGCGTGCGATGCAGGCGCGACGCGACTGGACGTCCACCGGCAACAAGAACGCCATAGAGGAGGCACAGGCCGCGATCGCCCACATCACCGGCGGCAACATGGTCGCCTGGAAGCAGGCACTGCTCGAGAACGTCCAGGAGATCGAGGAGAACATGCAAGGCTCCTTCGGCTATCCGTTCTTTCCGTCGATGCCGTTGCCCGGTGCGTTCGCGCGTAGTGACGGGTGGACGAAGTACAACCAGCGTAACCTGAAGCAGAAGGTGCAGAGCAGCGCTTCGTCGCATTCCGCCGGCGCCTCGTTCGGGTTCTCGCTCGGCTTCTTCTCGATCGGGGGCTCCGGTGGCACCAGCCGTCAGGAGCGCGCCCTGTCGATCGAGCGCGACGATTTCGGCATGGAGTTCGAGTACACCCAGGTGGAGATTTCGCGCCCGGCGTTCAACCCGAACTTTTTCCTGTCGCGCGGCTGGAAGCCTCGTGACAGCTTCATCGCGGATTACGAGGAACGGCATTCGGACGGCAAGGACAATCCCTCCGGCGCGCTCATCGGCTATCCGACCAAGGCGCTGTTCGTGCGCAACCTGCGCATTCATTCCAGCGAGCTTGCGCGCACCATGCGCGATCTGCGAAGCAGCGCGGGCGGTGGTGGGGTGCTGGGAATCGGTCCGTTCATGATCGGCGGGAGGTACCAGCAGAAGAACCGAGAAAGCGAGAGCAACCTGGAGATCGACACGGCCGGGATCACGGTGAAGGGCATGCAGCTGGTCGCCTTCCTATCCGCCCTGTTTCCCTACACGTCGAACCCCAATCCCGACGTGCAGAACTGGATCTGATACCCGATGCAACAGGGTCTCAGCATCGGCCTCGGCGCCTGGATCGATCGGCAGCACGGTCAGGGCGGACGCCCGGCGCTGCCGGCAGCCCCGATTCCGTTCCGCCTCAGCCACTTCGGCGAGCTGAGCGACCCGGAAGACCTGGTGCGCGCGATCGAGCTGTCGCTGCTCGCCAATCGGCTCGAGCACGGCTGGCAGCAGGGCGCGGGCGGGGTGCCGGTCTACCTGTGGGATCGTCATCGACAGGTCATCGGCACCATGGAAAGCGCCGTGTCCACGCTGAGTCAGGCCCAGCGAGAGGCGCTGGCCGCGGCCGATGCCGTGCTGTACGGACCGGACGGCTTCTCCATCAGCGATCGCTACGCGATGTACGACGAGACCCGCCGCATCCACGAGGATCTGGTGCTGGCGGGTGCGGCGCCGGCCGATGTGCAGATCGCCTTCGGCAACTGGGTGTCGCTGGGCCACAAGCAGGAGGTCGAGATGGCACTGGCCACCAAGACGACCCTGGAGCGCGGCACCTCGCGCCTCATCGCGGCCAGTGACGTGACCCGGATCGATGTCGCGCTTGACAGCCTGGGCGGCGACACGCCCTTCGTGCCGACGCTGTTCACGCCGCTGTCCGCCGTGTCGCCCGACTTCTGGACCGAAGCGGAGGTCGACTTCCAGGCACTGGAGGATGCCATCCCGCCCGAGATACCGCGCACCGCGTGGGCACGGTTTCGCGCTCGAAAGAGCGGCAGCGTCCGCTTCCGGTTCGTCGCCGTGGATCTGCAGCGCGGATGGTTCTCGCCCGAGATCTATGCGGCCGACGACTGGCGCACCGCCACACCGGTCGCGGACGGCCAGGGCGGCCAGGATGACTCGGGCAGTCTGCCCTCGTACTACGCCAGGCTCTACCTGGCGCAGGTTCTCGATCTGAACAGCGGCGCGGTCCCGGTCGCGTCGCCGCCCGCCAAGCCGACGGTCGGCTTCATCCAGTTGCCGCCGGCCGTGCTGTCGAACAGGCTGCAGGCGGCGACGGTGTCCGCACGGGTCAAGCCGGTCTTCGCCACCGTCAAGCCGAGTCTGGCGAAGGCTCGCATCCGCCCCGATGGCCGCCATGCAGGCGCTGCCGCCGGCAAGTCTCGCGGCGTCTCGCTCGCGCGGCCGACGAGCCTGAAGGCGGCGACCGTGTCGGCCGTGGCGCTCCAGCACGTGGTCGCAGGCCAACGCGTTTCGCGTCTCGAACTGAAGCCGCACATCCGGCTCGGCGTGCACGGTCGAATGTCCAAGATCCAGTCCCTGACGGCCAGCCTGGCGATCAGCAAATTGACCTATGCGCAGGCGCACCTGACCGTATCGACCCCGGCTGCGCCACCGGCTGCGCCACCGGCGGCCCGTCCCGCCTACCTGGTCGGATTCGGCCGGGCCAACCTGCCCGCCTGCCCGAACCCGAATCCGAATTACCAATGGCCTTGAGCGGCCCCGACCCATTCGAAGGAGACTGACATGCTCGTGTCCAACCGTTTCACCAAGACCGTCACCGAGTCCACCGGTGCGCGGCTGGTGCAGGTGCTCGACAATTCCAGACCCGTGACCCGTCGCGAACGCTCCCGCGGTACGGTGACCGCCGTGCAGGCGGCGTTGTCGGACCTGAACCAGGGGTACCTGGCGTCGGCGGAGGTCGACGGCTTCTTCGGGTCCCGCACGGCGCGTGCGGTCGAGGCGTTCCAGCGCGACTACGGTCTGTTCGCCGACGGCGTGGTGGGTCGTCAGACGTTGACCGAACTGGACACGATCTGGTCAGGCGACCTGTTCCGCACGCCGCAGGGCATGTCGATCCATGTCGGGGTGAACGTTGTCGATGCCGGACACTACGGCAGCGAGTATCCGCTCAAGGCCTGTGTCAACGATGCCGTGGCCTTCCAGCACATCGCACGCGCGCTCGGCTACGACGATGTGCTGCTGACCGACGAGCGCGCGACCACCTCGTTCTTCACCTCGGCACTTCGTCAGGCCGCGACGAACCTGTTCTCCGGGGACTCCCTGTTCGTCTCGTTCTCCGGGCACGGCTCGCAACTGGTCAACATCTCGCCCGACGACGAGACCGACGGCATGGACGAGACGCTCTGCTTCCACGATCGCATGATGATCGACGACGAGATCTACGCGCTTCTGTCCGAACTGCGTCCCGGGGTGAACGTGTCCATGCTCTACGACAGCTGTCACAGCGCCACCGTCAGCCGCATGCTGGTGTCCGGCGGCCCGGCGCAAAGAGGCGATGCGGACATGGACGGCACCCGTGAGCGCACCCTGAACTCGATGATGCGTCGGATCAGCGCCTTCGATCCCGAGCTGGCCGAGAGCACCGCCCCGGGCGATGCCTCCGACGAGAAGCGTTTCGTGCCGTTCACCGCGAAGGGGCTGCAGAAGGCGCTCGACGGGGACCTGGCGAAGCAGGTCGCGCAGGCGCCGATGTCGCGCGCCGCGGTGGCCGAGATCGTGGATGCCGTCGTCGAGACGGCGCTGGACGTCGAGAGCGCGGACAGCCGCTTCATCGAGCTGGGCGAGACCAACGGGCCGGGCGGCATCTACGATCGCAACCGGGCGGTCTACGACGCGGTGCGCAGCATCGTCGGTGATCGGGAGCAGCTCGACCTGGAATGTCACGTGGTCGCCTTCTCGGCCTGCCAGGACAACCAGACCACGCTCGACGGTTCGGTGAACGGTCTGTACACCGGCAACGTGCTGTCGACCTGGGCGGATGCCGGATTCACCGGCTCGATCCGGCAGATGCACGACCGGCTGGTGGCCGAGAGCCCGTCCTCGATCACGCCGGCGCTGCACACCTACGGCGGTCCGCGTGCCGCGTCCCGCGTCCACGAGCGCCCGTTCGCGTTCTGACGTCGAGCGGGTCATGCGCGGTCATGACGCGCAGCGGAGGTGAGTCTTGAGAATCGTCATTCCGAACGCTGTCGTCATCGAAGGCGATCCCTCCGAACCGCCCGTCGAAGAGGGTGTCGACGACGTCGTCGCGATCAGGCAGAAGCACGCGGCCCGGGTGGGCAGCACGCGCTCGCCGGGCGGGCCGCTCGTGGTGGACGTCGGCGAGGACGACATCGTCGAGATGACGTTCGAGGACAACAGCCGCTGGTTCCTGGACCGTGCCGAGCTGTCGCGACTGCACCGAGGCAGGGCGGACGTGTCTCGCGGTGCGCCGCCGATCGATGGCGAGATCATCATCGATGACACGCTGTTCCCGGATGAGCGCTCGCGCGGCCTCGTCGGGCAAGCCCTGCTGAAGCTGCGGGTGCTCGTGGTCACGCTGGCCAGGCGCATCGAGCACATCGCCGACGATCGTTCCGATGGCGCGGACGATGCCTCGCTCGGCGGGCCGCTGCAGTCGCTGATCATCGATCCGATCGCCTCCGGCATCGCTCGAAGGCTCGAACGCCGGCTCATCGAGAACGGGGCGAGCCGGCTGTGCCGGGTGAGTTTCGAGCAGGATGAAGCCGGAGCCCTGGCGCTCCGGCTCGAGACGCTCGCCTCGATGCCGGACCCGGGCGAATCGAGCGGGCGCGTCCTGCTGCTGCTGCACGGCACGCTGTCGTCCACCCAGGGCAGCTTCGGGGACCTGTGGGACACCCGGCCCGACGAGATTGCCCGGCTGCGGGAGCACTTCGGCGAGCGCATCTACGCCTTCGAACATTGCACCCTGAGCGAGAGTCCGGTGCAGAACGCGCTGCAGCTGGCGCAGACCTTGCCGCCGTCGATCGAGCTGCACCTGCTGTCGCATTCGCGTGGCGGGCTGGTGGGCGAGCTGCTGTGCCGCGGCACCCGCGACGGCATCGATGCCTTCTCGTCCGACGAGCTGAAGATGTTCCAGGTGCAGCGCGATGCCGCTCGGGTGTCCGCCTCGGGTTCGGGCATCGACCGACGTGCGTTGCAACGTCACCACGCGCGCGAACTGGACAGGCTGAAGGCGCTCAACCAGGCGCTGTCCGAGCGAGGGCTGCGCATCGCGCGGTTCGTTCGCGTCGGTTGTCCCGCGCGGGGTACCACGCTTGCATCCGGTCGGTTGCACCGCTGGTCCAACCGCTCGCTGAACGCCATCGGACGGGTGTCCGGCCAGACGCTGAACCCGCTGTACCGGGCGTTCGAGGCCTTCACGCTGGGCATGCTCAAGGCCAACGCCCGGCCCGACGTGCTGCCCGGGCTGCAGGCACAGATGCCGGACAGTGCGCTGGTCCACGTGCTGAACCACGGCGATACGCCGCTTGTCGCCGATCTGGCGGTCGTCGCGGGCGATCTGAACGCTGCCGGAGGGCTGAACTGGAAGCGCATACCGGTCTGGTTCACGGACCGGTTCTACGGCGGCCAGAACGATCTGGTCGTCAACACCGCCTCGATGGACGGCGGCAGCGCTCGCAAGCACGGCATACGCGAGCTGCGCGTGGCGGGCGAGCACGTCAATCATTTCTCCTACTTCGCCAACGCCGATTCCTGCGGTCAGCTCGTCAGCTACCTCATCGGTCTTCGGACGCCGCGCTTTCGCACCATCCAGCGCAACGACGAGGTGGTCATCGCGCGGGGCGGCCCGCCCGAGCATACCGGCGATCGTCCGGTGCTCGTGCTGGTGCCCGGCATCCTGGGCAGCGAGCTGAAGCTGCGTGGCAAGCGGGTGTGGGCCCATCCGAGCCGACTGCTGCGCGGGCGCATCACCGACCTGCACATCGGGGCCGACAACGTGCGCGCGAGCGCCGTGATGGATCGTGCCTACGGAGCGTTCGTGCAGGAGTTCTGCAAGAGCCACGATGTCCATGTCGCCCCGTACGACTGGCGGCGCTCGCTGGGCGAATCGGCCGAGAGCCTGTCCGCGCTGATCATGGGCATCGTCGATGCGCAGGTGGCGGACAACCGCATCCAGCCGATCCGCATCGTGGCGCACTCCATGGGCGGGCTGGTGACCCGCACCCTGATGGCCACCCGTCCCGATACCTGGCAACGGGTGTGCGAGCGGCCCGGTTCGCGGTTCATCATGGCGGGCACGCCCACCAACGGCTCCTACGCGATCAACCAGCTCGTGTGCGGAGAGCTCGACACGATCAGGCTGCTGGCGCTGGCCGACCTGAAGAACACGCGGCGCGACATCACCGATCTGGCCGCCGCCTTCCCCGGCGTCGCCACGATGTTGCCCGGCTTCGGCGAGCTGGACTGGCTGCACGAGTCGATCTGGCAGGAGATCGATGCCGGTGCGGCCAATCCGGACTGGAGCCCGATCGCCGCACCGCTGATCAAGGCGGCAAGAAACGAACGGCGCCGGTTGCTGGACACCCCGCTCGATCCTGCGCTGGTCACCTACGTGGCCGGTCAAGCCGATCGAACGCCCTCGGACGCCTTCTTCGATCCGTCACGCGGGGGCAGGATCCGCTTTCACTCTACCCCCTCGGGCGACGGGCAGGTCACCTGGGAGCACGGCATTCCGGCCAACCTGACGAACGTGTACTACCAGCCCAGTGCGCACGGCTCGCTGCTGGCGGCACCGAAGCACTTCGCCGCCTGGGCGGAGCTGCTCGACAGCGGGCGCACCACGACGCTGTCGCGCCACGCGCCCGAGGTTTCCGGGGCGCGAGGCGCGGACGGGTTCGAGACGCCGCAGATCCTCGAATCCGACGCCATCGACTACCTGCCCGATGCCGATACCTTGCTGGAGATGGCGCTCGGCATGGAGCCCGGCGAACGGGACGCATCTCCACCGGCGGGGTCCTTCACCGTCAAGATCGCGCACGGGGATCTGGCGTTCGCTCACCACCCGGTGGCCGTGGGGCACTATGCCGGCGAGCCGATCGTGGGTGGCGAAGCGGCGCTGGATCGCGTGCTCGACTACCGGCTGACCGAGCGACATCTCATCGGCCAGTACCCCGGCAACATCGGTACCGGCGCGATCGTGTTCGCGCCTTCGCGCCGCGACTATCCCGAGGGTGCGCTGGTGGTGGGGCTGGGCGAGATCGGCGAGCTGTCGGCCGGCATGCTGCAGCGCTCGTTGACGGCCGCCTTCACCGACTACCTGCTGGAGATGCGCGACTGGTGGGCCATGCGCCCGGACGAGGACCGTACGCCCGAAGGGGCGAAGCTGTCGTCGCTGCTGATCGGTACCGGCATCGCCGCGTTGCCGGTTCGGGACAGCGTCGGTGCGATCCTGCGAGCGGTGGTGGCCGCGAACCGGGCCTGCGCGCAGGCCAGCGTGGCGAACGTGCAGCTCATCCGGGAACTGGTGTTGATCGAGCAATGGCAGGATCTTGCGCTGCAGGCAGCGGATGCCGCCACCAGCTGGTCGAAGCTGTTGCCCGAAGTCGATGTCTTCGAGGAACTGATCGAGAGCAGCGGCGGTCGCCGGCGCAGCCACTTCCAGGCCAACAACGACTGGTGGCACTCGATCAGCATCCGTCAGGGCGACTCGGCCGACGAGTACGTGTTCGATGACTACACGCGCAGCGCCCGAAACGAGCTGACCCGCGAACCGATCGACCGCAAGTTCATCGACCGGTTCGTCGACCAGATCATCAACACCACGCGCACGAAGCGGGGCGCGCAGGCCGGTCCGCAGCGTGCCCTGTTCGAGCTGCTGCTGCCCAGGGGCATCAAGCGCCAGGCGCCGGACTCGGACAAGCTGCGCCTGATCCTGGACGAGCACACGGCGCACATCCCGTGGGAGATGCTCATCGACGGCTGGGCACCGGGCGATACGCCGCTGGTGGTGTCCAGGCAGGTGATCCGACGGCTCGCGCTCGAACAGTTCAGGGATTCCCCCGAGCTGGCTCGCGGGCACCGTGTCCTGATCGTGGGCGATCCGCCGAGCGGTGACGATCCCTACCCGGTGCTGCCCGGCGCCCGCCGCGAGGCTCAGCGAGTGGTCGAGACGTACGAAAGCCGGCAGCCGTTCGAGGTCGTGCCGCTGATCGCCGATGAGCGGACGCCGAGCGACGGTACCGACCTGGCGCTGGCGATCGTACAGGCGCTGTGCTCGGACGCATTCCGCATCCTGCACTTCGCCGGTCACGGCTCCTATCACCGGGAAGGTAGCGAGCGCGCCGAGGACGATGCCGAGCAGGAGGGCATGATCATCGGGGAGGGTCTTCGTCTGACGCCCACGCTGATCAGCAAGATGCGCAAGACGCCGTCGCTGGTGTTTCTCAACTGCTGTCACCTCGGGCTGGTCGAGCAGCGCTCGGCGCACGGCAGGGTTCGGTTCAACCGGATCGCGGCGAACCTGGCGACCCAGTTCATCCGCATGGGCTCGCGAGCGGTGGTGGCTGCCGGCTGGGAGGTCGACGACAGCGCCGCCGAACACTTCGCCGCCGTGTTCCACGAGCGCATGGCAGGCAACGCGACGCTGGCCGAGGCCATCCACGCCGCGCGCCTGTCCACCCACGACAAGCATGCGGACCGCAACACCTTCGGCGCCTACCAGTGCTGGGGCGATCCGGAATTTCGTCTGGATCCGATCGGCCGGCTGCGAGATGCCCGGACGGGACTCGTTCGTTACGCATCGCCGCACCGCTACACGCTCGAAGCGGCCAACCTGTGCAACGATGCCCTGACGGCCAGCGAGCCCAGGCGTGCATCGCTCGATGCGAGCGCCAAGCGCCTGCTCGCATCGATGATCGATCAGTACGGCGACCCGTGGCACAGTCCGGATCGTCGCGATCGGGCCTGGCACGCCGAACGTGTGCGGGCGCTGGCAGGCCTGGGTCGCGCCTTCGGCGAACTGGGCGAGCTGCCTTCGGCCATCAGGCTGCTGCGGGTGGCCTATCGCCTGGACGCCTCGGCCTTGTCCGTCAAGGATCTGGAACAGCTGGGCAGCTTCGAGTGCCAGTACGCGGTGTTCCTGCCCGAGGATGCGGACGCCCGCGACGAGTTCGGTACGCAGAAGCAACTGCTGACGACCGGACGTCGCCGGCTGGCAAGCGTGCTCGAGCAGCACCGCAACAGCGGACAGCTCTATGGTCAACGGACGATCCTCTGCCTGGTGGCCAGGGGCGCCAAGCGCGAGGCGATGCTGCTCAGGAAGACCTCGACGGTGGGGCTGCGCCGCGCCTTGCTCGAGATGCGCCACTACTACGGCATCGGGTGGTCCGGCGAACAGGTCGAGGCGAACGAGGCGACCACGCTCCAGACCTACATCAGGCTGGCGGCGCTCAATCGCGAGCCACCCAACGACTACGCGTTCGGCAACTTCGCGCTCGCCTGCATCGTGCTTCGCTGGCACGACGAACAGGCCACTCGATGGCCCGACGCGTTCGTGGATCTGGTTCGCGAATACACCACGTCGGCCCTGGCGCAGAAGGAGCGCGCCGGCGATTTCTGGATGGCGACGCGTGGCATGCAATCGCTGATGCTGCCCTACCTGGACACCGAGCTGGCCGACGCGGTCGGGTTCCCCGGCAACGCCTCGACGCCGGAGGAAGTGATCGCCCTGGTGGATGCCCAGTTCACCACTGTCGATCGGCGCTTCGGCAGCGTTCGCCAATGGGCCACGATCGAGGACCATCTGAGGTTCGTGGCCGACATGCTCGACAAGAAGCCGGGTGGCCAGGACGAGTCGATGGATCGGGCGCGCGCCGAGGGCATCGCGCGCATCACCGAACGGGTGAGGGTGCTGAAGAGAACGTGATCGATCGGGACTCGCTCGACCAAGCCGTCGGGCAGACCGGTCCTGACGATGATCCTGAAGTGATAAAACGAGAACTGCTCAACACTTTTGGACAGTTGACACCGAGCAAGGCCGAGAGGGATCGTGACCGACACAGGT
>ENA-ORXU01002180-ORXU01002180.1-marine-metagenome-genome-assembly--contig:-NODE-2180-length-13796-cov-3.377141_pt1 | contig 13796 bp, 5 predicted proteins | sample MGYA00237869_ERZ511484 | MGnify/ENA metagenome assembly ERZ511484
GATGTTTTCACACCAGAGGATATTGCCCAGGGCATAGAAAATGGAGTACACTGGAAAAAATACGGTTATGATTATCAAATGTCCGTACCGGAAATGTTCTCAGGTATTAATCTTCGTCTGTTGCGATATGCCGATGTATTGTTGATGATGGCCGAAATAGAGAATGAACAAAACGGTCCGACTGGGCTGGCATTAGGTTACGTAAATCAGGTGCGAGCGCGTGCAGGGGTGGCACCCTTACCCACAGCGGAATATCCCACTGCTTCGGCCGATCAAATGTTCGACGCCATTGTACACGAACGCCGAATAGAGCTAAATTCCGAACAGGCGCGTACAAGGGATGTTAAGCGTTGGTTCAGGGCAGGCAAAGTAGGTGCACCGAGTCCAAATTATGAGCCAAGACATGAATTTCTTCCGATTCCTTTAGATGAAATGGATAATAATCCGGCACTTACTGCGGCGGATCAAAAACCTGGTTATTGAGTTGGTTTTAGCTAGTTTCGGAAAAACCCATGATATTTTCGTGGGTTTTTCTTTTTTAAGTATATATTTCTTTCGAATATGTCTTATCACAATTACTTTGTTAGTGCGTGCATTGGATTTTTTTTAGTGAGTTGTCAAGAATTTTCTGAAGATGCTAAAAAATTCGAGCTACTAAAAGCTTCTGAGACCGGTGTCGCATTTCGGAATACAATCGATGAAAATGCAGTTAACGTCTTTGATTATGTTAATATGTACAATGGCGCGGGTGTTGCCGTGGCCGATTTTAACAAAGATGGTTTTGAAGATTTATTTTTTGCCGGAAACTTGGTTTCATCTAGACTCTATCTGAATAATGGAAAAATCGAACCATTCAGTTTTTTGGATAAAACTGCTGAAGCAGGTGTTGAAACGAATTGTTGGGTGAACGGAGTCACTATCGTCGATATTGACCAAAACGGCTGGGACGATATCTATTGTAGTGTTTCAGGAGGAAAATCAGGTGAGGATAGAGCCAACTTGCTTTTTTTGAATAGCGGTGTTGACGAGAATGGCTCTCTACATTTTGAAGAAAAGGCAGCTCAGTATCACCTTAATGATACCACGCATACGATTCAGTCAGCCTTCTTTGATTATGATGGAGATGATGATCTAGATGTTTTTATGATGGTCAATCACCCCACGGGCTATTTGGATTCTGAAGCCAATCGAATTAAGATTATTGAAAAAATTGGAGACCCGGAGCATACCGATAGACTTTATCGCAATGACGGCAATGATGAAAGCGGCAACATAGTATTTACCGATGTTTCACAAGAAGCAGGTATCACGTTAGAAGGCTTTGGTTTAGGCTTGGCACTCACTGATTTTAACGAAGATGGAAAACCCGACATCTACGTGGCAAACGACTATGTCACGAATGATATTCTCTACGTGAATAATGGAGATGGCACTTTTACCGATCGTATTCGTGAACATGTTAACCATACCAGTTTTTCTTCGATGGGCATTGACGTCGCTGATATCAATAACGACGGATTTCAAGATTTCATGGTACTTGATATGTTACCGGAAAATGATGACGAGGTAAAAATGATGTATCCCGCCTCCAATCATATCAGTTTTAACATGAGAAAAAATATTGGTTATTTGGATCAGTATTACAGAAATACGTTGCAGTTAAATAATGGTATTGACGATTCAATTACAAGAAAGTTTAGCGAAATAGGACAATTTTCCAATGTTTTCAGTACAAATTGGAGTTGGAGTGTCTTAATGCCAGACCTTGACCTTGACGGATGGCGTGATATTTTTATTACCAACGGATTCCTAAAGAATGTTAATGATTTAGACTTTGTCAATTACGACACTCAAAATCCATTCGGACAACAAAAAAAACGTGACGATAAGGCGTACCTAGAATCTCTGAAAACTCATGGGGGTATTCATATTCCAAACTATCTATTTCAAAACCAAGGTAATCTCACCTTCGAGAATAGAAGTAAGGAATGGGGGTTTGATATACCTAGTTTTTCCAACGGGGCTACTTATGCAGACTTCGACAATGACGGAGATTTAGATCTAGTCACAAACAATTTGAACGAGGCTGCTTTCATTATAAAAAACAATACAATTTCGTCAGATAAACAAGAAAACAACTATTTACAAATCGATTTAGTAGGAGAAAAACCGAATACTAGAGCCGTAGGTGCTAAAATCAGTTTCGAAACTTCTAAGGGTATTTTATCTCATGTCAATTATAAGACCAGAGGATTTATGTCTTCCGTAAGCCCTATTGCCAACTTTGGGCTTGGTCAAGATTCACTGATTAATCATATTGCAATCACTTGGCCCGATGGGTCGACCCAATCCGTATTCGATGTAAAGGCCAACCAACGGATTACCATTAACAAAAATCCCAATTCGAAAAATACCGGCGATTCCTATACAACAACAAAAAAACTTTTTGAGCCAGTTTCAATAAACGGACTCAATTATGTGCATAATGAAATTCCATTCAATGATTTTGATTACCAAACCTTAATCCCGCACAAATTGTCAAAACTCGGACCTTCTCTGGCAGTCGGCGATATTGATGGTGACAAGTTCGATGACTTCTATGTCGGAGCAGCAAAGGGTAAGGTAGGCAGCATGTTTTATCAAGATAAAAACGGCTCTTTCACAAGCGAGCAGATAGAAAATACCACACTACATGAAGACCAAGGTAGCTTACTTCTAGATATCGATTCAGATGGGGATTTAGACTTATATATTGTTAGCGGAGGAGTAGAAAACGGAAAGGAGAGTAGGTATTATTCAGATCGTCTTATAATCAATACTGGAAATCGAACTTTTAAAAGAGCTTCTTTAGAATTCCCCAGAGAAAATGGATCATGCGCAATTGCGGCCGACTATGATAAAGATGGCGATCTCGACATTTTCGTCGGAGGCGCATCGCGACCTGAAGCTTACCCTCTGCCGGCCGAAAGTATGTTGCTAGAAAACAATACCACCGTAACTGACGAGCCAGTTTTGACCAATCTCGCAGATACTACGCTACCAGAATTAAAAACACTTGGAATCGTTCAAGGGGCAATATGGTCAGACTACGACAATGATGGCTGGCTAGACCTTCTGGTAGTTGGCGAATTTATGCCCGTTACTATTTTTAAAAATAATAGGGGACTACTGCAAAAAATAGACGTATCACCATTCCCCTCTGAAAAAGGAATGTGGAACAGTATCAACGGACATGACTTTGATCAAGATGGGGATATCGATTACATTTTGGGGAATTACGGATTAAATTCTAAGTATAGCCCCACTATCGAAGAGCCAATAAAAATTTACGCCAAGGATTTTGATTCAAACGGGATTATCGACCCCATAATGACCTATTTTGACAAGAAGCGCGAAGTACCGGTTCACCTTCGTGATGATCTTTACAAACAACTGATAGTGCTTAAAAAAAACTTACCTACGTATAGAAAGTATGCTGAAGCAAGCATTACAAGTATTCTGCCCAAAGAGGTATTGAACGGAGCAGAAATCTTCGAATGGAACTATTCCTACAGTTCCGTGCTTAAAAATAATGGCTCCAAAGGTTTCGAGTTGATACCGCTACCCAACAGAGCCCAAATTTCACCGATCTATGGCACTTTTATACAAGATTTTGATGGTGATACTATTCCAGATATATTAGCTGTTGGCAACTCACATAGCCAAGATAGCTTTTCGGGCTGGCAAGATGCTTCTCTCGGCACGCTGTTAATAGGTAACGGTGATGGTACATTTGAGGTTTGCGATTATGATAAAAGTGGTTTTTATGTGGATGGCGATGCGAAAGCTTTAGCAAGTCTCAAACTCTATGACGACACATTTATTAACCTTGTTTCAGTAAATAGCGATAGCCTGAAATTATTCAAGGCTTCAGAGCAAAAGGCAGGAAAGATACTCGAAATGGAACCGTTTGAAAACCGCTTGAAGATTCAATACAAGAACGGAAAAACTGAGATGCGCGAATTCTATTATGGCTCAGGCTACTTGTCTCAAAACACGAGGTCTTTTTTAGTTTCAGAGAAGATAAAATCTGTTACGATGTTTAATAATGAGGGGGCAGGTCGTACTATTTTAATACAACCTAATCCGAATTTTCCATAGTATGTTTCCCAAGGTATGCAACATGTTTTCTAGAAAATATCCAATCGGATTTTCCGGAAAGACCTGAATTCATATCAAAGGCACGGTACATGATAATAAAACCTATTAAAATCTGAATTTTCAGAACCTATCGATTGGTATCGTCCCAAATCGAAATTTGGCAAAGGAAAATTCGCGACAGCGCTATTATCCAAGATAAAGTAAAAGCCTACCATTTTAAATCTTTTTATATCAAATGTAAACGATGACTTGAACCTTGAACTACTTTCAGTACTTCCAAACGCTCTTAAGAGCAAAATGGCTAGTTGGATTAAGGAAATAGCTCCTTTTTATTTTAAAAAAGACAATTTCAATACGGTTCCCAATTCTGGTTTCGATATTCCGGAAAAAGCCAGAAAAATACAATATCAAAATTTCAATATCTTACAGAAATTATACTATATCCTGTCCTATTATTCTTAACAAAAAATTACTTTTTCATCAACATTTACGAAATCTCCATTTGTCATTATAAGATGGCCAATATCGGTTCCTCCAAGATATACCATTGGAAAACAAATTAATTACTATAAAAAATAGCACTGAATTATAGCTTAATTCACATAAAATCAGATAGATTCCTCCTAATTCCGAAATCCAATTATTTACCTACAATTTATGACCTTCAAAATATTCCTATATTCTTTATTCGATTTTCATAAAATTTTGTTATTATTACGACTTATTTGGTTTTTTATTAACATTTCAAACATTAAGAAAAATATAAAAACCTGCAACTCAATATTATAGTTAAACTAACAAACAACACTTTATTATGAAGCGAAGACGTAACTATGCGTTAAGACCAAAACAAAGAACTTCTTTTCTGGGTTTAGGTTTTTTCTCAATTCTGATGTGCATGGCTATTCAATTAGCACAGGCCCATTCAGTATCACCTGATGAAATAAAAGGGAATGCCTTATTTCAATCAACAATAACAGGAACCGTTGTCGATAGCGAAGGTGTGCCTTTACCTGGTGCTAACGTAGTCGAAAAAGGAACCACAAATGGCACTCAGACCGATTTTGATGGTAACTTCACATTAGAGGTGGCAGACGGTGCGACTCTAGTTGTAAGCTATATCGGTTTCGAAAGAAAGGAAGTAGCGGTTGACGGGCAGTTAACCTTCAATATCACTTTGGCTGAAGATGCTGCTGCTCTGGAAGAGGTCGTTGTTACCGGTTATCAAACACAGACCAAGAGAGAAACGACTGCTGCGGTTTCTATTGTAAGTGCAGAAGAAGTAGCTGCCATACCTTCTGGTAATATTGAGCAGCAATTGGCCGGTAGGGTGGCCGGGGTAACTGTCATAACAAACGGACAGCCGGGTACGGCATCCCAAGTTAGAGTTCGCGGTTTTAGTGCCTTTGGCGGTAACGAACCGCTCTATATCGTTGACGGTGTGCCCATCCAGAATATTGAATTTTTAAATCCAGATGATGTAAAAACCATTACGGTCCTTAAAGACGCCGCTGCATCCTCTATTTATGGAGCACGTGCCGCGAATGGTGTTGTTGTCTACACTACCAACCAAGGTAAGAAAGGGGCTCAAAAAACTGAAGTCTTTTTAAATATTCAAAGTGGTGTGACCGATCCGAACGTAGGGGGTGCATATGAAATGCTCAACCCGCGAGATATGGCGGCATATACTCATATCGGATTTGAGAATAACGCAGCATCCAGAGGTACACCTGTTCAATATACACATCCTCAATACGGCTCTAATGCTCAGCCTAGGTTTCCGGACTACTTACACGCCGATGGGCAAAACGGCGTCTTTGAAGCTGACATTAATCTAGCTGAAATACGGGCGAATTTTGAGGCTGACCCAGATAACGTATTTCTCATCAGGCCCAACTTACAAGGCACCAACTGGTATAAGGAGATTACTAGAATTGCCCCTATAAGTAGGGTAAGTCTAGGCTTTAAAGGGGGTAATGAAAATAGTCGGTTTTATGCTGGTTTATCAACACAAAACCAATCTGGGATTTTAATTGGAAACGAATTCGAACGTTATACAGCTCGTTTTAATTCGGAGTTCGATGTGACTCCTTGGCTTACGTTCGGAGAAAACTTTCAAGCGACATATCGATCGGTGGTGGGCCAGCAAGGTGGTTCTGGTGGTCTCGGTATCGCCGACGACGAGTCAGAAGTGTTGTCTGCATTTCGAATGCCGACCATTATTCCAGTAAGGGATGAGTTCGGCAGCTATGCAAGTACGAGGGCTCTTGGATTTAACAATCCACGAAATCCAGTACGTAGACTGGAAAATAATGAGTCTAATACGGCTTTCTCGGTGCAGGCATTTGGAAACGTTTACGCCGAATTAAAACCGATCGACGGGCTAACGGTACGTTCAAGTTTAGGTGGGCAATATTTCAACTTCACCAACCAAAGCTATAATTTTCGGTACTTAGGGGATTCAGAACCTCAAGCTAGTGATAGTTTTAATGAAAATTGGTTATATGGTTTTCAATGGATCTTCACGAATACTGCCAGCTACGACAAGCTATTTGGAAAGCATCGATTCAAGCTACTAGCGGGTGTTGAAGCCATAAATGGAGCGAGTAGCCCTGCATCCAATTCTCGGGGTCGAAACCTAGCTGCTTCTGGAATAAATCCCTTTTCAACTGATTTGGATTTTATTACCGCCACGACGGTACAAAGCCCACAAGTATTTGGGAACATCTTCAAGGGTGTCAACTTTAGCTCCCAATTCGGCAAATTGGACTACAACTTTGACGAAAGATATTACCTAAGTGGGGTAATCAGAAGGGACGGTTCTTCAGTTTTCGGTGAGAACAATCGGTACGGAATTTTTCCATCGGTTTCAGGATCTTGGCGTGTTATCGCAGAATCGTTTATGCAAGACCAAGATTTAATGTCCGATTTGAAATTCCGTGCAGGATGGGGTCAAATGGGGAACTCCAATAACGTAAGCCCTAATAACCAATTCTCTCTGTTCGAATTAAATCTTGGCAATACCGTTTATCCCATTCAGGGTCAAAACAGTGGTGCCGATGAGGGCTTTGCAGCAAGTACCATTGGTAACCCAGATGCCAAGTGGGAAACGAGTACGACAATCAATTTGGGGTTAGACGCTTCTTTTTTTAACAATAAATTAGATATAGTTTTAGATTGGTGGAGAATAGATACAGAAGATTTGTTATTGCGTGTACCATTGGCCGGCACGACAGGTAATTTTGCAGATGCCCCATCAGTCAATGTAGGGTCGATGTTTAACCAAGGTTTAGACCTTCAAATTGCCGGTCGAGGAAACATCACTTCGGACCTTTCTTTTCAAGTGACGACAAATCATTCCTTTCTGAAGAATGAAATAGTAGAATTTGCCCCCGGAATCGAGTTTATAGATGGTGGTGCTTTTAGAGGAATCGTACCTAACCGAAATCAGGTAGGAAGACCACTTTCTTCGTTCTTTGGCTATCAGGTCGATGGTTACTTTAACACTCAAGAAGAATTGGATGCTAGTGTATTTGTAAACGGAGATGGCCAGGAAGTAGAAGCACAACCGGGTCAAGGCCTAGGTCGATTCAAATACCGAGATTTAGACGGTGATGGCAGGATTACACCAGAGGACCGAACCTATTTAGGTGATCCTATACCCAGCTATTCCGGAGGAGCGGTAGTAGAATTGAACTATAAGCAGATAAAATTTGAAATGTTTTGGAATTGGGTCGTAGGATCCGAGATATGGAACCAGGCAAAGTGGTTTACGGACTTCTTCGGCACGTTCGAAGGTGCTGCCAAAGGGGTTGCTGCGTTTGATTCGTGGACACCCGAATTGGGTAACAACGCTGCTGTTCCGATATGGGAAACTGAATCGAATTTGAGCACTAGTGCAGCAGGAAATTCATGGTACGTTGAAGATGGTTCATATGCTAGGTTACAAAGGCTAGCTGTCCAATATTCCTTTGACGATAATATCAAAGATGCTTTGGGTTTAACCAAATTTGAAATTGGGTTATCTGCAAATAACCTTTGGACGATTACAAATTACTCTGGTTTAGATCCCGTAGTTGCTGGTGACGTCGATACTGAATTTGGTATAGATGTTGGAAACTACCCAGCTACACCTTCCTATTTGATTAACCTAAATATAGGCTTGTAAACGATAATCATAAACCATTATATTTGTAAAAAAATTGTTATTATCTCAAAATATTTATTATGAAAGAAATATATAATTTAAAAAGAATCGCGCTAGCAAGTATAGCTTTCCTAATGGTCAGTGTTTCTTGTAGCGACGAATTTCTTGAAGTTGCACCCGCGGGCTCGTTAGCCGGGCCGCTTTTGGAAAACAAAGATGGTATCGATGGCCTTCTTGTAGGCACTTATGCCGCATTGAACGGAGTTTTTGGCAACCGCTTTGAAGGTCCCAATCATTGGGTGACTGGGTCAATTTTAGGTGGTGAAGCCAACAAGGGTACCGATGCTGGTGATTATAATAGCATCAACCCTATTCAACGTTATGAAGCCAGTCCGGTCGACCCTAATAATGATTTCAACAATCTTTGGAGAGGTCGGTTTGAAGGTGTTTCAAGAGCCAACGCCGTTCTATCGGCCATTGCAGCGGCGGGCGATCTTGTTACTGCCGAAGACGCATCTAGACTGGCTGCAGAGGCAAGAATGTTGCGCGGCCACTTTTATTTTGACCTTAAAAAACATTTCAATAGCATACCTCTATTTGATGAGACGGTGCTGGCAAGTGAAATACCTTCCATTCCCAACACGCCTGATGTTTGGGGCTTTATAGAAGCTGATTTTCAGTTTGCCTACGATAATCTTCCTGCAGAAAACGGCGCAGGTCGTGTAAACAAGTGGGCAGCGGCAGCTTACATGGGTAAAGCTATGTTGTTTCAGCAAAAATTTGCAGAGGCGAAAAGCTGGTTCGATGATACCATCGAGAATGGAGTTACGTCGAATGGGCTAAAATATGCTTTGCTAGACGACTACGCTCAAATTTACAATGCGGAAAATGACAATCACGCAGAAGCCGTAATGGATGTGGAATCTGCTAATGAGACAGGGAGTGTTCAGAATGCCAATGCCTTTGATGATTTAAACTATCCACACAACACCGGTCCTGATGGTCCTGGTAACTGCTGTGGCTTTTTTCAGCCAAGTTTTCAGTTGGCAAATTCTTTTAGAACCACCTCTGCTGGCCTTCCTTTGCTCGACGGTTCTTACAACGATGCCTCAAATGCGGTTCAAAATAGTTACTTTCATGTTATTATTAACGGTAATAACGAGGACACTTTTGTTGAAGATGCCGGTCCCCTGGATCCAAGAATTGATCACTCCATTGGAAGAAAAGGAATCCAGTATTTGGATTGGAAAGAACACCCTGGCTCGGCTTGGATTCGTAGTTTCCCATACGCCGGTCCTTATTCTCCTAAAAAGTATATCTACTATAGATCTCAAGAAAATACTTTTACCGATGGTAGCTCTTGGACAAGAGGTTATGCCACGATGAACTACACCATTATCAGATTTGCAGACGTGCTGCTCATGGCCGCAGAAGCCGAAGTGGAACTAGGTAATCTTGGCAAAGCCTTAGAATACGTTAATAGGGTTCGCGCACGGGCCGCGGATTCAGAACATTGGGTAAAGAATGCGGAAACCGGTCAAGATGAGGCAAATTATGTCATCTCCGAATATTCGGCGTTTCCAAACGCGGATTTTGCACGCGATGCAGTTCGTTTCGAGCGCCGACTGGAACTTTCAGGAGAAGGTCATGCTTTCTTTGATTACGTTCGATGGGGAGTTGCAGCGGAGGAGTTGAACAGATACTTAACACACGAAGCACAATATTTGAGTACCAAATTCGGTGGGGCCTCCTTTACGGCAGGTAAAAGTGAGTTCATGCCAATACCCCAAGCACAAATTGATATTCAAGGGCCAGATGTTTTGAAACAAAACCCAGGGTACTAAATAATCAATAAAACTATATAGATTCGCCTCGCTTTTAATTTATTAGCGAGGTGATTTTAAACCAATAAGTTATACTCAAACAACAACTTAGACATGACTAAATTTAGAACTTTTAATATTGTATTGCTAGTTTCGGCCTTTTTTCTGCTAAACTCTTGTGATGACGATGATGAAAATACTGTTGGTTCATCTATTTTAGATACAACGACAGTACAAGGAGTAGTAAGTCAAAATGGGGCGCTTTCCTCATTGAAAGCCGCTCTTGAAATGGCTTCGGGCGACCTACCGGAAACCCTAAGGGGTGAAGGGCCTTTTACACTTTTCGCACCTGATAACGCGGCTTTTGAAAGTTTAGCAACCAATCTGGGCTTTGACTCGGCGACAGCACTATTGGATAATATAGACCCGAGTTCTTTGGCTACGATATTAACGTACCATGTTGTGGCCGGAGACAATGAAGTAGACTCATTTACCGATGGTCAAGAACTAACTACAGTTCAAGGTGGTGGATTAACCGTAGTGGTTGACGGAGATAACGTCCAAATTCTGGATGCCACGAAACAACCACAGACAAATCCGGCCTCCAACGTTACTGTAAGTAATCCAGACCCGGGTAACGGTGTCGTACACATCATAGATAAGGTACTCATACCCCAAGAGGCTATCGATGCTTTTGACATTGACATTCGTCCCACGATTGCTGATTTGGCCACAAGCTCAGAAGATCTAAGTGTCTTGGTCAGTGCTTTGGATAAAACCGGATTGCTCGGAACGGTAGTAGCTTTAGATACTGCAAACGTAGTGGCTCCTACCAACCAGGCTTTCCTTGATCTTCTGGGAGCTTTGGGAGATGATTACAATAGCCTGGATGATTTTGACAATGATGTCGAAATAGCATTATTGAGTGATATTTTAACGTATCATGTACTCCCGGGCACTTTCAATTTGATGGCCGGTACTACCGATACCGCATTGGAAGATGTCTCGATAGAAGTTACAGAGGTTAACGGAGGTTTCGCTTTTGATGATGCGACCACCATTGATGCTAATACTGTGACGGCAAATATTGAAGCTAAAAACGGATTTGTACAACTTATAGACAAAGTACTTTTACCTCAGGCAGCTCTAGATTTTCTGGACCAACTCGGGTCTGAAGATTTAGCTACTAGCGTAGTGAATGCGACTGAACTCAGTATTTTAGAAGAAGCCTTGATAGCAACTGAACTTGTAGCACCCTTTGTAGATGACACAAATGAAAGCTTTGTTCAGGAAGAGGATGAAGAGGACGACGATTTCGAAGATCGTAGAACACCAGCCAATTTCACCTATTTCAAACCGGCAACAGTCTTTGCACCCAACAATGCAGCCTTTGAAGAACTATTTGCACTCTTAGGAGATGATTATACCAGTATTGCCAGCTTTGATACCGAAGATGAATTGGCACTCTTAGCGGAGATATTGACATATCACGTTGTTGAAGCTAGTGTAGCCAGTACAGACCTTGCCTCTGGCAATATTACTACACTTGCAGGGAGTGATATCGAAGTTATCGCAGTACCTGGCTCCGATAATTTCGTTATTGGTGATGCCAGTAATGAGGACAATGCCAATATACTGACTCCTGATATAACGGCACGAAACGGAGTGGCCCATATTATCGACAAAGTACTACTCCCCCAAAGTGCCATTGATTTTGTCAACTCATTAAACGCTGAATAAGAAGACAACTAAACACTTGTCAAAGGCGAGAAAGTTATTTTCTAAAAGGCATCCCGAATTGAGGATGCCTTTTGTCATTTTAGCAGCCATCGGCATCCAGAATGCAGACTTGTTTTAATAGATTCTACTAAATCCAATACTGCCGTATGTCAGTTTTCACAATTCTTTATAAATATATCTCTCGTCGTTTGCTCATGCTTACCATCTTGCTTGCTATTGGAGTATTGAGTTGCTCAGAAGAAAGACCTTCCAGTCTCTTTCAAAAAGTAAGCGTTTCGAGATCAGGGCTAAATTTCAGCAATGAACTCACCGAAAACGACTCCATAAATATCATCGATAATGAGTTTGTGTACAACGGTGCCGGAGTTGCGCTAGGTGATTTGAATAATGACGGTCTCGACGATATTTTTTTCGCCGGTAATCAAGTCGATAATCGGCTTTTTCTAAATCAGGGCAAACTGAAATTTGATGATATCACTGAAATTGCGAATATCCAAAAACCAGACGCTCTCTTTTGGTCATCAGGGGTGTCAATAGTCGATATTAACTCCGATGGAAAAAAAGATATTTATGTATGTAATACGTTTTACAGGGATTCACTTAAGCGTAAAAATTTTTTATATATCAATCAAGGTAATGATAAAAACGATATACCTAAGTTTAAAGAAATGGCCGAAGCCTACGGCTTGGCCGACTTAACATATTCTTCCCACGCCCAATTCTTTGACTATGACCGTGATGGTGATCTTGACCTGTTTATCGGTGTCAATCGTATCGAGGGAATCGACCCTACCCAATTCAGACCCCGTGATGATAATGGTACATCATTGAGCAAAGATCGTCTTTACGAAAATCGCATCAATGAAGAAAAAGAGGGCCCAGGTTTCGTAGACGTATCAAAAGACACAGGCATCCGCTATCATGGATACAGCCATAGCACAATTATCAATGATTTCAATGAAGACGGATGGCCCGATATCTATGTAGCCAATGATTTTTTCAGTAATGACCTATTGTATATTAACAACCAAGACGGCACATTCTCGAATCGGGCGCGTGATGTGTTCAAGCATTTTAGCCTTTCTTCAATGGGCAGTGATATGGCCGACATAAACAATGATGGTAAGCTTGAACTCTTAACAACTGAAATGCAACCCTACTACAACAAACGGAAAAAACTGTTTCAAGGGCCAAGCAGCTATCAAAAAGAAATTTTTACTTCAAAATACGACTACGAAAAACAATATACCCGAAATACCTTGCAAACCAATCTCGGTACCAATCCCGAAACTGGCCTACCCATTTACGGGGAAATCGCCATGTTTGCGGATGTTAAGGAAACAGACTGGAGCTGGGCCCCACTCTTTGCCGACTTCGATAATGACGGGCTGCAAGACCTCTATATAACAAATGGATTTCCCAGAGATGTTACCGATCGTGATTTTGGGGATTTCCGTGCAACCGCCAACAGATTGGTGAGCAAGGATCGTTTAATTGCCGCTATTCCACAGATCAAGATTCCTAATTTCATGTTTCGTAACCAAAGTAACTATGCCTTTGAGGATGTTACCGCGCAATGGGGTCTAGACTTTCCCACCTATTCCAATGGTGCGGCCTATGGGGACCTTGACCAAGACGGAGATCTTGATTTGGTCATAAGTAATATTAATAGTGAAGCATTGCTATTGGAGAACAAGAACAATGAGCTTGAAGACGCTCAAAGTTATCTCCGAATTCATTTGAAAGGCACAGATCAAAACAGTTCGGCCATTGGGGCGACAGTCGAAATATTCGTTGATAGCATTCATCAAAAAAAATTACTTCTTACAGGGCGCGGATATCTTTCCCAGCCCGAGTTGACCCTTCATTTTGGTCTGGGAAATCGAAAGTTTATCGACAGTCTCCAAATCAAATGGCCAGACGGTAAGAGACAGTATCTTAATCGA
>ENA-ORXU01002181-ORXU01002181.1-marine-metagenome-genome-assembly--contig:-NODE-2181-length-13792-cov-4.046810_pt1 | contig 13792 bp, 8 predicted proteins | sample MGYA00237869_ERZ511484 | MGnify/ENA metagenome assembly ERZ511484
CTCTTTTATTTGTAGCAATGCGCTTTTCTTAGCCCATCATGTCGTCATCAAGGTCTGCACCATTGTTGACTTCATTTTTATTATAAACGATCAGATCATTAAATTGATCTAATCCCGTTCCTGCAGGAATTAATTTTCCTACAATTACATTCTCTTTCAATCCGAGTAAATCGTCCTGCTTAGCTCCAATTGCCGCCGTACTTAAAACTTTAGTCGTCTCCTGGAAAGAAGCGGCTGAAATCCAGCTTTCAGTTCCTAAAGAAGACTTCGTAATTCCTTGCAAAATCGGTTTTGATGTTGCCGGAACTGCGTCACGGTATTGCACTATTTCAAGATCATTTCTTCTCAAATATGAATTTTCTTCACGCAACTGTCTGAGTGAAACCAATTGACCTGGCTTTAATTTATTTGAATCACCTGACTCCACGACGAATTTTTTATCGTAGATCCAATCATTCGTTGCCAAGAAGTTATATTTCTCAACTGCTTCACCTTCCAAGAATGGTGTATCACCAGAATCTTCAATTTGCACACGTCGCATCATTTGTCTGATAATGACTTCGATGTGTTTATCATTAATCGAGATACCTTGTGATCGATATACTTCTTGAACACCGTTTACCAAATATTGCTGTACGGCAAATGGACCTTTAATTAATAGAATATCTATCGGTGCAATTGCTCCGTCAGATAATCGCATACCTGCCCGTACAAAATCTCCTTCTTGAACGTGAATATGCTTTGATAGTCCGATCAAGTATTTACTCTTCTGACCTGTACGCTCATCTTCAACGATAACCTCTTGGTTACCACGTTTTATTTTACCGAATGAAACAACTCCATCAATTTCTGAAACCTTCGCAGGGTTCGATGGATTACGCGCTTCAAATAATTCGGTTACACGCGGAAGACCACCGGTAATATCCTGAACACCACCTAATTTTCGAGGTATTTTTGCAATAGTACCACCTGATTTTATTTCAGCGCCTTCATCTACTGACAAATACGCTCCTACCGGCAAGTTGTAACTTTTCAGTTCTTCGCCATCTGGACTGACGATTTTTATCTTAGGTATTTTCTTTTTATTCTTGGTCTCGATAATGACTTTCTCGGCATAACCCGTTTGATCATCGCGCTCTAATCTAAATGTGACATTTTCTTCAACATTATCATAATGGATTAATCCAGATAATTCAGAAATAATAACACTATTAAATGGATCCCAAGAACAAATCAAGTCACCTTTCTTCAATTTCGCTTTATCCTTAACAACAATTACAGCACCGTATGGCACGTGATTATTATTTAATACTTTTCCTGTTTCAGGATTTTTCGTTTTTATCTCACCTGAACGCGAGAGCACGACCATGTTCTTTTTATCACCTTCGATGGCGATAGTCTTCATATTATCGAATTCGATGACCCCATCAAATTTCGCTCTTAGTTCAGATTCTTGCTGTGTTACAGATGCGATACCACCCACGTGGAAAGTTCGGAGTGTCAACTGTGTGCCCGGCTCACCAATAGACTGAGCAGCAATAATTCCAACCGCATCTCCCATTTCAGCTAATCGACCTGTAGCTAGGTTCTTACCATAACATTTGGCACAAACACCACGCTTTGTTTCGCAAGTGAGTACACTTCGAATTGTGACCTCTTCTATGCCCGCTTGATCGATTGCAATCCCCGCGTCATGGCTAATATATTCGCTCTCTTTGACCAATATGTCACCAGATTCTGGATGTTCAATGTCATAAAGTGAATAACGTCCTTCAATTCGAGCAGATAGTGGCTCGATAACTTTATCACTATCCTTGACAGCCATTGTCTCAATTCCTCTCAGCGTATGGCAATCATCTTCCATGATGACAACATCCTGAGAAACATCAACCAAACGACGAGTCAAGTAACCCGCATCGGCCGTTTTCAATGCCGTATCGGCCAAACCTTTACGCGCACCGTGCGTCGAGATAAAATATTCAAGTACTGATAATCCATCGACAAAATTTGATAGGATCGGGTTTTCAATGATCGCCCCACCCGTGTCACCAGATTTTCTAGGTTTTGCCATCAATCCACGAAGACCACAAAGCTGCTTAATTTGCTGCTTAGATCCACGTGCACCAGAGTGCAACATCATATATACTGAATTAAAACCTTGCTTGTGCTCGGCCAATTCCGCCATTAAATTATCTGTAATCGTATTATCGGCGAAAGTCCACTTATCAATGATTTGATTATATCGCTCATTGTAAGTGATCAATCCCATATTATAGTTTTCCCATACCTCATCGACTTCAGCTTGCGCCTCATCCAAAACTTTTTGTTTCACTGTAGGGGAAATAAGATCACCTAAATTAAAAGATAATCCTCCTTTAAATGACCAATAAAATCCTTTTTCTTTAATGTCATCAAGAAATCTCGCGGTGACATTAAAGTTGGTGCGATTGATAATATCGCTGATAACTTTTTTCAAATTTTTCTTTGTGAGTAACACATTTACGTATGGTACTCCCGCAGGAACTGATTCATTAAATATTACTTTACCAGGCGTGGTATCAATAATTTCTTTTGTTTCATTTCCTTCTTTGTCTACAGTTGAGACGCGGACTTTTACGACAGCGTGTAAATCAAGTTGACCTTCATTATATGCAATACGCACTTCCTCTGGCGAATAAAAAGTGCGGCCTTCACCTTTCACTTTCATTTTTCCTTCGGAGCGTAATTCTTTCGTTAAGTAGTATAATCCGAGAACCATATCCTGTGAAGGAAGTGTAATCGGGCTGCCATCTTGCGGGTTCAACATATTGTGTGCAGAAAGCATCAATACTTGAGCTTCAAGGATCGCAGCATGACTTAATGGTACGTGTACTGCCATCTGATCACCATCAAAATCCGCATTAAACGCACCACAAACAAGTGGGTGTAATTGAATGGCTTTACCTTCTACCAATCGCGGCTGGAACGCCTGGATCGACAAACGGTGAAGCGTTGGTGCCCGGTTCAACATGACCGGATGACCTTTCAATATATTTTCAAGAATTTCCCAAATGACTGGCTCTTTTCGATCAACTAATTTCTTAGCTGACTTAACCGTTTTTACAATTCCGCGTTCAATTAATTTACGGATCACAAACGGTTTAAATAATTCCGCCGCCATCCCTTTTGGAAGTCCGCACTCGTGTAGTTTCAATGTTGGTCCGACAACGATTACTGAACGACCTGAATAATCAACACGTTTTCCAAGTAAGTTTTGACGGAATCGTCCTTGCTTACCTTTTAATATATCAGAAAGTGATTTTAATGGTCGGCCACCTTCTGCTTTTACAGCATTAGATTTTCTTGAATTATCAAATAATGAATCAACGGCTTCTTGAAGCATACGCTTTTCATTACGCAAAATCACCTCAGGTGCTTTAATTTCAAGTAGTCGTTTTAATCTATTGTTACGAATAATGACACGACGATATAAATCATTCAAGTCTGAACTTGCAAATCGTCCACCATCAAGTGGCACAAGTGGTCTAAGTTCTGGTGGAATAATTGGTACATATTGAATAATCGTCCATTCTGGTCGATTTTCGATACGTGTCAAACCATCACGGAAAGATTCAACAACTCGTAGTCGCTTTAATGCTTCAGATTTACGCTGTTGGCTAGTTTCCGTTGCGGCTTGGTGACGAAGTTGGAATGATAAATTATCCAACTCCAATCGTTCCAATAAATCTTTTACCGCGTCTGCTCCCATTTTCGCCAAAAACTTGCGTGGGTCATCATCCGGTAATGATTGATTATCTGCTGGAAGTGTATCCAACATTTCGAAGTATTCTTCTTCTGTCAATAAATCCAACTTCGCTACACCGTCTTCTTCTTTCGCTCCTGGTTGGATAACTACGAATCGCTCATAATATATGATTGACTCTAATTTCTTCGATGGAATACCGAGTAAGTATCCAATCTTATTTGGAAGTGATTTGAAAAACCAAATATGAACGACAGGCACCACAAGTTTGATGTGTCCCATGCGCTCACGACGAACTTTCTTTTCGGTCACTTCTACACCGCAACGATCACAGACGATTCCTTTGTATCGGATTCGCTTGTATTTACCGCACGCACATTCAAAGTCCTTTACAGGTCCAAAAATACGTTCGCAAAATAATCCATCACGTTCCGGCTTATATGATCTATAATTAATCGTCTCCGGCTTCAACACTTCACCATAACTGCGCTCTAATATTTCATCAGGGGAACAGAGGCTTATTGTGATTCCTTCGAAAGATTGCGTTTGAATATTGCTTTTCTTCTTAAAAGGCATAGTTTATAAGTTAAGTCAGCAGTGAATAAAATTCTTCTATTTAATTATTAAATAGAAATACAATACAAAAGCGCTATTAGTCAAATTTAACATCGAGCGCAAGACCACGTAATTCGTGAATCAGTACATTAAATGATTCAGGAATATTTGGCTCCGGCAAATTATTACCTTTCACGATTGCTTCGTATGCTTTCGCACGTCCGATAATATCATCAGATTTTATCGTCAACAATTCACGCAAGATATTTGCGGCTCCAAAGGCTTCAAGTGCCCAAACCTCCATCTCACCAAATCGCTGTCCACCAAACTGGGCTTTACCACCCAATGGTTGTTGCGTAATAAGTGAGTATGGTCCGATCGAACGGGCATGCATTTTATCGTCAACCATGTGCGATAATTTCAGCATATAAATGACACCTACCGTCGCTTGCTGATGGAAACGATCACCCGTTTCTCCATCACTCAAATATGTTTGACCCAATTGCGGCAATGACGCTTCGTCAATATATTTTTCAATATCACCTGTCGTCGCTCCATCAAAAATCGGAGTTGCAAATTTGACACCTAGTTTTTCTCCGGCCCAACCAAGAACCGTTTCAAATATTTGTCCCAAATTCATACGAGATGGTACACCAAGCGGATTCAATACAATATCAACTGGTGTTCCGTCTTCAAGGAAAGGCATATCTTCCTGACGCACGATGCGCGAAACAATACCCTTATTACCATGACGTCCGGCTAATTTGTCACCTACTTTTAATTTACGTTTTTTGGCCATATATACTTTAGCCAATTTCAACACACCTGCTGGCAACTCGTCACCAATATTAATATTGAATTTTTCACGCTTGTATCGACCACGCTCTTCATTCACTTTTATCGTGTAATTGTGAAGCAAGCGGGCGATCAATTTATTAACGTCACCATCTTTTACCCAATTTGAATAATCAACCACCGTGTAGTCAATACCTTTTAGGACGCGTTGTGAAAATCGTGTACCACGTGGAATTAACTCCTCATTATATACACTCATCACACCTTGCGAAACTCGGTTTTTCAAAAGCACGAGAAGCTTATCGACTAATGTTGTTTTATATTCATTCAACACAACTGCATGTCGATCATCCAATTGTTTGAGTAATTCTTTTTCCTTCTCTTTTTGCACTTTGTCCTTCTTGGCTCGTGCAAAAAGCTGTTTATTTATAATTATTCCTTGTGTTGATGGAGGCGCTTTCATCGAAGCATCTTTTACGTCTCCGGCCTTATCTCCGAATATGGCACGTAAAAGTTTTTCTTCTGGCGTAGGATCGGACTCACCCTTTGGAGTGATTTTACCGATTAAAATATCACCTTCTTTAATCCAGGCTCCAACACGAATAATTCCGTTTTCATCTAAATCCTTTGTGGCGTCTTCGCTCACATTAGGAATATCGTTTGTCAATTCCTCTTCACCCAGTTTCGTATCACGCACATCCATTTCGAAGTGCTCAATATGAATGGATGTGAAGACGTCTTCACGAACTACGCGTTCACTCAGTACAATGGCATCCTCAAAGTTGTACCCTTTCCAAGGCATAAATGCAACCTTTAAGTTCTGACCTAAAGCCAACTCACCACGGTCCGTCGCATATCCATCGCACAAAATTTGACCTTTTGAAACGCGCATGCCTTTCTTCACGATAGGCTTCAAGTTGATACACGTCCCTTGGTTGGTACGTCTGAATTTCGTCAAGTTGTACGTCACTTTATTAGACTCAAATGTGACTAAACGCTCTTCATCAGAACGGTCATATTTGATTATAATCTTGTTAGCATCGACGTATTCCACAACTCCTTCTGCCTCTGCATTCATCAACATGCGAGAATCACGTGCGACTTTACCTTCAAGTCCAGTACCAACGATCGGAGATCGCGGACGCACTAAAGGCACCGCTTGACGCTGCATGTTAGATCCCATCAAGGCTCTATTCGCATCATCGTTTTCAAGGAATGGAATCAAGGAAGCAGACACACCGACAATTTGATTCGGTGCAACGTCCATGTATTCTATTTCTGCAGGTGGAAGCACGGGGAAATCACCGTGTTCACGACACTTGATTCGGTCTGTTTCAAAGTTTCCTTTATCGTCAATGGCAGAGTTTGCTTGTGCAATTTTTTTGAAATCTTCTCCTTCCGCCGATAAATATTGAATACCGGATTTTAAATCGACTTTACCATCATTTACTGGACGATAAGGCGTTTCCAAGAATCCCATTTTATTCACCTTGGCATGTACGCACAAGGTCGAGATTAAACCAATATTCGGTCCCTCAGGCGTTTCAATTGTACAGAGACGACCGTAGTGCGAATAATGAACATCACGCACCTCAAATCCTGCCCGCTCTCTTGAAAGTCCACCAGGTCCGAGTGCTGAAATTCTACGCTTGTGCGTAATTTCAGAAAGCGGATTTGTTTGATCTAAAAATTGAGACAGCTGATTCGTTCCAAAGAATGAATTAATCACCGATGAAAGTGTCCGTGCATTAATGAGATCTACCGGAGTAAATACTTCATTGTCACGTACGTTCATGCGTTCGCGAATTGTTCTGGCCATACGAGCTAGTCCAACACCAAATTGCGCATACAATTGTTCTCCAACTGTACGAACGCGGCGATTGCTCAAGTGATCAATATCATCTAATTCTGCTTTTTGATTGACTAAGCGAATTAGGTAATTAACAATATTGATAATATCTTCTTTGGTTAAAACCAATAATTCCGGATCAATATTCAGGTTGAGTTTACGGTTGATTTTATATCGACCAACTTCTCCTAAATTATATCGACGATCCGAGAAAAATAATTTATCGATTATACCACGTGCAGTTTCTTCATCCGGTGGATCAGACCCTCGTAATTGTCGATAAATATATTGTACCGCTTCCATCTCTGAACTGGAAGGGTCTTTATGAAGCGTGTTATAAATAATCGAGTAGTCTTCTTCTACATCTTCTTTTTGTAGAATAACTCGATCAACGTCCGCTTCAAGAATTAAATTTATATTTTCTTCATCGAGCGCGATATCACGCTCAAGAATAATTTCATTTCGTTCTATTGTTGTCACCTCTCCTGTGTCCTCATCAACAAAATCTTCTGTCCAACTGCGAAGCACACGGGCGGCTAATTTCCGGCCGATCGCTTTTTTCAATGAAGATTTATTGGCTTTGATTTCCTCTGACAAACCGAAAATATCGAGAATTTCGCGATCAGAATCGTAGCCAATAGCTCTTAGGAGTGTCGTGACCGGGAATTTTTTCTTCCGGTCGATATATGCATACATGACTGAATTAATATCAGTCGCGAATTCCATCCATGCTCCTTTAAAAGGAATGACACGAGCGGAATGGAGTTTAGTACCATTTGGGTGAAAACTCTGGCTGAAAAATACACCAGGTGATCTATGCAATTGTGATACAATGACACGTTCTGCACCATTGATGACGAATGTACCTTTAGGTGTGATGTATGGAATATTTCCAAGAAATACATCCTGAAGTATTGTTTGGAAGTCAATATGCTCTTCATCATTACATGACAAACGCAATTTTGCTTTTAACGGCACCGAATAGGTAAGACCACGTTGCATACATTCCTCAATACTATATCGAGGGGGATCGATGAAATAATCTAAGAATTCGAGTACAAAAATGTTCCGGGCGTCAGTGATCGGGAAATTTTCCTGAAACACGCGAAACAGACCCTCATTACTTCTATTTTCAGGAGTTGTTTCCAATTGGAAAAACTCCATGAATGATTTCAGTTGAATTTCGAGCAGATCAGGATACGCCGAGCCCATTTTAATGCGGCCGAAGTCGACACGTGTTGATCCATTTGCTGAAGACATTGCTTTTGATGACATTCGCAGAGTATTTATTTAGTTGAAGCTATCTTATTATCAGTCGGTCCATATTCCCATTACCAGGGTAGTATATACACGAAGAGGTCTGACCTGAAATATGCATTTCAAGTCAAACCTTTACATCGTATATGTATTTTTGTCAATCTTCAGTGTCGTGCTTTATTATTTTAATTCAACACTCGCACCTACTTCTTCCAATGCTGCTTTGATAGATTCTGCCTCTTCTTTAGCAACACCTTCTTTGATTGTTGATGGCGCACCGTCAACAAGGTCTTTAGCATCTTTCAATCCTAGACCTAGTAGGTTTTTCACTTCTTTGACTACTTTTAGCTTAGCTGCTCCTGCTGATTCCAATACAACATCGAATTCAGTTTTCTCTTCTGCAGCTTCGCCGCCACCACCAGGACCTGCTGCTACTGCAACGGCCGCTGCTGCCGGCTCAATTCCGTAATTTTCTTTTAAAATGTCAGCCAATTCGCTAACGTCTTTCACTGAAAGGTTAACTAATTGTTCTGCCAATGCACTTAAATCTGCCATGATTTTTTTTGTTTTTAATTCGTTAAAAAAATTGAGTTTGCTCCGTATTCGTCTGTGTTTATAAAATCAAATTTCATTCGTCACAAACTCTATGGCGCGTATGTAATAAAAACTTGGAAGCCAAATTAATTTCGAAGTGCTGGATTTGTAAATCTCATTACTATCCTACACTCCAAGAAGAATACATTTATTCTCCTCTTTCCTCTAATGCTTTGAGCAGACCCGAAATGGTCTGTCCACCTGATTGAAGACTTGAAATAACAGTTTTCATTGGTGATTGCAACAACATGATCACATCTCCAATTAAATCTTCTTTTGATTTCATTGAAGCTAAGATGCTGATTTGCTCATCACCTACAAAAACATCCGAGTCGATAAAAGCTCCTTTCAATAAAGGTCTTTCACTCGTCTTTCTAAATTCCTTCATTATTTTTGCTGGAACATTAGCCGTATTTGTAAATAATAATGCTGACGTACCTTTAAATAATGGAATCACTTCATCAAAATCCGCTTTATTTTCTAAAGACTCAATGGCTTTGATGGCAAGTGTATTTTTAACAACTTTCATCTCAACATCCTGCTCAAATAATGCGCGTCGAAAATCCGACACTTGAGCAACCGTCATTGCAGAAGAGTCTGCAACATAAAAGAATGGAGACGAACCTAATTTATCTGATAACTCCGCTACTGCGGCCGTTTTTTCTTCTCTTGTCATGATTGTAAAGTCAAATTAAAAAATCGGTTAGTTTATAGAACGCGGGTCAATCGAAATACCTGGACTCATAGTACTTGCTACGGTTACAGATTTCATATAGATCCCTTTTGACGAAGCCGGTTTCATACGGTTGACGAGTGATAACAACTCATTGGCATTACCTGTCAGCTTATCAGCGTCGAATGAAACGCGACCAATAGATGCGTGAATGATTCCGAATTTATCCACTCGAAAAGCGATCTTACCGCCTTTCACATCTTCAACAGCGGCACCAACATCGGCAGTCACTGTTCCTGACTTAGGATTTGGCATCAGTCCACGAGGTCCTAATACACGCCCCAAACGTCCAACCTTCGCCATTACTGACGGCATTGCAACGACCACGTCAAAGTCAGTCCAACCATCTTGCACTTTTTGAACCATTTCGTCCAATCCTACAAAATCTGCTCCAGCCTCTTTCGCCTCAGCTTCTTTATCAGGTGTACAAAATACAAGAACTCGTTTTGTCTTTCCTGTTCCGTGTGGTAGTGAAACAGTGCCACGAATAGCCTGATCAGCTTTTCGAGGATCGACTCCTAACCGGATATGAACATCCACTGAAGCGTCAAACTTCGTCGTGTTCACTTCCTTAACTAAAGCCATTGCTTCAGACAAATCATATTGTTTTGTCTGATCAACTTTTTCTTCAGCTACTTTTCTTTTTTTACTAATTTTTGCCATTTTCTTCTTTTGAGGTAGATAACGTTCTGGTATCTATAGATCAAAGAACTCCCTACAAGATGAATAAATAATTAATTAATTGTCTGATGCTTGTTCTGCATCCCAAGGTGGTGTTCCTTTTACTGTCAAGCCCATACTTCTTGCAGTTCCTGCAATCATTTTCATTCCTGACTCTACGGTAAACGCGTTTAAATCCTGCATTTTATCTTCAACAATTTCTTTGATCTGATCCCAAGTCACTGACCCAACTTTTTGTCGGTTTGACTCCGGAGATCCTTTCTTCAACTTGGCTTTTTCCATCAATTGCGAAGCAGCCGGTGGAGACTTAACAACAAAGTCAAATGATTTGTCTTTGTATACGGTAATAACAACCGGCAAGAGTTTACCTTGTTGATCTTGTGAAGCTGCATTGAAACGCTTACAAAACTCCATAATATTCAGTCCTTTTGCACCGAGTGCTGGACCGACTGGTGGAGCAGGATTAGCCTGACCACCACGGACTTGTAATTTTACAAATGCATCTATTTCTTTTGCCATTTTCTTTCCTTTATCAAAAATTAATTATTCAGGGAAGCACCTTCTTCATGACGGTCTGAATAAAATAAAATCTATTGTTTTTCGACTTGCATAAAATTGAGCTCGACTTCTGTACCTCGCCCAAATATTTTTACAATTACTGTCAATTTTTTCTTTTCCTCATTCACTTCTTGGATATCACCTACAAAGTTGCTGAAAGGACCATCCGTAATTTTTACGGTTTCACCTTTGATGAATGGTTCTAGCATCGACTCTGCCACTTCTTGACTTTCGTCTACTTTTCCGAGCAATCGATTCGCTTCAGCGTCTTGCATCGGAATAGGATTATTTTTCCCTAAGAAATGAATCACGTTCGGCATACCAGAAATTGTTTGCACCATTTCCGGTGAGAACTTCTTCTGAATCGCCTCGACTAAAATATAACCAGGCAAGATATTTCTTTCCTGAATGACTTTTTTACCATTTCGAATCTTGTACACCTTTTCAGTCGGCACAAGAACTTGAGTGATTACATCTCCCCATCCAGAACGTTGAATCTCAAGGTCAATCCGCTCGATGATTTTACGTTCCTTTCCGCTAATCACGCGAAGAGAATACCACTTTTTATCTTGTACTATCGTGTCCTCACTCATAATCTCTATGTATTGTAGATTAAGCCTAATAATTGACTTGAAATACCGTCAAGAATAAAAATGATGATTGTAATCACGATTGTCGCGATTAACACCACACGAGATGTACTAATCAAGCTTCCCCACGTCGGCCAAGTCACTTTATTGACAAGTTCGTCGTAGCTTTCTTTTATATATGCAATTATGCTTTCCATTAGTAATACTTAAATAAATCGTTGCACGGGCAGGAGGACTTGAACCCCCAGCCTACAGTTTTGGAGACTGTCGCTCTACCAGTTGAGCTATGCCCGTATAAAATCGGGTACATAAAATTTCCTTTTATGTATTCATGTCCATGCGCACAAAAGTCTTTAAAGGACTATTGATCAGCCGATTAAACATTAAACAATTCTCCGATTCAAAATCTTCCCTTAAAGCACAAATAAGCATTCCACGTTTGGAATGCTTATGTGCAAATAATACTTTATATGTCGAACGGACTATACTTAATTCACTGACTAGTTGTCAAGAATCTCGGTAACCTGACCGGCACCGACAGTACGTCCACCCTCTCTAATTGCGAATCTTAGACCTTTTTCCATCGCGATGGTATTGATCAACTTCACTTCGAGTGTTACGTTATCACCAGGCATGACCATTTCTACGCCGTCAGGCAAAGTCACATCACCAGTAACATCTGTTGTTCTGAAATAGAACTGTGGTCGGTATCCGTTGAAAAATGGTGTGTGACGACCACCTTCATCTTTACCTAGCACGTACACTTCACATTTAAAATGTTTGTGTGGCTTCACTGTACCTGGTGCACAGATCACTTGTCCACGGCTGATTGACTCTTTGTCAATACCACGTAACAATAGACCAGCATTATCACCGGCTTCACCTCGATCGAGAAGTTTTCGGAACATCTCGACACCAGTGATCGTTGAAGTCAACGCTTTTTCACCTTCTTTCATCATACCGATGATCTCGACGCCGTCTCCGACATTGATGACACCTCTTTCGATACGACCTGTAGCAACAGTACCACGACCTGTAATTGAGAATACATCCTCAACAGGCATTAGGAATGGCTGATCGACTAAGCGTGTTGGCTCAGGAATATCAGCATCTACAGCTGCCATTAAATCTTTGATTTGCTGTGTTGCATCTGCATCGCCTTCTAGCGCTTTAAGTGCAGATCCAGCAATGATGGAAGCATTGTCTCCATCAAATTCGTATTGATCAAGAAGTTCACGAACTTCCATCTCAACAAGTTCAAGCATCTCCTCATCATCGACGAGGTCTACTTTGTTTAAGAATACAACGATTTTCGGCACACCTACTTGACGAGCAAGCAATATGTGTTCACGAGTCTGCGGCATCGGGCCGTCAGTCGCTGCAACTACAAGAATAGCGCCATCCATTTGGGCAGCACCTGTTACCATGTTTTTCACATAATCGGCGTGACCTGGACAGTCAACGTGAGCATAGTGACGGTTTGCCGTCTCATATTCTACGTGCGCCGTATTAATTGTGATACCTCTTTCCTTTTCCTCAGGAGCGGCATCAATGGCATCATAATCCATTTTGGCAGCTAAGCCGTCACCGGATAATACGTAAGTAATTGCAGCAGTAAGAGTCGTCTTACCGTGATCTACGTGGCCAATCGTTCCGACATTGAGGTGAGGTTTGTTTCTTTCGAAAGTTTCCTTTGCCATCGGTTAAAGTATTTTTAAGTTGAGTAAATACGATTAATAAAAAAATATAACTAAAAAAGCCAATGAAGGGAATTGAACCCCCGACCCCTTCCTTACCATGGAAGTGCTCTACCCCTGAGCTACATTGGCGAGAAGTTTTCGCACCGGATTGCATTACTTCATCCGAATAATATTCAGATTCAATAATCAGGTAGTAGACCAAAACACACTTTTATGAAAAAAATTTTCGCTTTCTGTGTGTTTGAGCTGAGTCGTTTGTCATTCCGCTCGCTTCGCTATTTCAATTTTTTGATGTTCAATCTTTCGAACATCTGCTTTTCAGAGTCAAAAACTAGAATAAAATGTTGACAAATCATTTCAATAGTCGCCGTAAATCGGCTTATTTGAAATTTGATTGTCGAGGATTTCCCTTTGGTCAACCCGCTTCGCTAATTTCAATTTCAGAGCGGAAGACGAGACTCGAATCCCGACAAATCATTTCAATAGTCGTCGTAAAGCGACTCCTTTGAAATTGGTTTGTCGAGGATTTCCCTTTGGTCAACCCGCTTCGCTAATTTCAATTTCAGAGCGGAAGACGAGACTCGAACCCGCGACCCTCAGCTTGGAAGGCTGATGCTCTACCAACTGAGCTACTTCCGCTTGTATCACCGTGCTTTCATCATGTTTCCATTCAGCCACCCTTGGAGAACCGTTGGATTGCGCGCAATCTACCGGAAGTGGGGGTGATAGGATTCGAAC
>ENA-ORXU01002182-ORXU01002182.1-marine-metagenome-genome-assembly--contig:-NODE-2182-length-13792-cov-2.666497_pt1 | contig 13792 bp, 14 predicted proteins | sample MGYA00237869_ERZ511484 | MGnify/ENA metagenome assembly ERZ511484
TTGGTTGGCTCGGCTGTTTTGTACGCGGTCGTTGATAAATCGAACATCATTGATGAATCAAATGAAGGAAACAACCGCTTATCCACATCATTACAAGTGGGATGGGGTGAGCCACTTTACATTGATGTTGTGGACGATCAAGCGTACAACGCAACAGATGGTTATGGTCACCTTACCGTTGGTAATGAGCGGGATTGTGGAAATGACTCGGCCGAACAGACATATCGTGAAGGCACAAGCAATAATCCCCTGCAATATCGTTTCGACCATCTGTTGCCAAATCGCTACTATCATGTCGATATGACCTTAGACCAAATGCTGTTTTTCCGTCCCCTACCAGAAATAGCCAACTACACCACGCCCATAGAAGGACTGTATCTTACAGGGGCAGGAACTCATCCAGGGGGATCTATTTCAGGCATGCCAGGACGTAACTGCGCCCGTGTTTTTCTACAGTCACAGCAGCCGTTTAAAACTGTTATTAATGATGCCAAGGACAAAATTGAATCTACGGTTAAGTCCGTATTTGATTGATAAATAGCTCCACTTAAATAGAGTAAAGTTTGTAGTTAACTTTTCAAGATTATTAAGCTCTTATTAAGTTATGACTTCAAACAAAAGCCTCTCTTTCTCAAAACTATATGCGCCCATGGGACGAGCATTATCTATTTGATGTTCAATAAAGTAGGGTTACTTAGACAAAGTTAGCGATCGCTATTTCTTTCCCTGGCACTAGCAATTAAATGCTGTTTGAAAGTAAATTCAAACTGATATAGATAGGCTGCTGAAATTATCCAAATAACCAGGCGCAAGAAAGGGCTATAAATGGGCTGACCAAAAATCGTTAAAGCAATTCTGACCCAGATATCGATACGAGATGCAGCAGCAACACATACGTCAGAAGATCCTACAGCACCAGAAACCATGCCAATAGAGAAACGACAATTATTCAACTCTTTAAACAATTGCTGCTAATTGTCGTTACTTCGAGGGATAATTAATCGTTGATTTTTGCTAATTTAAAGTAGGTTGTAGGTTGGGTTGAAGAATAAAACCCAACAACTGTAACAAATAGATGGGTAGAGCGATAGCGAAACCCATCCTAGGAATAATGATGTTGACTGTTGTTCTTGTTATAGCTGTAATTAATCGTGTATTTTCTCTGATTTCAAGTTATTAAGCCAAAGCCGTACCCGTATCTGGGGGAACATCCTGCCAACGCCCATCACCCACGGCTCTAACTGCTTCTTTGAGACTCACATCTCCCGTATAGATAGCCTTGCCAACAATCGCTCCAGTCACCCCAATCGATTCTAAACTTAGAAGACTTAGAAGATCGGTCAAAGAGCTTACCCCACCCGAAGCGATCGTGGGAATATCGACAGATTCGGCTAATTCTCTTAAAGCTTCCATGTTTGGACCCGACATCGTACCGTCTCGATGGATATCCGTGTAGATAATCGCGGCTGCACCCTGTTTTGCCATTCTTTGAGCTAAATCCGTAGCGGCGACTTCCGACGTTTCTAGCCAGCCTCTCGTTGCCACCATGCCGTTACGAGCATCAATACCAACGACAATTTGCTGGGGAAACTCCTGACATAATTCCGTAACCAATTCGGGTTTTTCTACGGCTACCGTGCCTAAAATAGCTCTTTGTACCCCCGTATCGAGGAGTCTTTTGACTCCCGCGCGATCGCGCAATCCTCCTCCTACCTGTACGGGAATTTCAATCGCTTTGGCGATCGCTTCAATGACAGCAAGATTTACTGACTTGCCTTCTTTTGCGCCGTCTAGATCGACCACATGCAGTCTGGTAGCTCCTTCTGATGCCCACTGGCGAGCAATTTCTACGGGATTGTCGTTGAAAATTGAAGCCTGATTATAGTCGCCCTGATAGAGACGCACACATTTACCGTCGAGGAGATCGATTGCAGGGATTACTTCCATGTATTGATTGAGGGTTACTATTTACTATTTACTACTTGCTACTTGGACGCGAAGCTAATCCTTTAGGGCTACTTGCTTTAGGGCTACTTGCTACTTGCGAGCAGTCAAACTAAAAACTCTTTGCTTTAAATAGAATACGATTTAACTACGAGCGGAAGCTGTTTCTGCCCAAAGTTGAACTGATTCTGAGAATAGAGAATGATAGTTTTGCAGCTCAATATTATTCATCCCCATACGTCTGGCGCGTTCAAATAATCCTTCGAGTACTCGTATTGCTTCTTTTGCGGCGCTGGGGTTCTCAGGATCTACTTTTAATAAGGCTTCTAATTCTTTTTTGATTGGAATTAACGCTTCACGGTTGCCCTCAGGAGTGCAGACGGGAATTGGCGCTTCTTCTTCTAATATCTGTCCTTCAGGAGAAATATAAGTATGGGTGCGGGCATCATAAGCCAAAACGTTTCCTGTTTCGATGTTATATACCCAGGCGTAGATTTTTAATCTTCCTTGGTGCATTCTGGCTTTGACAACGGGATAGGTTTTAAGGTTATCAATTTGAACCAGGACATTTTCTGCTACTAACATGTCCATCAGATCCTTATCATCGTAGTTAGGATAGTTTTCTAGCACTAAGCGACGGGTAGCTTCGGCATGTTTGAGCCAGTCATATACCAAAGGCATATCTTTCTGTAGCTTATTAAGCTTAAGCAAGCCTTTCATTGCCCCACAGTTGGAGTGACCACAAATAACTACCTGCTCGATGCCCAGGGCGCTAATTGCATATTCCAGCGTACCCCCTTCTCCCCCGTTAGCAGCACCGTAGGGAGGAATAATATTACCCGCATTGCGAATTACAAATAGTTCCCCGACATCTGTATCGGTAATGAGGGTGGGATCGACTCTAGAATCAGAACAAGCAACAAACAGTACCCTGGGTTTTTGACCCAAAGCGAGCTGTTCTAATAGCTCTTGATGGCTACTGACGTATGTTTGCCTAAACTTATCTATACCGCGAATTAGCTTTTTCACTATGACCTGTTTATCAGAAAGTTAAAATCTATAGTTTCTATTATCTGACAAAAGCTGGAAAGATTAAATCGATCTTAAAAATAATCCTGATAAACAAAATTAATGCCCCCCTAGCTAAATAAATCTCAGCCAAGAGAGCAGATAATTTTGTGATTCTATTAATACGGAGAGGGAGGGATTCGAACCCTCGAACAAGTCACCCCGTTACAGCATTTCCAATGCTGCGCCTTCGACCACTCGGCCACCTCTCCAGATAGCTCACGAATTCTAATTATACATGGTTGTTTGTCTCTGTCAAAATTTTTGGGTTTCTTTTTTGCTGTAGACTACAAAATAAGCATTTCAAATTATGTATAAATACTCAATATTCCTTTTCAAATGACTAAAACTCATACTGTTCGAGTTCGCGATCGCGCTACAGGGGAGCTATATACTGTCGAAGTTCCCGAAGATCGCTATATTCTGCATACTGCCGAAGAACAGGGGGCAGAGTTGCCTTTTCTCTGTCGCAACGGGGCATGTACTAGCTGTGCGGTAAAGGTTATTTCTGGAGATTTAGAGCAGCCAGAAGCAATGGGTTTATCGCCGAAGTTAAAGAATAAGGGGTATGCCTTGCTCTGTGTTAGCTATGCTCGATCGGATTTGGAAGTGGAAACTCAGGATGAGGACGAAGTGTATCAAATGCAGTTTGGACGATATTTTGCTAGAGGTAGGGTTAGGTTTGGTTTGCCTTTGGATGAGGATTGATTGGATTGTTTCTCGCAAAGGCGCAGAGATAGGAGATGCTTTTCTAGGAAGCGATCGCTTTTAAAATACTATTAAAAGTATCAAGATTGCTTTCTTTTAGATCTTCTACAGCCCTAATTATTTCTTGGGCATGTCCGATACTGCTAACGCTGACCATGACGGAAGTAACGACAGGATGAAGCAGGGGAAACTGAATCGCTAGTTTTGTAAGCTCTGCTGGGGATATGTTTAAAGCAGTCAGGATCTTCTGTATTTGACCTGATTCGGAAGCATCTATATTTTTAGCACAATCCCTAGTTAGAATTCCTCCGCACAAAGGGCGAATGGCTATATAACCCTGTCCGCGCTCTGCCATTTGTTCTAGCAGGGGTGTCATTTCGGTTTCCATGAGGTTGAGGTAGGTAACTAAACCCTCACAGGTGGGAAACTGAAGTACTGCTTCGGCAAAGGGAAAAGAGTAGGGAAATGAGGCTAGAGCGCCAACTTTACCCTGCTGCTGTAGTTTCGACCAGGTTTGCTCTAATTCTGACTCGCAGGCGGATAGGATCGGTAATCGATAGCGATCTTCGTTAGGCTGGTGTCTAACTAACCACTGTACGAGGTCTAAACGTTCGGTATTTAGATCTCGCAGACGATCTTCAACTAGAGTTATCAGGCGATCGCTTTTGAAGTCTCCCTCCCCAAAATGTGGCACGCCAATCTTGGCAATATGTTTAATCTCAGCAGCGGGATTTTGCTGACGAAACTTTTGCAGAACACCACAGAAAAAAGCGTCAGTATCGTACTCATGAGAGCTATGGAAAGTATTAACTCCATGCTTGTAGAGATAAGAAATTAGTTCCAGCGCCTTATCTAGTTCGATCTGCTGCGGATCGAGACGCATCGAACCAAAAGTGATGGGACTTAATTTGATACCCGATCGCCCGAATTCTCTCATAATTTATAACCTCTAACCTCTAACTTGCGATCGACGATTCTAATTTCCCAGTCACCAAGTCCCCTGAGTCTCCAAGTCCCCTGAGTCTCCTTAAACCTGTGGCTTCAGCTTCAGTGCCGATTTCCAGAAAAAGCGTTCGCTATCTCTAGTGGCTTCAAAGGCTTTACGTCCGTGGATCAGGCGATCGTCATGAAAGAAAACGGCTTCTCCTGGGTTGAGTTTGATTGGATAGGTTTTGTCTTCTCCAACTACTTTTGTTTGTAGAAACTGATGGAAACGTTCGACTAATTCTTTAGCAAAGTCGGTTTCGTTAGGATCTACGCAGTAGTAATTGAAGTTTAGATGTGAACCATCATCATCAAAATCGATAATGGGTCGGCGTTTGAAGTCTTTATCTTTGGCAAAGCAAACCGTAGTCTGACAGAGATCTTCGAGTAAAGCTGGATCTTCTTGACGTAAAATTTCAATTAGCTCGTCTGAATCGAGAAATACTGTTGCTCCGCCTTTGGCTGCCTGATTGATGCAGTAAAAAAAACTAATATAGGGCGACTCGCCTACATATGAGCCGTCTGTGTGCAGAGGTTGAGCGTTTTTACTGTGACGATAGGCATTTTGAATACTGCTGTCGTATCTAATTTCGAGCCACTTATTGCCGATTCTTTCTCCCGTCACGGGGTCTTCTGATAGCAGCATACAGTTACCAATGCGATCGGAAACGCGATCCCAAAATTCATCTAGACTGATGGTTTCATCTACGCCGATAGTTTGCACGATCTTCGTCGTTTGTAGTGCCGACCAAACCTGCTGGGCAAAGTCATCGACGCTCATTCCAGGGGTAAATTCTATTTTTTGATGTAGCTGCTTATATTTTGCTGTAGTTAACATTGATTTAATATTCTATTTTTTGATTTTAATTTTATTATTTTGGCGATCGCTTATTTTTGAGCCGTACCCATAAACTCAGTCGAAGTCGTATTCTTATCTTCGTCCACGCCTTCTTTGGAGACAATTTTAAATACGGTTAGAAACAGGATTTTTAAATCGAGCCACAGGCTCCAATTGTCAATGTACCAGAGGTCTAGCTTAAATTTCTCTTCCCAGGTAATCGAGTTACGCCCATTGATCTGCGCCCACCCCGTAATTCCTGGGGCGACATCATGACGACGAGCTTGAGCAGGGGTATAGCGATCGAGATAGGCGGCAACAAAGGGACGAGGTCCAATAAAGCTCATGTCTCCCTTAACCACGTTCCATAGTTGTGGTAGTTCATCTAAACTAGTTTGGCGCAGAAATTCTCCGAGGGGAGTTAGGCGCTCCATGTCGGATAGAAGCTTGCCGCTACTGTCTTTCTGGTCGGTCATGGTACGGAATTTATAGAACGTAAAAGTGCTATTCTTTTTTCCGCCTCTCGGTTGAGAGAAGATTACGGGACTGCCCATCTTAAAATAGATGGCGATCGCTAGAACGATAATAAATGGTGACAGGAGAATTAAGGCGATCGCTGCTAACGATCTATCTATAAACGATTTTATTAGTCTACTCAGCATTTTTAGAACTTTTTGATTCGGACTTTTATTAGTAATTGGAAATTAATAATCAATTATTATTGGTCGTTGCCTAAAAACTCTCCTCCCCCTGTTGTATATCCTTCTTGGTCGATATCTTTTTGTGCTACTACCGCCAGCACCGTTAGCAAGAGAATTTTGAGGTCGAGCCAGAGACTCCAATGGTCTACATACCAAACGTCTAGTTCAAATTTTTTGATAAAGTTGCCGTCGAGATTACGACGACCATTAACCTGCGCCCAGCCAGTAATTCCTGGCAACACGTTATGGCGACGGGCTTGCTCGGCATTGTATAGCTTGAGGTAGCGTACCAGCAAAGGGCGAGGTCCAACGATGCTCATCTCTCCTTTAAGCACGTGCCACAGTTGGGGAATTTCATCGAGGCTGGTTTTACGCAGCAGTTTACCCAGCTTGGTCAGACGTTCGTCATCGGACAATAATTCTCCCGCGCTATTTTTAGCATCGGTCATGGTGCGGAATTTACAAAACTGAAAAATTTTGCCGTCTTTGCCAGGACGAGCTTGAGTAAAAATAATTGGTGCGCCCATCTGTAGTCTGACGAGAATTGCCACCAGCAATATTACGGGAGAGAGAATCCCTAGGGCTAGGGCTGCTACCAGGCGATCGCCAATTGTCTTAATTAATCTTGCCATATTAAAAAATAGATCTAAAAAATTGGTTTTAAAAACTAGATTATTTAATTCCTGCTAAAGTCGGTCTATTTAAAGCGAGATCGTAAATCTGGCTATATTCGACAATAATGTTATTCACATCATAGGTGCCGATTTTCTGACGACCGTTAATTCCCATCTGTTTGGCTCGTTCGGGATCGTCGACCATTTGGGCGATCGCCTGACTCATAGCCTCAATATCGCCGACATCGACCAGCAAACCGCAGTCATCACTTAATAGATCCTGAATTCCTCTGATTTTTGTGCCGATAACGGGTTTAGAAGCACAAAAGGCTTCCATAATGCTGCGGGGCAAACCTTCCCGCTGGGAAGTGAGCAACAGGGAGCGACTGGCACAAATTAGTGCGGGAATGTCATAGCGGAAGCCTAAAAAGTGTACCTGCTTTTCTAGACCTAGCTCTTCGACCAACTTTTCGGCGGTGGGACGAGCATCACCATCCCCTGCAAAAGCTAAAAGGATTTCAGGACGCTTGAGTTGGGCTAGCGCCTGGATTTGGTCGCAGTGTCGTTTATTAGGGGTAAATTCGGCTACGGTTAGCAATAAAGTATCTGTAGATTCTAAGCCCAATTCCTGTCTAATTGCGGCAGTTTCGGCGGCACTGACGCGATCGCCATCGTATTTATCTAGCTCTAAACCAATTCCAGGAGTATAAAAAATATTTTCGTCGGCTAAAAGACTGTGTTGGCGAGCAGCAGCTTCGTCTTCACGATTGATAGTAATTAAATAGTCTGTCCAGCGCCCCGCCAAGCGTTCGAGGTTGAGAAAAATGCCGTTAGTTATCGGATTACCCTGTTTGTGAAAATGAAAGCCATGGGCTGTATAGATTACCTGGGGTTTTGGCTGTTTAAGACGACTGAGGGCATAGCGGGTGACAAAAGCAGCCACGGGGGTATGAACATGAACTAAATCGTAGTTACCTCGCTTTACTATCTCTTGAATTTGGGGAACGGCGTTGAGCAAATTGCGCGGATCTAGAGGATTACGCGACCACGGCACATCCCAGACCGAATCTAGGGCAGCAACGCAGGCTGGATTACTAGTAATATCGACCGAAACTCCATCTACCTGCCAACCGAGACGGCGATAGTGATGGACAAACGGTAAGATAAAATCTTCCAACGCCCCCGCGATCGTCGTGACGATCAGTAGTTTAGTCATAATTTTAATAATGCTGTTAAAAAATGGTTGTTAAAAATTTGTGGCTATTGGGCGATCGCTATATTTCTTAACGGAGAGGAAGCTCTGCCGCAAAATGACAGAGTCGCTCACCTCGTATATTACAAACCTGCTTCTATATTTTCGGAAAATGGTAAAAAAAACAATCTCAGACTGGCTTAAATCTTCAAAAGTTTAAGTTAAAGATATATTTTGCTTCATAATCTACCCAAAATAGTCGATTTATTTCTATTTAAAAGCGATCGCTATCCGACTTAATAATCGAGCTAGCTGCTTAAAATTTGTTTTTTAAGCATTGCATACCTCAGGAATGATGTGGCAGCAGTAAAGATTAACTTCTCTCTAAGTCTCTGCGCCAGATGCAATGCCGTAAAATTAATTCACTTCAATGCCTCGCTCTTGCCAAGTCTGTTTCCAGTCAGAAATATCTAAATCCAGATCTGTTTCGAGCATTAGCACATCATCTTTAACAAGATTGAAAGCCGCAGCAAACTCTTCTTGGCTTAACTGAAACTTCTTAGTTTTTTTACTGCGGAGCAATTCTTGAATTCCCAAATTTTTGCCGATATCCACGATTTTATGTAGACCCAGACCATGAAGTAAATTTACTCCTTGATAAGTGATTCTGGGTAGACTATGGTTGACGGGCGCTTGGGAAGAATTGACTTTCTTGTCTAAGTCTTTGTTGGTCTCTTCTACTTCTAACCCCAGCTCATTACAGAGAATATGGGAGAAGTTGACGGGGGAGCGAGCCAATTCTTCAAAGAAGATCACCCTGACATTATCTAAGCCAAAGGTATCAATCCATCTTGATAAATGCGAATAGTATTTGCCAGTATAGGGCAGATTTTCTACCTGTTCCATCGCCTCAATGAATGTCCGTTGAGGTGCAATTTCCCCCCGCTGTTTCATATGTTGATAGAAAGACAGAAGACGCGCCACCGGCTCGCGAAAGGTAACAATAATCTTACAGTTTGGATAAAGCTGATGTATTCTCGCACAGGCTTCAGGGGAACTAAAGTAGCTAGGAGCAATTTCGCCTAGCTTTTGATGCTCCTGCATGTCCGTAAAGTGGGAATAATACCAGTCTTCGCCTTTATCAAACTTGCGATCGAAGAAAAAAGTTTCTTTTACCTTAGTTGGTAGAGCGACCTGTTCGTAGTCAGCGAGATAGTTATAAATCCAGGAAGTTCCCGTTTTAAAAGGACCTACAGCTACGAAATCTAATTGGTGTGCTGACATAATTATTTGGTTATGAAATCTAAAAAAATGTTTGTTATCGAACTAAAACGCTTTGGTATAGCTGTTCGTATCGCTTGACTACAGAAACTAGAGAAAAATTCTCAACGATTCTATTACGGGCAGACTTACCTAAGTCATCCCTACCAGACTCTTCTAGATCTAGCAATTCTTGCCAGCCTTTTGCAAGAGCAGCAGCATTTTTGGGTGGCACGACTCTGCCCGCATCGCCGACAATCCAGCCCGAATCGCCAATATCGGTAACAACGCAGGGAACTTCACTTGCCATTGCCTCCCCAATTACCAGGGGAAAAGCTTCGCCAAAGGCAGAAGAGGAGGAGAGAATATCTAGGGCTGGAGTAATTTGCGGAATATCGCTACGCTGTCCCAATAGGCGGATGCGATCGCCAATTTCTAACTCAGCAATCAAGCTGGTTAGCTCGGTGTTGTTCTCGTCAACTTCCGTCCCTGCCATGACAAACATCGTTTCGGGGTAACTTTCTAACAGGATTTTTGCCGCGCGAATAAAGTTGGGCTGGTCTTTCATCGCGTGATAGCGAGCCACCGAGCCAATCAAAAAAGTATCTTCATCTACATTTAATTCCTGACGGAATTTGCGCCGAATCTCTGGCGAAGCTTTAAATTTGTCGGTATCAAAACCATTAGGAATCACACAGCTATTGCCTTTGGCATAACCGAGTTTTTGGTGTTGGGATTGGCTTTTTTCCGAAACAAAAGCAACCTGGGCGGTATATTTGGAAGACCAGCTACCAAAGCGGATAATTGCTTGGGTCAGGGGTTTCTCTGAGGTGATTTCATGCAACGAATGGTGAATACTCCACAAAACGGGAGTCTGGCGATCGACCAAAAAGTTGAACATCTGGGCTGCTAGATTGGCATGATACATCCAGCCTTGGATCAAGTCGGGTTCGATCTGCTTAATTAGCTGTCTCAGACGCTTTGCAGAGTCGAGAGTGGGTTTACCCGCCAGCATCTCGACACAGTATACGGGAATATCTAACTGTTCGATTTGAGAGCCGTATACTCCTTTATCCATGAGGGAAATTACCGATGGCTCAAAACGATCGCGATCGATGGTCGATAGCAGACTGAGGAGCATCACCTCAGCCCCACCAGAGCCAAGACCAGTAGTCAAAAATATCAGCTTAATCTTTCTACCTGCTGTCTGTTCGCCAACCGCTTGGTTTGAATCTAATTTCATTTATCTAAATAATTAAAAATTGCTTGTAAATCTAATCTGTGTTTGTCTGACGTTTCACCTTCTGCTCAGAAGTATATTACAGCCATAAACCCATCATGAAAGCCCAGAAATTTTGTTGCCCAATTTAAGGCGAACTGCTTTTAAGACGGCGGGGTCTTGGTTCCAATTATGCATATCTTCAGCTACTTCGGCGATCGCTGAGCTTACCCAAGCAGAATAGCCCGTATTTTTGAGAATCTCGATATATTCGTAGTCTTCGACTCCATCTCTGATCCATTTCAATCTCGTTGAAGCTACCGAGCCTTTAACTCCCACCTGTTTACCTGGGTAGATCAGCATTCCTTCGCCAGGATAGTGTACTGAGTTTTCAATGTTAGCGTTGGTATCGACATTGTTCCAGGGATCGTCTGTCCAGGTGTCGATCCGCCAGTAGAGCAGTCCTGTTAAACCCAAACGCTGATTGATAAAACCTTGGGCTACACGGTGGTTGATTGGCTCAAAATCGATCAGCCAAGTCGGAGAACCGTCTCTGGGGGCGAAAAAAGTATAGAACCAAATTTCTCGACCTTGTTTGAGGACATCGACTACGTTTTTACCCGCTTTGTCATAACGTTCGGGATTGACAGCCCAGATATCCACCAGATCGTAAAACTCTTTAACAGGAGCCATTGCGGCTAAATGTTTGACTCCTCCCTGCTGGATACTCGTTCCCCAGGCTTTAAATGGCTCTTGTAATCCCTGACAATCATCAATTTCATCGGTGGGATAGGCATAGAGCATTAAATCTAGCTGATGTTGGAGTCCCGCTTCGCGGACTGTCTCCGCAGCAGGAGCAGGTTTCATCGAGCAGGTTTGATAGTTAGCGCCACTCCAAAACGGTAGTCTAATCGAACTCAATCCCCAGCGATCGATCAGCTCTCGCTCATCTGCGGGGTCGATCTTAGCAGCGGGCATAACGCGATGTTTGAGCAGTTCGACCATGGTACTCTTATCATTCTGCTCCCAGGAGAGAAAAGAAGACTGTAGAGATGGTTTGAGGGGAAGCGTAAAATTCCATACCGTCAGCAGAATATTGCCTGTAACTGTTTCTCCGTTGCTAACTACAGTATATGTTCCCTTATAGTCACCTGCTGAGGCTTCTCTGGGAACAAAGATATCGACCCAAATAGTTTGATTGACTCCTGGTTTTAGTTGAAAGGGAATTGCATCGATCTGTGCGCCGACTAAATCGGCTTTAGTTTCAGGATCGACAAAGGGAATCAAGCCATCGCCATACCAGCCCGCACCTAAAGATTTAACTTTGTTGGCAATATTCTTAAATGAACTAGGAGGACTGGGCTTAGTGACGTTAACATAATGCTCGCGGTAAAGAGTTACATTGTCCGAGCCGATCGTCTTATCGTTGGCTTTGAGGGGAGAAACCTTGACTTCTGTAACCACAGCATCGGGCTGACTGCCTTTTATGGCAATCTGAAAGGACTCGTACTCTCCGCCCGCAGCATAAAGGTGGACATCGCGATTAGATGTCGCGGCAGCTTTGAGTCGAACATGCTCTAGGCTGTCCTCGACCCAAACCTGAGGAATTGCCGAGGAAGAGGTAGAATTTTCTGTTTTTAGGGTGATGATGGCTAAAGTTAGACTACAGGCGATCGATAGCCAGAAAATATATTTTAAAATCAGTTTGAACATTCGCGGGTGCTGCAATTATCTCTATAGTTTGGGATTAAAAATTTTGTAAGCCAAGATTTAATCTAAATAAGACGCGCTTGATAAAAAGCCGTCAGACATTTTCATTAGCCTCACTATTAGCTAGTGACGGATAGTGTCATTGATACAGATTTTCTATCCTACCAAAACAAAAAATAACTATAGAGTAAGAAACTATGCGACTTTACTGGTTTTTAACTGCTGCTCTATGGCAATTTGCTGTAGCCTACTCTCTTCTAATTGCTGCGACTGCTTAGTCTGGTTGATAATTTGACCCTCGGCTAGTCCCAACATCAGGGCAAAGATAATTATTTCTTTGGGCGCAAAAATCGTGTAGTCAAGGATTTGAGAAAATAAGAAAAACCCATAGATGAAAAATGCTTGAGAGCAATTATGCTGAAAAGCCTGCCAACATCTTTTGATTAAATAGAAGAAAATAACCAGGGCGAAAACTCCCAAACTCAAACTATATTCAATCAAAATATTGTGATAGTGAGGGGGAATGTAGTACAAATCATCTGGTCGCAAGAATTTTAAATTGCCATTTTCAATCAGCGAGGGAGTCATATGAAAACCAACCCCCGCAAAAGAGATTTGATGGCTTCTAATCAAATCGATCGCGTAAGTCCAAATTTCGCTTCTACCGTTAAGATTGTTAATTTCGTCAAGGCTAAATCGAGATTCTAATACTACCTGACTTTCACTCCCCCCATACTGTTGAAAAATTATGATACTGACGATACCCAAAAGAGCAAGCATCACTACGTATTTGATCAGATTCAAAGGAATTAGGCGACGATTCTGAATCACGATGACTGAAACCGAGGGCGCACGTTTGCATCCGTATGCGCCAGCAATGCATACCGAATGTGTGCACCAGTTCACACCTTGAGTTGCATGGCCGCCACAAGGTCAGCGTCCTTGCCGCAACGCCGTGATAGCTGCCTGCGTGTGGCCCTTCGAGCACGTCGACCAGCACGGCATAGACGCCAAAGGCGGGTGGGTGCAGCCCGTCGATGGACATATTTGCAGTGGGATATCCCAGCTCGCGGCCGCGCTGTTCACCGCCGATAACAGGGCCTTCAATTCGGTGCCAATGCCCCAGCATGGCAGCGGCGTCACGGGGGCGGGCATCGCCTAATGCGCGCCGGATCGCGGTCGAGGATATCGTCTGTTCTGTCTGCTCCATCAAGTAAAGAAATGGATTCCTTTTTTGAAGGATTGTAAACCAATAACATCGCCTTGTCAGTAGCATTTGCGTTACCTTCAGCAGAGTTATCATCCCACCCAAAAGTTACTTCTCCAGCAGTTGCTAAATCAGTCGTTGGGTTTAGCACACCAGATAAACCTCCTCGACTTACTAAAGCGTTTGGATAGTCAACAACAAAGTTAGGTTCAGTACCTGTAATAGCATTATTCAATACATACGACATTGCAGCATTAAATTCTGTTTTCTTAACAGCTAACCCTTTATATCCTAACTTAATAAAAGGCTATACAGCCTGTAAAAATTCTAAAGTGGCAGTAAACTTG
>ENA-ORXU01002185-ORXU01002185.1-marine-metagenome-genome-assembly--contig:-NODE-2185-length-13767-cov-2.427465_pt1 | contig 13767 bp, 7 predicted proteins | sample MGYA00237869_ERZ511484 | MGnify/ENA metagenome assembly ERZ511484
CCAAAGGCAAAGCCCTTGCCCTCGTAGAGCTTGTCGGTGTCGCCAGAATACCCTTCTGCAAGCTGTGCATTGATGGCGCTTTCGTCACTCTCCACGCTGTTGCCGCCACCTCCTGAATTACCACCTGCGGCCAGGAGGTTGCGCAAGCGATCATGCTCGATTGGAGGAAGATCGACGGGTACCCCGTGGCCAATCATGAGGTATTCGGTGAGGTTGGCCAGCGGCTTGTCGCCTACCTGCAGCTTGATGCCGCCGCGGTCTTGGTAAGTACCGAGGTAGAAATACCACTGTGTCGGGTCCACGTGCATCACGGCATTCACCATGCGCTTCTCGCTGGCATTTCCTACGAGAATATCCTTCACGTCGAGGTAGACATCGAAGGTGCCGTGCAACTCCTCATCGAGCGGTCGGTAAGATACATCCAATGAGGCCCACACCATCTTGTTGGAGCTTTCTCGCTCGGCGATGCCCGTCATGAAGTAGCCGTCACCGGTAAGTTGCAGTAGCGACAGCCCTCCCGCCGTCTCAAACTGCGCCCGCAGGGCGATGTCGGCGTTGAAGGCATCCGGCTTGGGGAAGGTGCCGAGAATGAGCTTCAGCTCGAGTCCGAGGGAGGCACTGTGATCCGCGACGTAGCTCACCCCGGAGGTCCGAGGCGTATTGTCGACTGCAGTCGATTCGCCGTCTCCACCCTCGGGTGTTCCTGGGGTCTTTGGTGCACTGCGCAGCGCAGCTGCGCTCGGTACGGCATCCCCGCCTCGCCTCATGTGATAACTCACCCCGCCCCCTACACCGTAGATGGCGAAGCCGCTAAAGATTTGCAGTCCCGGGTCGAATTGTATCAGCCCATCGACCTGCCAGTAACTGTAGTATTCGGGCGTGTCGAAGGTCGCCAATGGACTCGACCGGTAAGTACCAAACGTGCAGTCCATTTTGCCTCGAATGCCCATCGGGATGCTGATGTCAATCCCGCCCGACACCTCGTCGACAGTCGCCGACTCCGTCCAGCGGATGTAGCCCTTCAGCTTCACTTGACTGATGGTGACATCGAGGTCGATCTCCGACAAGCCTACGCGGTCGAGTTTCCATTTGCTTTGGCCACCGCTCAGCGTCACGTTGCGTGCATAAAAGTTGAGCATGGTTGCCGCCGAGATGCCACCGTCGTCACCCATAAGCGTAAGGCGCGGCTTGATGAAAAATCCCGGCGTCTCGAGGCTGCTAAGGTTGAGGCCCATGCTGTCGATCTGCAGCGGAAAGCCAACGGCCGATTTCTGCGGACTCGCAAAGCGCCATGTACCGCTGCTCGAAGTACCTGCGCGCGTATCGAAGGCCACATTTTGAAACTCGACGCCTGGCATGTTCATGCTCGGTGAGCTACCGCTCGCCGCCTGATCACGAGCCTCATCGCCGGTGATGCTGATGGTGCCGTTGAGGTTGGCCGCGATGCCGCTGTTGCTCCCCAAGTAGATGTTGAGGTAGCTGTTGCGTTTTAGCGTAAGCGAGGCCGCCATAATGGGTGCCGTCAGTGGATCTCGAGGGTCTACACTTACCCCGATTTCTATACCGCTGGTATTGATCGCCGCGCGGTACAGCAGGTGCTCGCCTTCGTCGGTAAGTGGCATCTCCAGCCGGCCCTTCATGCCCACCTCCACGTCGCGGGTTTGAATCATCGCCAGGTACACCGTATCCACGGTGACGCCCCAGCCATCTACGTTTGCCTCGCCCTCGGGTACGATGTTGGTAGCCAGCGCCCGCACCGACACCGCAAAGGGGTCGTAGTCAATGATGAAGTTGTCGACGCCTACATCGTAGGCCGGATCATCAGCTACTTCTCGCGGAATGCTCATGAGGATTCGCGGGATGTAAATACCCTTCCAGGTGTTGCGTTTTCGCGCCGACTCGCCTGCCCAGATGTAGCCGTCGGGCACGGCCATCGGGTTCGGATTCTCGCGGTCGGAGAAGTCGATCCAGATGTCGGTTTCCTTGAACGTAAACTTGTCGGCATCCGGCACTACGAAGGCGTCGATGTGTGCCTGGGCGAGGAAGTCCGTCCCGCTCGACATGCACAACTTGGTGCGCACAAAGGCCGTCACCTCCTCATCCGGTGCTGGCGACCCGGCCGGGTCGGGCTGAATCATCGAGGTATCGAAGCGCAACTCCCCACGCAGTTGGAGGCAGGTGATACCGTTGCAATCAAACTCCGCGTAGGTGATCTGAGTCGTGTCGGCCGCAGCCCCGCCGGAGATGCTGAATTCTACATCGTCGCCAGCGTTGAGCGTCAGGTCGTCGGCCATGAAAATGCGGCCTTCGTTGCCCAGCCCGTCGGGATTAAAGCACCAGTCGCCAACGCCCAGCCCTACGTAGCTGTCGAAGTCAGGAATTGGGAAGGCACACACCACGTCCATCTTGGCCGATGTAGCATCGAAGCTCATCTTCATCACGCCCATCGTAATGCGGTGTCCAGAGAAGTCACGGTCTATGCCAATGGGCAGTCCTATACTTCGCCTTCCGGCAAAACCTGACACGAGCCGCTCGCCATCCGAGAGGAAATCGTTGAGCATTGTGAGCTCGTCCATGGGCAGCGTCGGAATCTGCTGCCCCGCCACGCCAGTACGCCGCAGCACATTAAAGGGATGATCGTCTTCGACGGCCGTGGCCGTGCCTTCCCAAGCCTCACGATCGCCATTGACTTTCACGCCCATAAAGCGCACCTTGATGCGCATGTCGTTGGCGAAGGGAATGGCCACTTCGCCTTCCCCGCTAAACGGTCCGCTGCCAGTCGCTTCCTTAACGGTCACCGTAAACTTGCCGAGCTTAAAGGTGTCGTCTTCGCGAAGCGTTGTAAGTGGGCGCTCCTTGTGTACGGTAGCGGCGATGCAGTTAGAGGTGCAGCTGTCGTCGGTCTCTTCGGGGTCGCCCTCGTCGTCTCTGCGGCCACTCGGGTCTATGGTAAACTTCCACGTTGGGCTCGCGTGGTAGTCGGCTCCGGCAGGAATGTCTCCATCCTCGCCAATGGGGTTGAGCGGTTGGCGCAGCCACACCACGCGCCAGAAGTAGTCGCCGAGTTCTGTAGCCGTCACGCTAAAATCCAGTTGCTTGTAGAGCGCCGCCGCGATGGCCTCCTCGCCGCCGCTCAAGTCGCTGAGGTCGACGTCCACTTTTTGGTGCGCCACCATGTTGCCGGGGCTGAAGTCGCTGGTGCGCGCCACCTGTATCACGCAGGCTTCATTCACATTGCCCAAGGACTCATTGCCCACGATGTCGATGCCTTCAGCGCGAATGAGGTTGAGGTGCGAGGGCAGCAGCTTGGTGGGCGCCTCACCCGTGCGGTACTCGAGGCGTACTTCTCCAGGCACGATCACGCTTTCGTGCGCAGGGGATTGTAGGCGCGGCCGGGGCATACCATGCACCCAGGTTTGAGGGCTCGTAGCTCCGGCCATGCGACTGCCGCCACGCTGCGTCATGTTTGTACTCACGCTCCAGGTGTAGGGCTCGGCCGGTAGTAGCGGCCCCATTGCGGCGTTTTGCTCCAGCTCGAGGTTGAACATGAAGTGGCTCGCGCGCTCGCGGGTCACTGGCGTGCCCAGGCGATCGGACAAATAGCCTACCGGCCCGCGACTGCCCCAGCGGTTGTCTTCCGTCCTCGTGTAGCTGCCCCCGCCAGCAGAGTTGATGTCGAGCGAAAACTCGAACAGGCGATAGTCGTCACACAGCGGGTCAACGCGAGCTACGCAGGGCGTATAGTTGAAGGGAATGGTGTCGCCCGCCAAGGGATAGTCGGCTGCGATTCGGTAAGTCGGGTCGGCACAGTCTGCCCCGCCGCCGTCTGGCTCGCCGTAGCGAAAGGTGTGTACTTGAGAGTGTCCCCCTTGCGGGAAAAACAGCAGCCCGTTTTCTTCATAGGCGGTTACGCGCACCGCGTATACATGGCCTGGGGTAAGGGCTGGATCGGTGGGGTCGAAGTCGTAGGTGTAACTCAGCCCGTCGATGCCCAGTGCATCACTTTCGTAAAACACGAGCGTTCCCGGATCGAACATGTACTCCGTGGCCTGACTCACGTTGAGATCCTGCTCCGTGAGATCGATCATCTTCAGCCGGTAGCGGATGTCGTAGCTGCCGGTTTCCGTCGCATTGTAAAACCATGAGATAAAAATCTCCTCATCCACATCGGGATCGTAAAGTTCATTGTCTTCCGGCGTGATCAGTTCGGCGTAGCCGCCTTGCACCACCTCAAACCTGAGGGTGCAGTACTGCTCTTCTCCATTGATAGTGAGCGGCCGGCGGGAGTCGTAGTCGAAGGCACGTACGCAGATTTGATACTCGCCCTCGGGCAATGCATCGTCGAGTATCAGTTGATTGAGTTGCTCGCCGCTCAAGCCTGTCACTTCGTCGGCGCTGAAGTTGAGGTTTAGGTCGGCCAGTGTACTTCCGTCAAAACTCCTCATCTCCCCTGGCGCCAAAACAATGGGGCGTCCAGGTCGAAAGCCTGGGTCCATGGCCACGAAGGGCAATCCGTCGCGCAGAATCGAGCCCAGCAAATAGAACTCGAGCGTCTCGTCGCCCGGGTTATCTAGGTCGACAAATGCCTGGTCGTTGTTGCTAAGATCAATATAGTCCGTCAAGCGACCGCTGTAGGGGGGTAGCAACACCACTGCTGCACCGACATCTTGAGCCTGCAGCTTCAACTGCCCGAGGGTAAGGCCGAGCAGCAACGCGAAGAAAACTTTGGTGAGGATGGGTTTCACGACTGGAATTTTTGAGACTGATGTCCTCAGAAGCGGAGACGATAATTCAAGTGGGTGCGTGTTTCGGTGAAGTCACGCAAGTCGATCGGCGAGCGCGCCACCAAGAGGTTGCTGCGCACGCTGAGGGTATTCTTTTCGGTGACGCGGTAGCTGGCGTTCAATCCGAGGCTGGTAACGCTGCCGTCGTTTTCGCCGCCGCGTTGGCGGTCGCTGTATTGGGCCGAGAGGCCGAGACGTATTGTTTTGTCGAGCAGCCCCTTGTTGGCCTGAATGCCGAAGCCGACGTTCTGTGATTCGCGACTTTCTACCTCGGCCTCGTTGCGCTGGTAGCGCAGGCTTGCCGATACACCGAAGTCAGTTTCCGTCCACTGTTGCGACACGAGCAGTCGTGCCGAGGTCTGGCCTATGCTCGTAGCTGGGCGGCCGGGTTGACGGTAGGCGATATCGCGATAATTGGCCGTGAGACGAATCGTCCGCGTGAGTCCGTCGAGGCGCTCGCGGTAGGCAGGACTGAGGGTATACGTCGCCGTTTGCTGTCCGCGACGGAGGGTATCGTCCACCACCACCAGTCCGTCTTCGAGCTGACTTTGAAAGTTGTAGTAGCGGGCCTGTAGGCTGAGTTTTGGCGAAAGCTGTGCCTGGACATTGGCCGAGCCAATCCAGCGGGCGTTGGTGCTGAGCAGCAGTTCGTTGAGGTTGTTGCGCTGTCGGCCAAGGCGGGTATCCACGCGCACTTTCCCAGCTGCGAGTGAGAAGCCTAGCCGTGCGTTGAGGCGGCGGATATCGTTGTTGAGGTAGGGCGTGCCGAGGCTTCGGTAGAAGGGATCAACCTGCTGAAATTCGAAGCCTAGGCGCACAGGCCGCACGTTGAGGTTGAGTCGGTAGGCGTGGGCGAAGTGTACTCTGCTGGTTTCGTTGACGTCGAGCACGGTGCCGACGCGATCTACCCATTCATTCGCTACGTCGAGTGAGTCGCGCTCGCGGTCGTTGGTGATGGCACTCAGGCTGCTCTCGCCTCGCAGCGACAGTTTGCGCCAGAGGGTTAGGTTGAGTTGAGCGCTGAGGCCCACATTGTCGCTGGGCAGAAAGCCCGCTTCTCGGCTTGGCGGCGGCTCTTCGGTGAGGGCATCGCGCACCCGTGTTGCTACTATGTCGAAGTGGTTGGCCTCCGTGCCTACCCCAATGCGCCCGCCAGTAAGTGTTCGTTCATAGGTTTCGAGTAGTTCGGCACCCACGAACAGGCTGTCGCGTTGCACGAGTGGTGTGCGTAGCTGGCCGCGCAGCGCCGCTAGCCGAAACTTGCCGGGGTTTAGCTCGACGCCCACGCCAAGGAAATCCTGGCCGGAGTACAGAAACTGCCCCAGGGGCATCGATCGCCAGCCAAGGTGAACCGTCGCCCACTTGTAGCTGGGCGAGAGTCCGAAACGCTGAAAAGGATTCGAGATACTCCCCTGCTGATTGCGGTAACTGACGCTAATGGGGATGGCGAAGTCGCCGTAGCTAAAGTTGACATTGCCCGACAACACATAGGCAAAGGGCGAGGTACGACCAGGCCGGTCGCCACTCACAGAGTAGGCACTCAGGCCAGCACCGAGGCCGCCGGTCACGTTCCAGCTGGCGTCGGCGAGGCTGCCGAGGTCTTGAGCGTGCAGGTTGGTCGCCACCAAGGACGACCAACCAAACACGCAGACCATAAGAAAAATTCGTGTGAGCGGGCGCATGCTGAGGGCTTAGCGTTCGGCTTCGAGTTGCTCGATGCGCTGGTGCAATTCATCAATGAGCGCTTGCTGCTCTTGCACGGCCTTCACGAGTACGGGAATTAGCGTTTGGTAGCGCATGCCGTAGACGTCGCTGTCCGTATTCTCCTGCCCTTCAGGCGGAGCGACGACAGCCTCGGGAATTACGCCCTCTACATCCTGGGCCAGAAAGCCGAGTTGAGCCGGTGCGTCGCGTTGCTCCTGCTTCCAGTGGTATGTCACAGGCTTCAGCTGGAGCACCGTACGCAGCCCGTAGGGTAGTACAGCGATGGCGGTTTTGAGGCGGGCGTCGGAGGTTTGGATCTGGGCGTTGGTAGACCAGATGTTGAGCCAGCGGGAATTAGCCGTACCGAGGTCAAAGGTGGCGTCGGCGCTTGGATAGAAGGCGGCAAACTGCTGCTGTGGGTCGATGCCAAGCCGGACAGCGCCACCTGAATGCCCGAGGGCAAGCAGGTTGGTACCGTTGTAAGCCAAGCCTGCAACCGTTCGTGAGTTGCCGTTACCGAAAAACAGCGCTCCCCCGACTTCCACGGTGCCGTTGTATGACGCTTCAGTCCCAGCCGCATTTTCCGTCCAGATGCCTGAGTCGAGGTCGCTGCCCCAGCGGAGTTCGTCCCGGTTGGAGTTGGTTTGGTTGGCGGGGAAAAACTTGAGCACGTCGCCCGAGCTTGGTGGGCCACCCACGATCTCGGTGCCTTCAATGCCGACTACCTGGGCGTCATCTGGCGTGCCGGTGAGGTCGCCGTCGAGGGCAAAGCTTGTGGTGACGTCGTCGCTTGGGTCTAGGTCGCCAGTATTGGTAAGCTCACCGCCTGGCGAGATGCTGATGCCGGGACCAGCAGTGTAGGTACCGGGAGGGCCTTGTGGGCCGGCAGGACCAATCGGACCGGGAGGGCCTTCCGGGCCGGGAGCACCAGCAGCGCCCGCTTGGCCTCGGGCTCCAGGAGCTCCATCTTCGCCGTTTTGGCCAGCAGGGCCTTCGGGGCCGGCAGGACCAGCGGGGCCACGCGCACCGTCACTTCCATCTTGACCGGGTGCGCCAGCGGGACCTTCGGGACCTGGTGCGCCGGGCGCACCGGCAACGCCGGCAACGCCGTCTGCTCCGTCTGCTCCGTCTGCTCCGTCCTGACCAGCAGGGCCCTCGGGGCCGGCAGGACCAGCGGGGCCACGCGCACCATCACTTCCATCTTGGCCTGGTGCACCGGCAGGGCCTTGCTCACCAGGAGCACCAGCCATACCGTCTTCGCCATCCTCTCCGGCAGGACCAGCAGGCCCGGTAGCACCTGGAGGGCCTACAGCACCGTCTGCACCGTCCTGGCCTGCGCGACCTCGCTGTCCAGCGGGGCCGGCAGGACCAGCAGGCCCTTGCTCACCGTTCTCACCAGCAGGACCCCTTGGGCCGGCGGGACCGGTGGGCCCGTCGCTTCCCGCTACTCCGGCAGGACCTTCCGGACCTTGGATGCGGCCGACGGAAACCCAGATTTCGCCGTTCCAGACAAAGCCACCGCCGGTGGTGTTGATGAGTATAAGATCTCCTGTACCCCCATCGTAATCGCGAGGGAGGTCATCTTCCGTCTCTACGCTGCCGACAATATTTACGCCTGCACCGTCTTGACCAGCTGGGCCTCGCGGACCCACGTCGCCTTGTGGGCCACGTGGACCGGTTTCGCCTGGAGGGCCTGTGGGCCCTTCAGGACCTTGCGGGCCGGGTTCGCCTAGAGGGCCAGTTTCAGCGCTGCCTGCTTCAGCAGCATACAAAGCGAAAGGAGCAGCTTGGATGGGAACAGTCGTACTGACAGTACCCGCTGAGGATGTCATTGTGAGCGTTACCTCAACTTGACCAGCCTCCCAGTCTAAGCTCCTGAATCCCGAGGCGTCTCCAATGGATAGATTGATGAGCCCGAACTCATCGGTGGTCGTCGAGTACTCCTGGAGGAATGATGCTGCATTCCCGTCGACAAATTCAGCCATAACGCTGATGCTCTGTTCACGGAGTGGCTGCCCGTCGGCATCCCGGACTACAGCTTGATAGTTCACGCCAGATTGGCCGTAGGCGCCGATTGTGCTTAACAACAGGCTGAGCGCGAGTAGTAGGTGGTATTTGTAAAACACTGGGAGAAGTTGTGAGGTGATTGGTTAGCCTATCGCATGACAGTCAGTGCTGCCCTGTAGCTGGTGCGTGCGTTAGTGAGTTCTATGAGGTAGCTGCCACGGGCGAGCCCTGATATGTCTAGCTCGAACTGACCGTCGCCCACTGGCCGAGCCTGCTCGTTGAGGAGCATGGCTCGACCGCTGATGTCATAGACTCGGACATCGCCGACGTCTCCGGCCGCGAGCGGCATCGTCAGGTAGACGAGCTGCTGGGCGGGATTGGGATAGAGCGCGAGCGGCAGCACGTTCTGCGTTCGCACGCTGGACGAGCGATCGTCTTCTGGCTGCTGGAAGCCCTGTGTAACAATGAGCGAGGAACTGCGGGCCGTGCCGACGATGGCCTCGCCTACGGTGAGGGCGATACGGGTATCTCCGTCACTGATGAGCCCACCACCCACTGAGAGTAAGGAGCGGCCTATCTCAAGCTGGGCGGAGGCTTGCAGCCCGCCTATTAGGACTAATAGTAGTAGGACGTAGCGGGCTGGCGCTGGTACAGCGCCAGTAGGTTTGATGGCAACCATGAGACTGATTTTGGTTACACATCCGACTTGGATGCCCAACCAATGTCTCTTCCCGTGCTCCCTGCTCGTTGACGCGATCTGTGAACGACGATTCTCAGTTCGTGAACGACATCAGCCCCGCGACCGGAGTGCTCCAGAGAGACCGAATCAGTGGCTTTTCCTCAATCCACTTACGACCCAAACAATGCTCACCAGATAAATTAGCTTGCAAGGGCATATGGCATCGCCCGTACAGATTACAACCGTTGCCCTCGACGACGAGTACCACGCCTTAGAGACCTTGCAGTGGGAGCTTGCTGGTCACTGCCCCAACGTTAATCTGATTGGAGCTTTTACCGATGCCGACAAAGCGCGGGACTTCTGCAATCAGCACCGTCCCGACCTACTCCTGCTCGATGTCGACCTTAAAGTGAAAACCGGTTTTGACTTCCTTCAGGAACTAGATTCGAAGTCGGCTTCAATCATCTTTATCACTGCTTATGAGGAGTACGCGCTGCGCGCTTTTGAGGTGGCCGCTACAGCATACCTACTCAAGCCTGTAGAAGGTCAAAAACTAGCCGCTGCTGTGGATCGCGTACTCGCAGCAAGGGCCCTCGAGAATGACCGCAGCCGCATCGAACAGCTCGTAGATTTACTCAGGCTTCAAGCCAAAACCGTAACCAAGGTGCCGCTTCCGGTAAGCGACGGGCTCAGGTTTGTCGATCCGCACGACATCATGTACGTGGCCGCCGAAGGGAACTACACCAACATTCATTTAACCGACGGCTCCAAGATGCTCGTCAGCAAAACGATGCGCACCATCCAACAGCTGATCGGCAACGACGACACATTTTTGCGCATACACAAGAGTCACGTCGTAAATCGAGATTTCATCGAGCGCTACAGTCGCTCCGACGGGGGCTTTGTCCAGCTAAAGAATGGCACGCAGTTAAGCGTTGGGCGGCGCTATAAAACCTTTCTAGACTAGCGCTTGCAACCTTGGAAGCTAGCTCGAGGCAGTGGAGCACCTCTAACAGCGTGCGGTTCGCTCACTGATATCGCGTGTTCACACAATCCTTGCCCAGGGTAGCGAGTTGGTCACCATTTTTAGACCGTGGCAAGCCAATCTCGTAGTCTTTGCTTGGGTCTAGTCTGTTGGTGGGCATTCATAGGCCTCTCGCAACTGAGTGCGCAGCCCTGCACCAGTATCGACGTTGCCAATCCGTACGACGGGATAGGGCCTGATTACCTCCCTGATGCGCTGCTCACGGACACGAGCTGCATCCTGAACGTCAGAGCAGCCGTAGATGCACAAGATTGGCAACCGCTTAGCGATAAACACTGGAAAGGAAATTATCAGCACTGCCTGTGGTACCGCCTCTGCTTAGAGACCGAAGAATCCTCGGTTGACTATCTCGGCGACTTAGGTCACCACGCCTTTAGCGAGTTCTATCTCTTTGCGGGCGATAGTCTGATCTCCATGTCGATGGCCGGCAACGAGCTTCCGCTGGCCGAGCGCACGGTTCAACTTCACTGGTCGAAGGTGTTCCGCAACTTAGTTGACTTACCAGTCACTGCGGGTCGGAGGTACACTGCGGTTTGGCGAATCCATAATCCGTATGGCCCCAATATCTATGGCAAAAACGATATCCAACGACTAGGCGCCATCGATAAAGAGACCATTATTGCTAAAAGTGAGATCCACCGAGTTCTCACAGCCTTCTTCCACGGTTGCTTGATCATTCTTTTGTTGTACCACGTCTTGCAGTTGTTCGTGGCCCCGTCGAGACTCCAGCTTTGGTATTGTGCTCTTCTGCTCTCCTTACTGGCTTACATCTCGTACGAGGAGTTCGCTATCCACACCTTGTTTCCAAACGCCAGAATCTCGGAGTACTGGCTCATTGCTACGGCCACGATATCGTTCGCGCTCTTTTTTCAATTTGCAAGCGTACTCCTTGAGAGCCTTAAGATTCGCGGATGGTTCCAGACCCCCCTCAAGCTATTTGTGTATGCCAACCTCGTCATCGGATTGGTGTGGGCTTTAGCCTACGGCCTTCGAACGGGTGGTGTGCTTAGTACGGGAGTAGTACTCAATCGCATGCCGGATGTATTCCGGATAAGTGCGCTACTCCAGCTCTTAGGATATATGGTAGTCTTAGTGTACGCCTGGAGGAAGTCGGGCGGGGCCGCATTCTACGCCTTCCTGGCCAGCAACTTCGCTATGGTTGGCTGCATGGTGATCTATTTGGGCATCGCTTTCATCTATCCCTACTCGGATATCCCATTTATCGAGGCATTCGTGGTAGCAATAAAGCCGTTACTGAATTATCTCGTCGAGGTGGGTATCGCGTTCATGTGTCTGCTATTAGCTATCGCAGTCGCTCTACTTACCCGAGAGCGGGAATTGCAGAAGGACCGTGAGTTTGCTCAAGAACTGGCCTCCGCCAAGATGAAGGCGATGCGGGCGCAAATGAATCCGCATTTCCTCTTCAATAGCCTCAACGCCATTAAGCTGTATGTGATCCGGAGTCATCCGCGCCTTGCTGCCGATTACCTCACCAAATTCTCTAGCCTCATTCGACGGGTACTCAACCAGAGTGACGATCCGCTCGCCAGTCTAAAGGAAGAATTGCTCACGCTCGAACTCTACATCGAGATGGAGCGACTACGCTTCGCCAAACCCTTTGAGTACAGCATCATAGCCGATGAGGACATCGATCAAGTAGATACTGAAATACCGACTTCACTCATCCAACCCTTTGTCGAGAACGCTATCTGGCATGGCTTGTATCACCTCACAGATCGACAAGGGGAGCTCCATGTACGAGTACGTAAACCAGACGGACATGGAGGCGCAGTGGTTATCTCTATTTGCGACAACGGCGTCGGGCGGGAGGCATCCGAAGCTTTCAAAAATAGTGCGCGACACCGCAGGAGGAGTCTCGGCATGCAGATTACACGCGAGCGGCTCGATTTGATAGAGCGGCTATATGGGATTCCCGCCAACTTCCAAATCAGAGACCTCACTGACGCGCAAGGGACTGGTCGAGGAACAGAAGTAACACTAGTGATAGGCAATCCGGAGGCATTAGATGTGCTTACGCCAAAACCGAAAGGCGCGCCGCAGGCGGTGTAGGTACGCTTAGCCCCAGACGCAGGGCGGCGCCGGGCGGCGCCGGGCGGCGCGAAATACACCACTACCTTCCGCCCATGGCCCGCCGCAACAAGCTCTGGCGCTTTGCCCAGCTGCAAACCTTCCCGAACTATTACGAAGCTGCCGACGCTACCCATACCGCTAGCCCACTGGTGGTAGGGCATACAGGCCAGGCCCTTGACTTGCGCGGCAAGTGGGATACCGCGCATTTTGGCAACGAACACCCCATTACCCTGGAATTGGCCTGTGGGCGTGGCGAGTATACCGTAGCACTCGCCCAGGCCCACGAACAGCGCAACTTCATAGGGGTCGACATCAAAGGCGCACGCATTTACCAGGGGGCAAAAGACCTCCTCGACGAAGGCCGCAGCAACGCCGCCTTTCTACGGACCCGCATCGAGCGCATCGACAACTTTTTCGCTGTTGGCGAGGTCGACGAGATCTGGATCACCTTCCCCGATCCATTCCCAAGCGCTGTGAATCGCCGACTTACCGCTCCGCGGTTTTGGCTGAGCTACGCCAGCCTAGTCCGGCCTGGCGGGCGCGTTCATCTCAAAACCGATAACGAAGGCCTCTATAGCTACACCAGCGAAGAGCTCACCCCTGCTGATTATCCGCATTTCCGCTTGCTAGCTAATGTGCCCGACATCGATGCCTCCGCCCAACTACCCCACCCTGAGTTAGCGCATCACACCTACTACGAGCAAAAGCATCGCAAGCTCGGAGCAAGCATCAAGTGGATGAGCTGGGAGCGTAACGATTTGCCAGTGAGCCCACAAACAGATAAGACGTAAAGCGCCTAGCCGCGCTAGCGAAACCTAGGCTTAGTTGCCTCCGGCCGCATCACCTCCGCAGCTTCCGCCAAAACCCCAAACTTTGCACCCGCTGCAAGCTGCGGCACGAGGCGTAGTACGTTTTGCCGAAAGGCCTCAACATTGCCACTCGTTAAGAAGACATGCGGCTCGCGGCGACCCGGCACCTGAGCCAAAGCAGGAGCCTCCATGCGTATACGGCGAACCGTCTCTCGCACCACCGCCGGAGCAGGATCGATGACCGATACGCCCTCCCCCACAAGTATTTTAATAGCGCGGCGTACCAGCGGAAAATGGGTACAGCCCAACACCACGGTGTCTGCACCTCGGCGCAACATCGGCTCGAGGATGCCCTCGAGTTTTGTCGTAAGACGCTCGCCTTCTTCTCCAGCTTCAATCAGTTGGACCAACCCGGCGCAGTCATCTTCAATCACCTCGATCTCACGCCCGTAGTCCTGCAACAAACTCGCGTACTTCTCGCTCCCAATCGTCCCGGCCGTTGCCATTACGCCCACAACACCACTTTGCGTGGCCTCAGCCGCCGGCTTTACCGCAGGCTCCATTCCGATAATGGGTGTCGTCGGGTAGCGGGCACGAAGGGTTTTGGCGGAAGCCGCCGTAGCCGTATTACAAGCGATCACAAGGGCG
>ENA-ORXU01002187-ORXU01002187.1-marine-metagenome-genome-assembly--contig:-NODE-2187-length-13766-cov-3.031631_pt1 | contig 13766 bp, 13 predicted proteins | sample MGYA00237869_ERZ511484 | MGnify/ENA metagenome assembly ERZ511484
TTGACGCATCTAACGCATGGGAACTCGATACCAAACTAGAAATCGCGATGGATGCCCTTCGTACACCAGAATCCGATAAGAAAATCGGGCTGCTTTCCGGTGGGGAAAGAAGGCGTGTGGCCCTTTGCCGTCTGCTATTGCAAGAACCCGAAGTTTTATTGCTCGATGAACCTACCAACCATTTAGATGCCGAATCGGTACATTGGCTCGAATATCACTTAGCGCAATATAAAGGTACCGTGATCGCGGTGACCCACGATAGATATTTCTTGGATAACGTCGCGGGATGGATTCTTGAATTGGATAGGGGAGAGGGTATCCCATGGAAAGGGAATTATTCCAGTTGGCTCGACCAGAAGTCCAAGCGCTTGGCACAGGAAAGTAAATCAGCTTCGAAACGCCAGAAGACCTTGGAACGGGAGCTTGAATGGGTACGACAAGGTGCCAAAGGCCGTCAGACCAAACAAAAGGCCCGTTTGAAGAATTATGATAAGTTGATGAGCCAAGATCAGAAGCAGCTTGACGAGAAATTGGAAATCTACATTCCCAATGGACCACGTTTGGGCACCAATGTACTCGAAGCAAAAGGTGTCAGCAAGGCCTATGGAGATAAATTACTATATGAAGATTTAAATTTCAAATTGCCCCAAGCCGGTATTGTTGGCGTTATAGGACCCAATGGAGCAGGAAAAACGACCATTTTTCGCATGGTTATGGGAGAAGAAAAACCCGATGAAGGCGATTTTGAAGTAGGCGATACGGCTAAAATCGCTTACGTTGACCAGAGTCATTCGAACATCGATCCCGAAAAGACCATTTGGCAAAACTTTAGCGACGAGCAAGATTTGGTAATGATGGGTGGCCGTCAAGTGAATTCACGGGCGTACCTTAGTCGATTTAATTTTTCTGGAAGTGAGCAGAACAAAAAAGTAAACATGCTGTCCGGTGGGGAGCGTAACCGGCTTCACTTGGCCATGACCTTGAAGGAGGAAGGTAACGTTCTGTTACTGGATGAGCCGACTAACGATTTAGATGTCAATACCTTGCGCGCATTAGAGGAAGGTTTGGAGAACTTTGCGGGCTGTGCCGTAGTCATTTCGCATGACCGTTGGTTCTTAGACCGTATCTGTACCCACATTTTAGCGTTTGAAGGCGATTCGCAGGTCTATTTTTTCGAGGGGTCATTTTCAGAGTACGAAGAGAACAAGAAAAAACGATTGGGCGCCGACATTATGCCGAAACGGATTAAATACAAAAAATTGATCCGGTAACTTTAGAAGGTATTATTTAGGCAATTGTCAAGATTTTCTTTGAAATAAGTACGGGTGTTTATCATTTGATAAACACCCGTTCAAATCTTCTAAACTCCTCGCTATTGCTTTAATGGAGCATTGACCGTTTCTTGAATCTGATTTTCAATTTTCGCTTTGTCGCCTACAACGACAAGCGTCATTTTATCTGGCTGGATGTACTTTTGGGTCATTTCCTGAACCTTTTCCGGAGTAACTGCATGCATATTCTTCACTTTATTAGTCAAAAAGGACTCATCGAGGTCATGTGTATCCAAAAAAATCATTTGACCAATGATTCCATTTGGTGTAGAATTTTGTAGAACATATATTCCGGATTCATAATTGATAATACCGTCCATTTCTTTTTGGCTCGGAGGATCGTTCTGTAATCTTTCGATTTCCTTTTGAATCTCTTTCAATGAAGCCCCTGTGTGTTCAGTGGTTACATCTGCTACCTCGTACCAGACTCCACTTTTATAATTTTCGGCCAAAATACTACGCGGTGAATAGGTATAGCCCTTGTCCTCCCTGATATTACTCGTAATGCGCGAAGCGAAAGAACCACCTAAAATAGAATTTGTTACATCTAATGCAATATAATCGGGATTTGATGGGTCGATTACGGGCAAGCCATAATATATGGTCGATTGTGGCGCGCCTGGTCGATCAATGATTTTAACTTCGTTTGTCGTTACCGGTTGTGCAATGGTATATTCCGATGGATTTCCTTTTTTCCAATCGGCCAACGAACTTTCAACGGCCTGCTTGACCGCTTCCGAATCGAAATTTCCGGCAACATATACTGTAGTTCGAAGTGTACCAAAGTTAGCGTCGTAGAAAGCTTTGATATCTTCTACGGTATACGAATCGATCATTTCGTCGTTCGGGTAGATGCGACCATACGGATGGTCTGGGTAGAGCGTTGCAAAAAAGTCACGGCTTCCCTGTGATTGTGGTCTGGCTAGGCGTACCGCCAGGTCACGTTTCATCGCACTCTTCAAACGGTCCAGTTCTTCCGCTGGCCATTTAGGATTTTTAAGCACATCGGCCATAAGCTTTATGGCTTCAGGTGCAAATTCGTACAAGACCGAGCTGCTAATGGATGAGGTATGAACGCCCACCCCAATATTTAGGTTACCGCCCATTCCGGCCATTTCGTCCGCAACTTGTTTCGCACCTTTAGCCGTACTGCCTTCCTCCAGTAAATCAGCAAGTAAATCTGCCAACCAAATCTGGTTTTCGTCCTCATCAATATTACCGGTTTTTATACTAAAACGTATAGTTGCTTTTGGAATGGAACCGTAAGGAACCATAATCAATGTAAGACCGTTATCATATGCGATAACCTCTTTTTCAGGTAACGTAAAATCTTTAGGTTCACCACCTTGGGGCGGTAGTTCTTTTTGCTCTTCTTGTGCGCTGAGCAAGTTCACCGTCAGAAGAGCAAGTAGGGCTGCTGTGATTCGAATTTTCATATTATAGGGCTTTTTCGTTATCGGCCAATAATGGATTTACGGTTAAAATCGTACGATTGGTATCGACCAAGTATTCATCAATAGTTTTCTTTACAATTTCGGGAGTGATTTTTTTAAACTGGGCCTCCAAAGTATTTATCCGTGCCGGATTATCGTCAAAAAGTGCAAAGCTGGCCAAGAGGTCGGCCCTACCTAAACCAAAGGTTCCGCCGATGTCATCATACAATTGGGAACGAATTTTTACGATGGCCCGGTCGATCATCTCCTGTGTAATTGTAGTTTTCAAATCGACCATTACTTCCTCTACTGCACTAAGAACATCATCTTGTGATGTTTCCTTATCATAAGTAAGATCGTACATCCATAACATTGGGCCTTTGTAATTGAACATATTGCCCAGATAATTGATACCCCCGCTAACGTCGGAAGTGTATCCCTTATTTTTTTCCAGTTTCTGGGCCAATAGACTATTGTCGCCCTGAAGTAAAATTTGATCTAAGAGGCCCATTGCGTAGTAGGACTCCGAATTCCGTTCTGGCATGTGGTAGGCTATGGCAATTGCCGGTTTATTGGCCAATGAATCATTTTTCACGAATTCTTTTTGGCTTTCTTGTTTTGGTTCCGATATATCGGGTTGCGGCGGCAGTTCTGCCGAAGGAATGTCACCAAAATATTTTTGAATCCATGCCTTGGTCTCTTCCATATCGAAGTCACCGACAACTGATAAGGCAGCATTATTAGGTGCATAATAGGTTTTGAAGAAACTGGCTACGTCCTCAAGATTTGCGGCATCAAGATCTTCGAGGTCCCCGTAGAAATTATGGGCATTGTACCAGTTGCTATTGGCGTATTGGGGCATGTCTAACCAGGGGAAACCACCGTACGGCTGATTGAGCACGTTTACCTTTACCTCATTTTTGACTACGCCCTGTTGGTTGGTAAGATTTTCTTGGGTGATGTCGAGGCCACGCATTCTATCGGCTTCGGCCCACAACATGGTTTCCAACTTATGGGAGGGTACAATTTCGAAATAGTTCGTAAAATCAAAGCGTGTAGATCCATTGAGCACTCCTCCGTTCTGCTGAATGAGTTTTACAAATTCCATTTTGCCTAGATTTTTTGAACCTTGAAACATCATGTGTTCAAAAAGGTGGGCAAATCCTGTACGTTCTTTGGGTTCGATTCGAAAACCGATATTATAGTATACCGCTACAATGGCAGTCGGCGAGGTCTTGTCTTGCGATAGTATCACTTTAAGCCCGTTATCCAATTTGTAGTACTCAACGGGAACCTTAAATTCCGCCATTTCTTGCTTTTCATTTTTCTTTTCGCCACAACTCAGTAAACCTATGGCCAGAATAAAGTGCAAAAACCACTTAACAGTTGTTTTCATATAATCTTTAATTTTAGGTGATGCTGTTTCCAATAGTTGACAGGACAATTTTTTCAATAGGATATTACATTTTTTTCAATAATCTTCCGATGGATACCAATCCAATTGAACGACTTCGATTTCAGGGTTACCGGTGTTGACCAACTCCTTGAATTTTGAAACATCGCTCACATTGGGTTTTCCGCGGTAGTGATAAGGATAGACGCTTTTCGGTTCGAATTCCAATACGGCATCTGCTGCACTTTCGGGCGTCATAGTATAGGGCAGATTCATGCAAACAAAAGCCGTGTCAATATTTTCTAGACTTCGCATTTCTGGAATATCTTCGGTATCGCCAGAAAAATAGATTCGTTCCCCACCGATATTTAGTACATAACCGTTTCCGCGTCCTTTTTCATGGAATTTTAAGGCTTCTTCCCGCAAGTTGTACATGGGTATGGCTTCAACGGTAATTTCATAGCGTTCTTTGGATTCTCCGTTGTTGAGCACATCGATTTGTGGGGTAAATTTCTCCGGTATTTTTTCAGCAGCGGCTTGGGGCATCATAATTTTAGCTTTTTCCGTATCCAAAGCCTCCAAAGTTTCTACGCTCAGATGATCGCCATGAATATCGGTGACCAATATCAAATCTGGCTTCTTTTGATTGGTAAAGGCCTCTGCACCGCCAACTGGATCGATATAGATGGTAATGTCTTTCCATTCTAAAACTGCTGTCGCGTGCGATATCGGAATGATTTTTATGGCGCTTTCCGTTTGAACCGGGCTCGATGTATTTTCAACATACTCAGGTTCTGAATCGACAATAGGTTTTTCCTGTTTTTTATTTTCTTTGCATCCGAAGTGTAAGAGAATAATAAATAAAGGGATGATAAGCTTTTTCATTAGTCTTTTTGTTTTAAAGGTTTTAGCATATGTGTTCTTAAAATTCTTTAGGTTTACTCATTTCAATTCCATTTCCATTTTGATATTACTTCGTTCGTAAGCTACATTTGTCTCCATGACAACTTCTTTAAAACCCTTTTTTTTGTAGATATGTAGTGCAGTGTCAAGTTTGGTGCTTGAATAAAGCACGATTTTCCCCCAATTTTTTTTCTTGGCGAAGTCTATACCAAAAGATAATAGCTTTTGACCGATTTTCAAACCTTGATATTCAGTATCGACCGCCATCTTACCCAATTCATAAACACTACTATTCAAGCGAATAAAAGCGAAACACCCTACAATATTTTCCATATATTTGGCAAAGAAAATATAACCACCCTGATCAACAATAGATTTTTGACAGTTTTCCAAATAACGGATATCCATCGGCTCGACATGAAAATGTTTACGAATCCAAGCAATATTCAAAGCTTTGAATGCTGGCGCATATTTAGATTCAAAGGGTATGATTTCCAATGACATATAAGATAGTGCTATTCAATTTATCTCAAAGGTAAAACTTGATTTTCTTTGATTATGGTATTCTTTTGATTTTTTAAGCTAAAAAATCTAAAAATAAAATCTTAACGTATATAGAGCGATACAAACAAACACATTAGTTAAAAAGAAGTTAATTTAAACATTATGACTGAAACAAAAAGTAACAACGGATTGAAAGTACTTGCTGGCCTATTAGGAGTAGTGCTGCTGGGTACTATTATCTATACCGTGAGTCTTTATCAAGAAAAGAAAAAGAACGAAGCGGTACTGACACAAGAAAAAGAACTGGTCGTTGAAGATTTAAACAGTCTTAAGTCGGAGTACGACAAAGCGATTCTTGAAAGTAATGCGACAAACGAAGAATTGGTCTCTGCCAGGGACAACATCGCAAAATATATTGATTCTGTTAAGAATATGAAAGCGGATATCTCTTCCCTTTCTCGCTACAGAAGGCAGGTCGGAGTTTTAAAGCAAGAAAGAGAACAGCTTTTAAAGCAGGTAGATTCGCTTACAAAGTCAAACACGTTAATCGCTATGCAGCGTGACAGTACGTACACCGAACTTGAAAAGCAAACCGTTTTCAACGATTCTTTGGTGGTACAAAATACTCAATTGGCCGATGTTGTTGAAAAAGGTTCTGCGCTAAACTTGTCAAAATTCAACGTAGACGCAGTTAAAGAGCGTAATAGCGGTAAATTGGTCTCGACTTCTAGAGCGAAAAGAACCGATAAGTTTAAAATTTGCTTTACCGTAGCCGATAACGTAATCGCTGAAGCAGGAGATCGCGAATTTTTCGTAGAGGTGCTTGATCCCCAAGGCAATGTTTTAGGAGAAAGCTATTCTAAAACAAATGATTCTGGAGCTTCTGTAACCTACAGTAAGGGAACTAGTTTCTACTATGAAAACAAATCTTTGGATGTTTGTGACTACATTAGTAAGCCAGCAGGTGATTTCAAGGATGGAAATTACATGGTCAATGTTTATGATGATAGATTGAAATTGTTGGGAACTTCTAAGTTCACCTTGAAATAGAGAACACTATCCATTTATATCAAAAAGGGCCAATCTTCGGATTGGCCTTTTTTTTATGCGGTAACTTAGGGTTTAAAGCAAGACTATTTCAAACTCCCGACCATATCTTCGGGCTTTACCCATTCATCATATTCTTCTGAGGTCACATACCCGAGATTAATGGCCTCTTCTTTTAGCGTGGTGCCGTTCTTATGAGCGGTATTCGCAATTTCAGCAGCTTTATAATAGCCTATCTTGGTGTTCAGAGCCGTGACCAACATTAGGGAGTTATTCAAAAGTTCTTTGATGACTTCATGATTAGGCTCGATGCCCGAGGCGCAATTCACATCAAAACTGACGCAAGCATCACCGATCAGTTGTGCTGATTGCAGAATATTCGCTGCCATCATCGGTTTAAAAACGTTAAGTTCATAGTGGCCCTGTGTACCTCCGATGGATAGCGCGACATCATTGCCCATGACCTGTGCGCATACCATGGTCAGTGCTTCACATTGGGTGGGATTTACCTTACCGGGCATAATCGAGCTGCCGGGCTCGTTTGCGGGGATAATGATTTCGCCGATACCCGATCGTGGCCCCGAGGCCATCATACGTATGTCGTTGGCAATTTTGTTGAGTGAAACCGCCAATTGCTTTAAGGCGCCATGGCTCTCTACAATGGCATCATGCGCGGCCAAGGCCTCAAATTTATTATCGGCCGTTATAAAAGGCAGCCCTGTGAATTCGGCGATATATTTTGCAACTAAAACGTCATAACCTTCCGGTGTGTTGAGTCCCGTACCGACTGCCGTCCCTCCCAATGCCAGTTCACTGAGGTGGTCGAGTGTATTTTTTAAGGCTTTCAATCCGTGGTCTAGTTGTGACACATATCCGGAGAATTCTTGACCTAGGGTTAGGGGAGTGGCATCCATTAAATGGGTACGGCCTATTTTGACCACTTTGGCAAACTGCTCTGCTTTTTTATGCAAGGTGTCGCGCAGTTGTTGTACTCCGGGGATAGTGACCTCGACAATTTTCTTGTAAGCAGCGATATGCATACCAGTGGGAAAGGTGTCGTTCGAAGACTGCGATTTATTTACGTCGTCATTGGGCTGAATCGTTTTTTCGCCTTCTCCGATTTTTTTTCCGGCCATTTCATGGGCGCGGTTCGCGATTACCTCGTTGACATTCATATTACTTTGGGTACCGGAACCGGTCTGCCAAATGACCAAAGGAAATTGGTCGTCATGCTGCCCTTGAAGAATTTCATCACAGACTTTTGCAATAAGGTCTCTTTTTTCTTTGGAGAGTACATTCAGCCCATGATTGGTATAGGCAGCGGCTTTTTTAAGGTATGCAAAACCATAGACTACATCTAAAGGCATTGAAGCTGAAGGGCCTATCTTGAAATTGTTTCGTGAGCGTTCCGTTTGTGCGCCCCAATACTTATCGGCGGGTACCTGAACCTGCCCCATAGTGTCTTTTTCTATTCTAAAGCTCATTTTCAATATAATTTCATTCGATTACAAAGGTAGTGTTTCACCGATTTATTTACATCTTACCTGTTTAAAAGTTCCTGTTTTACGTTGCCTGGTATTTTTTTTACTTTCGATTTGCAATTCTAGGTGTTTCTCAAGTATCTTTGTCTTAACAAAAATTTTCCAATGGAATTTGACCAGTATCTTGGATTTCTAGCCTTTTTGACCATTCTGACCATCGGTTTTTGGTTGATGATTTTCTTGTTGACCTTCGTAATACCTTATTGGTTGGGCGGTAATCTTATCGAATTCTATAAGGAATGGCGAGAAAAGAAAAGAGCCAAAAGAAGCGCATAACATGCATTCTATCATAAAATAGAAACACGAAGTTCAAAACGATTTTCGTGTTTTTTTATGGCTTATTATGGTACCAATAGACTACTATGACCTACAAATCAATATATTTGAAGTAGCCTAAAATCTTTTATAGAAAACTTACCAAAAGCTTCATAGCCCCTAATCTAATAACATTTTTTACGAGGTTATCCCTCGATTTCTTCTTCACCTCCATCATCACCTCTACCGCCTCCTCGTTCTCTTTCTTTCGGCTGATTGAATCGATAAATGAAGGAAAATGTAAATTGACGCTGTCGGTATTGAAATTCACTGCGTGAAGTAAAAAAATCGGTATCTGTAAACGATTGACGTTTTCTTGAATTAAGTGCATCACTTACATTAAAAGATAGGGTTCCATTATCGTTTAATATGTCTTTGCTAAAAGCGAAATTCAACGAAAATATACCTTGGTTGCGGGTTTGTGCATTTTGACTCGGGCCGCGGTAAAAGGCGTTCGTCTGCCATTCAATTTTTGCGGGAAGGGATACTTTCGAGCTGAAACGAGCAAACCAACTTGTGTTGTCGATACCGTAATCTATACCATTGAACACACCTTCCTTTGAAAATCTAAAAATATTAAGACTACTGTTCAATCGAAGCCATTTTTTTGGATTATAGAGGAAGCCCGCTTCGGCTCCATAGCGCTGTTCGGTAGATAGATTGATAGGAATAGAGCGCACAATTTCAATACCATCGGTCGTAACCTGTCCCGTTCGTTCTTGAACCCTCTCAAAAGAACCTGTCTCCCTTTGGTAGTATATTGACGAAGTAAAGGTCAATTTCTGCCATCGCTTTAGATACCCTAAATCGAAAGTATTCGAAAAAGCAGGATCCAGGTCAGGATTGCCCTGAAAGATATTCGTACGACTCGATCGCGATGGAAAGGGATTCACAAATCTTCCACCAGGTCTATTTATACGCCGGTTATAGCCTAAGGTTACATTTTCTCTTCCCTCATCATCTAGCTCATAAATTAGATTTATTGTTGGAAAAAGACCTAAATACTTTTTGTCAAAGTTCACATCGACATCGACACCGAGCTCTTCCTCAAGGGCATTACTATCAAATTCGGAATCCAATTCTCCTTTGAGTTGCGTACTTTCCAATCTCAGCCCCGTGAGAAAGGAGAACTTTCCGAATTTATTGCCGTATTGGGTATAGAGCGCATGCACATTTTCGTCATAACTGAACTTATTTGTGAGGTTTTCGTTCACAACGAATCGATTGCTTGCCTGATCCAATGAATCCAATTGATAATCTGTTATTTCTCCTTCAAAAGTACCTCGGTACCCGGCCTCGAACTGCGCATCTTCCATAGGAAGCACGTAATCGGCCTGAACGAGAAATTCATCATCCTGTTCGATTTCGAATACATTTTCGAGAACAATGAGGGCGTCATCAGGAAAGGTTCTATTTTCTTCAATGACCGTACTGCGGGTCTCATCATCTTTTCCGTATTGAAAATCGGCCGTGAGTTCGTGACCATCGTCATTGAATTTATTGATATAGTTGAGGGAAACTTGATAACTATTATCGTCTTCGTTCTCCAATTCTTCCCGAAAAGTACGGCTGCTCAATTGGCTAGTATTGAAACGTTGATTCGTATTTTCGGTTAAGTCTTCATCTTTTGAGAGCCTTAGAAAAAAACTGGCGGTCAAGGAAGAATTCTCCGTGATAAAGTATTCGGCTCCCAGATTGGTATTGAATCCTTTGTCCAATCGCTGATACAAACGGTCTTCGACAATTTGATCGAAACTTCCGGAAGTGAAAGTATTATCGAAAAAAGCGTTCCCCGGTGCGTCGCGGTAACGATATCCCGTTGTATTAAAAATATTGAATTTATCGGTGCGAAGATTTGCATTTACGGTAACACCACTATTTACAGGATACCCGATGTTGACATTTACAGACCCATTGAAACCCAAGGTTTTTTCCTTCCGAAGAATGATATTGAGAATACCAGCGGTTCCCTCGGCATCATAACGCGCCGAGGGGCTTGTAATTACCTCTACTTTTTCTATCGCCTCGGCGGGTAACTGTTGTAAGGCATCCGTAGATCCGAAACCGGCAAGCGCCGATGGCTTTCCGTTGATCAATATCCTGACGTTTTGATTGCCTCGTAGGCTAATTGCACCCTCAATATCAACATTTACTGACGGAACGTTATTTAAAGCATCGCTAATAGTTGCGCCGCTGGTCGTTAGGTCCTTTCCGATATTGTAGATTTTTTTGTCCAGTCGGACCTCGACTGTAGTTTTTTCGCCAATCACTTCGACACCCTCCAATTGTGCTACGTCAACGGCCAATTTTATCGTACCTAAATCGGTCGACTTTCTAAAAGTTTGTTCGGGTAGGGTATATGTTTTGTAGGAGATGTATTCGACACTCACATTATACCGGCCGGGCATGGTCTCGACTTCAAACTTGCCGTTAATATCTGTGATACCGCCTGTGACCTTATCGGGGTTTCTGATGCTCTGTAAGACTAAGGTCGCATATTCAAGCGGTTGACCATTTTCTTGATCTAAAACTGTTCCGGTAATTTTGATCGGTTCCCTTACTTGTGTACCTTTTGGTCTTTGGGCGGTTATCTGAATCGATAGGAGTAAGAGGGTAATCGGGAACAGTTTATGCATATCAGTCTTTAGATTTCTTCTTTTTCTTTTGTTTGCGCTTTTTCTCTTTCTTCTTCTCCTTTTTCGTTTTTTGTAGACCTTTCTTTTGCATATCTACAAAGGCTTCATATTTCTCCAAGGGCAGGCCCGCTTTCAATTCGGCATCTTGAGCCTCTGTAATTTTCTCCATACCCTCGCGCATTTGCTCGGGAGTTAGCTTTAAAATCTGCATTTCTATGCGCTTCTGTACATATTTTTTTAGAATCGAACTTAGTACTGCTTCCTCGAATTCGTTCAACTCAAGCGCTTCTGAAATACCGGGCATTTCTCCATCTACAATTTGCTCTGCCGTTTTGGGTTCGGGCTCTTTTGGTGCTGCCTGTGCCTGGGGTATTGCATTTCGCTGTCTACCGTATCCGTACCCATAGCCGCTACCATAGCCGTAGCCCCTTCCGTATTGCGCCTGTAACTCGGCTCCCGCCAGCAAAAGGATAAATAGCACCGTTAAAAATTTGATATTGCTCTTCATGACGATATCGGTTTATAAGATTTAATATTTTTCGAATGGTTTAACCGTGTTGGGTTAAAGGTTTGTTAAAAACAGTTTGCAACAAATGTACCAAATTTAAAGAGTCAAGCTCAAGCTCAGGCTGAAGCTTAAAAAAGTTTATGGGTTTAAGAGACTGTTTGGAAATGTGTCTTTCGCCCCGGAAGGTTTGGGGTTACTATCAATTTTCGCTTTTTCTCTTTCCTCTTGACTAAATAATCTCCCCGATACGTTCCGAAGGTCTGCCGATAACAGCTTTGTCACCATTGACAACAATTGGTCGCTCAATCAGCTTGGGATGGGCAATCATCGCATCAAGAATTTCTTCGTCTGAAAGTAATCTGCCCCGAAATTTTTCTTTCCAAATGGCTTCGTTTTTACGAACCAGCATCTCGGGCGTTATGGCCAAACAGGACAATACTTGGCGTAACTCTTGTTTTGTCGGGATATACTCCAAATATTTAATGACTTGAAACTCTTTTCCCGATTTTTCAAGGACTCCAAGCCCCTCACGGGATTTTCTACATTTTGGGTTGTGGTATATTTTTATCATTTTTGAATTTTAACAGTCTATATTAAATACTTTCCCCAAAAGTCAATAAGTTACTATCCGGGCCAAGAATTGAAAATTCTTTTTGCCCCCAAGGTTTAACTTGCAAACTTCCATTGGGGTGAATAGTTGTTCCGTTGTCCAATAAGAATTGATAAAACGTATCAATACCATCGACCCGAATATAAACTTGCCCGTAGTTTTCTTTCGGATCAAGGGCTTTAAACTCGAAAAAGTGGATTTGAATATTGTCTTTTTCAAGCATTAAGTAGCCTTAATGGTCCGCACCTCCGAATATTTGAAAATCTAAACGCTTCAAATGGAAATCTTTGGTGATTTCCTTATTACGCATCGGTAACTTTGGATTGATATCTTTGAGCATTTTAAATGTTTTTCTAATTTTATGAGCGAACCGCGAAAATTATCTTCCTGTTAAGTGTTCGGTTTAAAACGCTACTCCCAATATCTTACATCAATCCATTTTACGGCAAACTACCACTGCCAAATGTACACCAATCACTCCTCCTCCTTTTGCCCCATCATCATCAAGAAGGCCTTGAGGAAGGCGTCGATGTCACCGTCCATCACCGCATCAACATTGCCGGTTTCTTCTGAGGTACGCACGTCTTTGACCAATTTATAAGGGTGCATTACGTAATTTCGAATTTGAGAGCCCCATTCAATTTTCATTTTCGAGGATTCAATTTCATCCCGGGCCTCCATTTTCTTGCGAAGTTCGATTTCATACAATTGCGATTTCAACATTTTCATGGCGGTCGCCCGATTATCGTGCTGGCTTCTTGAGTCGGAACATGAAATCTGGATTCCTGTTGGATGGTGCACCAATTGTACCTTGGTTTCGACCTTGTTCACGTTCTGTCCGCCTGCACCGCTTGAGCGTGCCGTGGTAATCGTGATATCGGCGGGATTGACATCGACCTCTATACTATCGTCAACAAGCGGATAGACATAAACGGACACAAAAGAAGTATGCCGTTTCGCATTGCTATCAAAAGGTGAAATACGTACCAAACGGTGTACTCCATTTTCTCCTTTCAACCATCCGAAGGCATATTCCCCATCAATTTCAAGGGTAACGGTCTTAATGCCCGCCACATCGCCTTCCTGATAGTTTAGTTCTTTGACCTTGTAGCCATTTTTCTCCGCCCACATCATGTACATGCGCATGAGCATGGCGGCCCAATCACAACTTTCAGTGCCACCGGCACCTGCGGTTATCTGTAGTACTGCCGGTAGCTCATCGCCCTCTTCAGAGAGCATGTTCTTGAATTCAAGCTTTTCTATTTGGTTAAGGGCCTTTTGGTACTGGGCATCGACTTCACTTTCATTAACCTCACCTTCTTGTAAAAATTCGAGAAGTACTTCGAGGTCGCCGACCAAGGCTTTGGCTGAATTATAGTCATCGACCCATTGCTTCTTGGATTGGATGAACTTCATGTGGGCCTGGGCCTCCTGTGGATTGTCCCAATAGTCGGGGGCAAGGGTTTTTTCTTGCTCGTTCTCTATTTCGATAAGTTTCGCATCGATGTCAAAGATACCTCCTTAACGCACCAAGGCGATCTTGAA
>ENA-ORXU01002188-ORXU01002188.1-marine-metagenome-genome-assembly--contig:-NODE-2188-length-13751-cov-3.300717_pt1 | contig 13751 bp, 8 predicted proteins | sample MGYA00237869_ERZ511484 | MGnify/ENA metagenome assembly ERZ511484
TCTTGAAATCGACCTTCGTATCGAACTCATCCGATGAGCTGCTGTAATCGCTGGAGTACGTTCTGACCTTTTTCTTTTTCATATCCACACGCGTTGTCGTAGAACCTGTATTTGTAGAAGTAGTACTCCGGTAATTGACGGTAATTTTACCGGTGACAAGAACACCGGCCCCAACGATTCTTGCAATTTCATCCATGTTGAAATCTCGCATATCTGCCGCTACTTCAATACCGGCGTCGCGCAATCTTCTTCTAGTCACATCTACATCTTGATAGCTAATGGTATTTCGTTCCGGTCTGCGCATAAGATTATCGTAATAAAACTCCTGCGCTTCAAAACCGTCTTCTACACTCGGTGAACCATCAAACACAAATTCGAAGGGTAAGACGGCGCCTACGTTAGATTTCATGGCCGGGTATTCAAATGCTACGTTTCTACGACCGTTATTGGTATTGGCCCTAATCGTAAAATTTTGTTCTCTGCCACTCTTAAATATTATTTTTTCTATATCGGTCTTTGTAACCACGTTTTTTAGTTCTTCACCGACAAAGTGATACGTTATTGTTTCGGGCGCTACTTGTTTGACTATAACGGAGTGGATTTCCCCATTGGTAAAAAAAATACGATCCGTGTTTTCGGATTGTGATCTAACGGTAAAAACGGGGCCAATCAACATGAGTAAAAGAATCATATAGGTTTTCATGATGGATCTCTTTAATACGTCGGAGACTAAATTAAAGCTTACACACTTATCACGAAATACCGGTTTTCCAGTATTTTTCCTCATTTAAATTCAGTCTTTCTCTGGCTGTTTAGCAATGAATTATCAGTTCGCGAACGACCCAGAAAAATTGGAACGGGATTTCCATTTACCAAAAATCCTTACATTTATCGACATGGCATTATTCACTTTTCTTCTCTTTACCGGATTTGTAGCTTTTTATGCAACTTGGAAATTGCGGCGCGATAAGCTCGATACAAGTGACGGCTATTTTTTGGGAGGTCGCTCATTGACCGGTATAGTTATCGCAGGATCATTACTGCTCACTAATATTTCTACCGAACATTTGGTAGGCCTGAACGGTTCTGCCTACCGAAACGGAGCCATAATAATTGCTTGGGAAGTCACTTCGGCAATTGCATTGGTTGTGGCCGCATTATACTTTGCGCCGCGCTATCTAAAAATGGGCTTGACCACGATACCCGAGTTTCTAGAAAAAAGATTCGATGGCCTGACACGAACGCTCGTAGCTACCCTTTTGATTCTTTCGTTTGTAGCGACTTTGCTTCCCATTGTCTTGTATACGGGAGCTCTCAACATTGAGGCTATCTTTGAAATTTCAGATTTATTGAACGTGAGCCAGCGCCAAGGCATTTGGATTACAATTTTGGTCGTAGGTTGCATAGGTGCGATCTATGCCATCTTTGGCGGCCTGAAAATGGTTGCTTATACGGATACAATCAACGGATTCGGTTTGCTCGTCGCGGGATTACTAGTACCTATTCTTGCGCTATTGGCCATTGGGGATGGCAATTTCTTTGAGGGCTTAGGGAAGGTTTTCGATAATAGCCCTGAAAAGTTTAACGTGGTCAGTAGTGAATCAGGAGTAGGCGAGGGGGCCCGTACCGCGATTCTTCCTTTTGAGGTATTGTTCACAGGTTTTATGCTCAACCAGATTTATTTTTGGACCATGCACCAATCCATCATACAGCGGGTGCTTGGGGCGGTAAACTTAAAAGAAGCACAGAAGGGATTGCTTTTTACCGGAATATTGAAAATTTTGGTGCCGCTGGTTGTAGTTTTACCGGGCTTGATAGGATTTTACTACTTCGGGGACAGTTTGTATGACAACCCTGATAGTGTCTATCCGCTATTAGTAAAAAAAGTACTCCCACTCTGGTTGACAGGTTTTTTTGTCGCCGTTATGATGGGAGCAATTCTAAGCACTTTCAATAGTGCATTGAATAGTGCCGCTACGCTTTTTAGTCTCGATATCTTTAAAAAATATATCCGGAAGGATGCCAAGGAAAAAACTCTGGTGCATATCGGAAAATGGACTTCGGCACTTTTGGCCATCTTCGCCATAGGCATAGCCCCTTTTGTGGCCAATGCTCCTGAAGGATTGTATCAATTATTGCAACAGCTAAACGGTATTTTCTTTATTCCAATTGCCAGTGTCATTATTGCCGGATTTCTTTTTCCCAAAATTTCCGCCGCAGGCGCCAAGATAGGTTTGCTTTTTGGTCTGGTTTTTTACGTGGTCATGGACCATATTATTCAGGTAAATCTACATTTTATACATATTTGGGGAATTGAATTCGTGCTAAATATTGGAGTCATGCACTTGGCTTCCCTATTCTTTAATAGGGAAGCGAAATTCGAAATGACCGATGCAGGCGTTTTAGATTTGCAACCTTGGAAATATGCAAAGCACTTTAGCGTTATCTTAATACTTTCGGCGATTATTTTGTACCTTGTATTGGGTAATGTTTAAGATAGTTTTACATTAATTTTGAATTAAAAATCATGGAAGAAAAGACATTCAGAAACTACGAAGCTGTAGATGTTTCAGCGGCCGTGAAGGAGCATTATCGAAAAATGCGTAAAAACCAAACGGTCGACTACGTCAAGTCCATGCATAAAAAGTATCTGACATTCGATAAGCCGATGCCTCTTTTTGAAGCGATGGGGCACTTGAACGATCTAATCGATGTGAGCGACCCCGATCTTGACTTGCCCAATGTGCAACACCTGATTCAAAGTGCCGAGGCCATTCGAGCCGATGGAAGGCCCGATTGGATGCAATTGACCGGATTGATCCATGACCTTGGTAAAGTGATGTTCCTTTGGGGAAGTGATGAAGATGGTACCAGCCAAGATGAGCAATGGGGTACGGTCGGTGATGTCTTTGTAGTTGGCTGTAAGTTACCCGATACCTGTGTATATCCAGAATTCAACAAGTTGAATGCAGATATGCAAGATGAACGGTACAATACACCTACCGGAATCTATGAAGAAGGATGCGGACTAGATAACCTGAATTTGGCCTGGGGCCACGACGAATACTTGTATCAGGTCTTGAACAAGCATGCAGACAATAAATTGCCTGACGAGGCGATGGTCATGATACGGTATCACTCCTTCTATCCTTGGCATACTGGAGGAAGCTACACTGCGCTTTTGAACGATAAAGACCAAGAATATCTCGAAATCATCAAAGACTTCAACAAGTACGATCTCTACACCAAAAGCCAAAAAGTCTACGATCTTGAAGAGGTAATCGACTACTACAAGCCTATTGCCGATAAGTATTTGGGTACCGAACCTATTTATTGGTAGTTTCTACCTTATTGAATGAACTTCAATTCTTAGTGGGTAAAAAACTGTGAAACTTTTAGTTAAGAGTAAAAAAAGAAAATAAAATACCGCTTCCAAAGTTTGAAGCGGTATCGATTAATTTGTTTTCACTCCAATTATCGCTTACCATAAAAGAGTATTACCGACCAAAAATTCTCTTTAGAGGCACTTGCCAATGGCTTACCTTTGATTTGTACATTAAAAGATAATTTACTTGGTAAACGCTACAAAATGTAGCAAGTAATCTCCTCCGAATTGGCAAGCCGATTCATCTCAAGGTTTTAGTCCTCTTTTGGACTCACCGCCGGTCCTGATTTAGAACGTAGTGCAGGTCCTGATTTGGAACGTAGCGCGGGTCCTGACTTTGATCGGAGGGCAGGTCCTGATTTGGATTTAATGGGGGATTCTGGATTTGGTGTGTTTGCTGGTTGATTTTCATTTTGTTCGGTCATGTCGAAAGATTTTTTTAGTGTTTGTTTTTACTATATTAGTGAAAAATACGAGCCAAACCTAAAATCAAGCCTGATAATTAGTACGTCTAGAGCTTGTTATTACCAAAAATGAACCTTAAGAATTTCATCAATGAGTGCCGCGAAAAGGGTGTTCTAAAGTATCTTTCTATATATATTGTTTCGAGTTGGGTTATTCTTCAGGTGGTGGCACTGATTGCCGAACCTTTACGTTTTCCGAAATCGATTGTAGCATATATACTGCTTGCTTTGCTTATCGGTTTTCCGTTATATATTTATTGGCTTTGGAAATTTCAACTGGCGGCAACAATGCAAAGAAAGCCGCTATTGGACAAAACGGGTACGCCTGTGCCTCATAAATTCGCCAGAAGCCCATTTCAAAAAGCATACTTTTCTTTCCTCTCCATAATTACCGTAATTGCTATAGGAGTAACACTTTTCATAGTAAAAAGAAATTTTGGGCAAGAACGGTCACTAGATGAAAACCCGCTTCTAGACATTAAGGTAGGAGATAAAATAGCGGTCTTGAAATTTGATAATAATACCGGTGACGATGAATACGATATTGCCGGGAAAATGGCCGTGGATTGGATTATACATGGAATTACCCAAAACAAGGTTGCACAGGTAATATCACCTGAGATTATCGATGATTATTCCAAAATACTGAAAGCCTCAGTGCTTGCTACCGGTGAAAACAAATTTGTCACCGACTATTTAAAACCCTCTAAGATTATAGAGGGCGAATTCTTTCTGAATAGAAATCGATTGCTCTTTCAATGCTCCATAACTGACGAAATTATGGATAAAACACTTATTTCATTTAAAACCGTAGAATGTGATAAAGGTTCGCCCTTAGAATGTATCGATAAGCTAAAGAACCTTATTCTGGGTTATCTTGTTACCGAAGACCAAAAAGATTTGAGTCTTCAAGATACCCCCCCAAGCTTTGAGGCCTACCAGTACCTAATAGAGGCTAAAAACCAAAGGAATAACTGTAATTATGACACCTATTTAGATTTACTCGACAATGCTATTGAAGCCGACCCGACATTTTTCGAACCTAAGGTATATAAGTTCATGTATTATTACAACACGGAGCAGTACGGTGTGGCCGATTCGTTATTGAGAAAACTAACCACCAAAGGCCATAGTTACGAACGACAACAAATTCTTTTAAACCTCTACAAGGGTCTTTTGGAGGGAGACTACAAGACTGCTTACGAATACCAACAAAAAGAATACAACATAACCCCTTTTCATCTTGACACCAATACAAGCATGATGATATCGTCATTACAATTGGTAAACAGACCGCAAGCTATTGATTCGATCTATGAGGTCATTGATATGAACGGTAAAGTGCTTCAAGAGTGTCTTAATAATATCGAGCGCTATAAAATTAAGGCATTGGCCGATATTGAATTAAAAAAATACGAAGAGGCCATAATGCTTCTAGACGAATTCTCAAATCTTAAAGGATACGCGGCACTCAAAAAAGTGTTGTTAAGGGCTTATATAAGATCGACCGAATACAGTGCGGCCCAAGAACTACTCACATCCATTTTACTTACCAATTCTCAGGAATGGATGGATATCTATTTATTTGCCTCTAAAGAATTTATTATAATGGATAACCAGACATTGGCGAATCAATATTTAGATAGGGTCATCGAGCGTATTGATAACGCTAATACACCGAAAAGTGAGGCCAAAAAGCGAATTTTGGCCGAATCGCTATTTCTTCGGGAAAAGTATAAGAAAGCGGAAGTGGTTCTTGAAGAAATAACTGAGAACGATTCAGCATTAATAGCGCAAACCGCACTGCTCGCCATTACATACTATAAAAATGGAAAACAAGCAGAATCTGAAAAACAGATTAAATACTTGGAAAAACTAAAATCTAGATATCAATATGGCAGCGTTTCTTACGCCCTTGCACAGTACTATGCAGCTATTTCCGATGAGCAAAAAGCCTCAAATTACTTGATTTCAGCGGTCGCCGAAGGGCATTGGTATGAAACTTCGTCCTTTCAAAACGATCCCTTCTTTAAAGCATATACTGAAACTGATGGATTCAAGCGGGTTTTAAGCTTTTGGCATTAATAGGTACGCCAGAATTAGATGCCCCGTATAAAAAATATAGAATGAGCAAACTAAAAAACGCTTACGCACTTCTTTTTGGAATCAAGTATGAAGATGGTCTTAATACTATCGATGATGCTGAAGACATTGCCGACATCTTGACAGATGAAAATATTTGCGGGTATCCTGCCGAAAACGTTTTGCTGGTCACTGGTGAGCAGGCAAATAGAAAAGGAATTTTGAACGCCTTTCAAGAACTCAAAAAGAAGACAGATCATCAATCATCGGTATTTATATTCTACTCAGGGCACGGAGGGGTTTACGAAGAAACTTTTCATTTTGTGCCCCACGGTATGAAAGACGGTATGACCGAGGAGGAATATAAGGCTGCATGGGTAACTGCGGAAGAAATTAAAGAAAGCATCAATTCGTTACAGACCAAAAGGCTCATCTTCTTTTTAGATTGTTGTCACGCGACGGGAATTGCCAAAAGTGGAATATCAGCGAATAAAAATGACGGCTTAAAAACCGAAGAGGAAAACACCCAAAATGATAAAAAATTTACAAAGGCAGAGGGCTTGGCCCAAAAAATCGATAACGAAAAAGGTATTTCGATTGTAGCCTCATGTAAAGAAGATCAAGAGTCTTATCAATTGGGAGATGATAGAAATAGTCTGTTTACCAAACATTTGATTCAAGCGTTAAACGGAAATCATCAAACTCATTTCACCGAGCCTTGCGTTCGTATATTGGAAGTTGCAGGTTATCTGTTGCGTGTTATTCCGCAAATTATCGAGGAAATGGCGGCACAGCAAGATCCCCCTTTGTCGATCAAACAAGAGCCGTACGTAAATTTAGAAATGTACGATAACTTTATTCTCAGTCAAGTTCCAAAGAAGATAAGAAGGCAGCTGGAATTAGATGAACCTAACGCATCCAAAATCGAAAAAAGTGAGGGTGCGAATAAAGGCACAACTATTTTTCGGGAGACCGAGGGAGCCAACAACCTTCTCTTATTCGTACATGGTTTTACAGGCGAGTCTAGTGAGACTTTTGGCAACATGCCCGAAATGCTTATCAATGACCCCAAGATGGATGGATGGGATATGAAACCCTTCGGATATTCGCAGTTCGTTACTCCTGAAATGGGCAAAGATGTTTGGGCGGGTATCGAAGACATTGACAGAATTTCAAAAAACCTTTGTACTTCCGTCAAGTATAAGTATGATAAATACGACCGTATTGCCATTGTGGCACATGGTCTTGGGGGCCTTATCGCGCAAAGAGCAATTCTTGATTTCAAGGCAGAATATCGTAGTAAGCTCTCCCACGTAATACTTCTAGGAACCCCCAGTACTGGTATCCCTGCCGTGAAGCTGACCCAGTTATGGAGCAATAAGTACCAAGATATGAGCAGCGAAGGTGATTTTATCAAAACCTTACGTAACGATTGGAGTAATATGTATGATGAAAGCTATCCTTTTGCCTTAAAAGTAGTGGCGGCCACAGATGATGAGTTCGTTACCTTGGATTCCTGTTATGGTGCATTTGACAGTGATTATCATGTGACCGTCAGCGGAAGCCATTTCTCTATGGTCAAGCCTGAAAATGAAGATGATGACTGCTACAGGATCATACAAAGCACACTGACCGACTCGGAATTCTATAGTGAATACACAAACAAAGAAGAAATCAATATCGCCCTTGGTAGGTACGATGCCGTTGTCAAAAGGCTATTGCCTGAAAAAGATAGATTGGATCAAAAAGGGCTAAAGCAGCTCATATTTAGTCTAGAGGGATTGGATAGAAGAGAGGAAGCACTTCAAATTTTGAACGAGCATCCAAAAGCGCAAGAAAACAGCGATTTGCTGGGTATTATTGGGGGTAGGCATAAACGAGCCTACTTAAAATTCCCTTCTGAGAGTGATGGTGAAGCAGCTTTTGTCTATTACGAACTTGCCCTTGAACTATCAATCTCAAAAGAAAATTACAGTCAGATTTATTATCATGCTATCAATCTGGCTTTTCTTAGCATAGTTGTTGAAGACGATGATGTAAAAATGCGCAATTACGCTAAGATTGCACTCGATGCTTGTGAAAAGTGTAAGGATGATTTGTGGAAATTTGCAACCTTGGCCGAGGCGAATATGTACCTGGGCAAACTGGAACTAGCCAAAAAATTCTACACAAAAGCGGCGGCAACTGCCAGCATTCGTGAAAAGATTTCAATTCACCTGAATGCATACGCGGGTTACACTTCGTTGATGCACACAAATTCTTCTGAAGATGGTTTTATCAAATTTCTTAAAGGTAAGTTCTTGTCATAAAGGGATAGCGATACGAAAGTATGCTTTAATCTTCGAATCAAACTCGATTCGAACGCTCTGGTAGGTTATTTGAAAGAATAAGAGCTATTGTATAATCTCTAAATTGAGGTCTGTTCTTATGGCCTCAGGCCAAAGCAGTCTAAGTTTGCGGTTCGACAAGAGTGGTGTCTTCGGCTTTTGGCCCTTCATCTTTTTTACTGATAATCTGTGTCCATACCGCATTCTCTGTGTTCATTATATTTTCGGCATTATTGACAAATTGATTAAAAGAGGCAGCTCCGCCATCATAAGGATGTGTACCGGTCAGAAATAAGATTCTTTCACGTTTCAGAGATTCTCCCGTAATTCTATAGGTCATCCATTTTTCTTGAAACTTGTAGAGCGCTGAGATGCCTGTAAAAATAGCGGTCAGTAAACCTAGCAAGGCGATGAGGTATTTAGCCCAAACTAATGTTTCTCCGTTTAATGCGGCAAAAAATGGAATTAATGCGGCGAAAACTATGATAAGGGCATTAGACCATAAATGATAGGTCTTATTCGTCTTGCTTTTTTTGCTATACCAGACAATTTGATTGTCCACCCTTTCCGTGAGATACTCTTCTTCTGTCATTTCTCTTTAAGTTGATCTAGTTTTGGGGGAATCATATCAGTGCTGTCTAAGATACTTAGAATTAATGAATTAAGGGAATCTTCCCATAAAGCTTAGTCTGAAAAGTTTACAGATTTTGTTCAGGGTGTTTTCTTCCGCTCTGGCATGCTACTACCTAGAGAAAAGAAAGTGGTTCGGGGTTGGCTAAATTTTAAATTTCAACTACTTATTAGTCATCGCGGGGAAAAGGAGAAAGTACTCTTTGAAAATGCCTTTAGTATTGTCCTTTTCAAAAATTTTGACATTTTAGATGTTAAATATGAATTAAATAGTAATTTAGGCAAGAACCTAGGATATTATTGCTATGGATTGATTGTATTTTAAAGCAATCCCTATTCCCATTCAATGATTTCTTTTTAGTAGACTTCCCTCGATCACTTTAGGTTTAAAACTGGTATTGCTGTACCCCATTCCGTAAAAAACCAAAAGATGAAGGGCCGGCCGTACGTATTCATAACCACAAACTTTAAAGACCAAACTGATGAAAAAAGAAATTAAGTTGTTTATGGCCTATGCGCCGGAAGATGAGAATTACCAGCAAGAACTTAGCAAGCACCTTTCCGGTTTAAAAGAAGATGGGGTAATCAGTGAAATAAGCGCAGCAGAAGTGCTACCAGGTGCCGATATCATGAACGACCTAAGAAAGCGTATGGGGCAATGTGATATTATTGCCTTGTTGTTAAGTTCCGATTTTTTGGGTACCAACCATGGAGTGGAGCTGGAGGAGATGGCCTTCGCCCAAATGGCCAAAAAGGGAACAAGGTTGGTTCCCATTAAAATTCGGGAGGTCACCTTGGGAAGGGCCTATGCCCAGTTTAGTATGTTGCCCGGTCAAAACAAACCTGTCGATGACCCGGAATGGGGAGGTCGTGATGCGGCCTACGCCAATATTACCGAAGGCATCAGAAAACTTTCAGAATCAATGAAGGCGGGCGACCAACCTCCGAAACCAATGCCTGCTCCAAGTAAGCCGTCTTCGGGACTACGAACCTCGGAGAACTCGGAATCCCAAAATAAAACAGGGATGAAAATAGGGCTAGGCGTAGCCGCGGCCCTAGCCATAGCGGCTGCAGTTTGGTTTATGATGCCCAAGGATGATACTGGGCCAAGCAATTCGGGGCAGCTAGAAGGTGGGGCCTCTATTGTAGAAACGGATGAAAACGCTCAGACAGATGGTGATGCCTATATGGCCGCCAAAAAAGAGGGAAGTATTGCGGCCTACGAAGCATATTTGAAAAATTATCCAGAAGGCGACTTTCTAATGGAAGCCGAAACGAATATCGCCAATTTAAAAGAGATTAAATACAAAAAAGACGCTATGGAGCAATGGGAAAAAGCGGTTGCCTCGAATAATCTCATAGGCTATAGCTATTATCTACAGAATTACCCGAACGGTGATAGCGTAGAAGTGGCAAAGGCCAAAATTATAAAACTTTCGACTGCTGCTGACGATACCAAGGCTTGGAAAACGGCCGAAAATATCAATACCAAAAGCTCCTATTTGCTTTATGTACAGGAATATGGTGACAAAGGGCGGCATTATACCGATGCAATCAACAATATAAAAGGCTTACTCACCTCTAGTGGATGGAGCTATTATGGAACCCAAAAATCGGATAGCACGATGAAGGATGATCGGTACTTCGATCGGCTTTTGGGAGAAAAAAGCGCCTTGCCAAAAGAAGGAGACCTTATCATCGTAAAAAAAGCCATAAGGGTAAGAAGAGGTGCCGATAGTGGTCAAGGCGTCATAACGGTACTAGCCCCTGAAGCTTTAGCTGAGATTACGAAAGTCAATCAAGACTACTGGGTACAGATTAAGTACTGATTGACATCTTATATAGAAAATGTTTCTGCAGAATCGCTTGTTGCAAAGAAGTTTCTGATTAGTGTACACAAATCAGTTCAGGCCAGCGGATGGAAAAATGCGATTTACGCGATTTTACGATTCTAATTGAAACCGAGCACAAAACTTTTGAAACTAATTAACAACCAATAAACCTTTAACCAACATGACCCAAGCCTATATCTTTACTTCTTACGCCCATGAAGATGAAGACCTCAAAACTGAAATGGACAAGTATCTAAAAGTTTTAAAGCGTTCCGGTAAAATAGATACATGGAACGATAGGGCCCTGATAGCCGGCCAAGAATGGGACAAGGGTATTATGGATGAATTGGCGAAAGCCAATATTATTTTGTTGCTGGTCAGTGTTGATTTCAACGCCTCCGATTTTATTTGGGAAAAAGAACTGGCCGAAGCCATGAAACGGCACGAAGCGGGTACGGCATTTGTAGTCCCCATCATATTGCGTAAATGCCAATGGACCTCAATGCCCTATGCAAAGTTACAGGCCCTGCCCCGAAACGCCATGCCCATTACCGAGTATCCAAATCGCGATGTAGCTTTTACCGAGGTGGCCAATGGTATTGAAAGGTTAGTCGACCATATTCTGACTAGATAATGTCATGTAAGTAGCGAATGCTTTGGTAGTATTAGTTTCTACTGTCAATTACCCTATTTTGAGTATGCATTATCCTGACACTAATGAGGGCAGGATAAAGGGCTACTTATTTGCGGTAGATAAAAGTTGATATCTTGGACTTTTGAGAAATCTGCCTTCTTATAACAAGAAAACCACTTCATTTCGATGAAGTGGTTTTACTTTTAAAAAACTATAGCATTTACTTCACCATCTCATAACTACGTTTGATAAAGTTCGTAAGTTCCTCACCTTTCAACAGCCCTTTTGAGAGTCGCGCCAAGTCGATGGATTGATTGATCAACCGTTCCCGTTTCTTGGCCGTTTTTGTGTTTAGGATTTCACCGACCAATTCGTGATTGGTGTTTACAATAAGGTTATACATTTCCGGCATATTGCCCATGCCGAACATACCACCGCCACCGGTCTGCTGCATTTCTTTCATGCGGCGCATAAATTCGGGTTCCGTAATTATAAAAGGCGAAGCGTCGCTATCCATAGCTTCTAACTGTACGGTATAGCTTTTGTTTTCGATGACCTCTTCCAAATTTGTTTTGAGCTTTTCCTTCTCCTCATCCGAAAGCTTTGAAATTTGGGTGTCCTCTTTTTTGATGAGGTTATCTAAATGGTCCGCATCTACGCGGGCGAAAGAAATCTTTTCTTTCGAAGTTTCTAGTTTTTGCATCAAATGGCCGATAATCGGTGAATCGAGCAACAAAACTTCATAACCCTTAGCCTTCGCAGCTTCAATATAACTATGTTGTGCCTCTTTATCGGAAGCATAGAGAACCACCAGCTTCTCGTCTTTATCCGTTTGGGTGTCCTTTATTTTCTCCTGAAGCTCTTCGAAGGTGTAGTAATTACCATCTACTGTCGGGAATAGTGCAAATTTGTCAGCTTTTTCAAAAAACTTATCCTCGGAAAGCATACCGTATTCGATAACAATCTTGATATCGTTCCATTTCTTCTCGAAATCTTCCCGGCTATTTTTGAAAAGGGAGTTCAGCTTGTCTGCTACTTTTCTTGTGATATATGAAGATATTTTCTTCACGGCACCATCGGCCTGTAAATACGACCGGGATACATTAAGCGGAATATCGGGCGAATCGATGACTCCACGTAGCATGGTCAAGAATTCGGGTACGATACCCTCCACATTATCGGTTACAAAAACCTGATTTTGATAGAGTTGTATTCTATCCTTTTGAACATTAAGGTCGTTCGTCAATTTCGGGAAGTAAAGGATACCCGTTAGGTTGAAAGGATAATCAACGTTCAAATGAATATTGAACAATGGCTCTTCGAACTGCATAGGGTAGAGTTCGCGGTAAAAGTCTTTATAGTCCTTTTCTTCTAAATCCGTTGGCTGTTTGGTCCACGCCGGATTCGGATTGTTGATGATATTGTCAACTTCTTGAGTAGGGGCGGGGTCGTCTTCTTTTGCACCTTCCGGCTTTGGAAGTGTTTCCGTTTTCGTACCAAATTTTATGGGAATCGGCATAAAATTATTGTACTTGCGCAATAGTTCGCTAATGCGGTTCTCCTCTAAAAATTCGGTGGAATCTTCTGCGATATGCAGAATGATTTCAGTACCCCGGGTTTCTTTTTTACCTTTTTTCAGCGTAAATTTTGGAGATCCGTCACAGCTCCAGTGTATCGCTTCAGACCCTTCCTTGAAGCTCTTGGTAAGAATTTCGACCTTATCGGCCACCATAAATGCGGAGTAGAAGCCGAGACCGAAATGGCCGATTATACCCGAGTCCTTCGCACCGTCTTCATATTTGTTCAAAAATTCTTCCGCTCCGGAAAAAGCTACTTCATTGATATATTTCTTGACCTCTTCTTCGGTCATTCCGATTCCCTGATCGCTGACGTGTATTTTTTTTCCTTCCTTGTCGACCTTTACCTCTATCAACGGTTGGCCATATTCTACTTTGGCTTCGCCGATGGAGGTGAGATGTTTCAATTTTAAAGTTGCATCGGTTGCATTTGATATGAGCTCACGTAAAAAGATTTCGTGGTCGCTGTACAAAAACTTCTTAATCAGTGGAAAAATGTTTTCTACCGATACATTGATTTTACCTGTTGCCATAATATTAATTATTTTTTTGTCTTTCCCGCGAGCCTGGCTATTGACAGACAGGGGCGGGAAACTGATTTAGTTTTTTAAACTCCCATCGATTTGAGAATCTTAATTCATTTCTTAAGTTTTCCAACCTATTATTTAAAGTTGCAGAATTACTCTTCTTTGGGTCAAAAAAAATACCATTCTATGTATCCGTGACAAACTGACACCCGAATGACGCTTGATTTGACGATGTCAAAAGTTTAACAAATTATTCTGTTTAATTATTTTGAAAAATGATTAAACATTATGTA
>ENA-ORXU01002190-ORXU01002190.1-marine-metagenome-genome-assembly--contig:-NODE-2190-length-13750-cov-3.669495_pt1 | contig 13750 bp, 12 predicted proteins | sample MGYA00237869_ERZ511484 | MGnify/ENA metagenome assembly ERZ511484
AAGAAGCGGATTTCGGCGAACTGCTGAACGAAGATGCGATGTTGCAGCGCGGTGATCTGATATTCTTTAAAGGCCATGTCGGCATCATGACCGATGACGAAATGATGGTTCACGCAACCGCGCATTGGATGAGCGTGGTGCATGAGCCGCTGGCCGATGTAATTCCGCGATTTGACGATGATCCTGCAATCACAGCGCGCAAACGTGTTATCTAAATACTATATGGCGCAGGCATGATATGTGCCCGCCTAACCAGACAAGTAATCGATATGACCCAATCAGTTTTTATAGACGGCGCAGAAGGCACAACGGGCCTTGAAATTCGCGAGCGGCTTTCGGGGCGCAGCGAGTATGAGATCATCATGCTTGATGATAATTGCCGTAAGGACACTAAGGCCCGCCGCGCGGCGCTGAAAGCGGCGGACTTTGCCATTCTATGCCTTCCCGATGCTGCCGCTGTTGATGCCGCGGCGATGGCGGGCGGCGATACGCGCATCATCGACGCATCAAGCGCGCATCGCACCGCGGACGGATGGACATATGGCTTTGCCGAATTTCGGCATGGTCAACGCGCAGCCATTGCGGGCGCATCGCGGGTGAGCAATCCGGGCTGTTATCCCACCGGATTTCTGGCGTTGATCGCGCCGTTGGTTGCGGCGGGGCTGCTGCCTGCCGACTGGCCCTACACCGTCAACGCCGTGTCGGGTTATTCCGGCGGGGGAAAGGCGCTCATCAAACGGTTTCAGGATGATGGTGACATCGCATATCGCAGCTATGGTCTGGCGATGGGGCATAAGCATGTGCCGGAGATGACCAGACATGCCGGGCTGTCGCATCCGCCTTTATTTGCGCCTGCTGTTATCGATGCCATGCGCGGCATGATTGTCGAGGTTCCGTTGCCTCTGGCGGCGATGCGCGCGGCTGGATCGGTTGACGATTTGCGCGATTGCCTGTCCGCGCAATATCGTGATGCTGCATTGGTGAATGTGCATGAAGGGCAGGCGCCCGATGAATTGCTGATCCGCAAAGCTGCTGCGCCATCCGACGCCATGAAGCTGTATCTGTTGCCCAGCACGGATGGATCGCAACTGCGCGCCATCGCCACGCTGGATAATCTGTGCAAGGGGGCCAGCGGTGCTGCGGTGCAAAATCTAAATATCATGGCCGGTGTCACAGAGACGGCAGGCCTGCGGATTTAAGCTACCGTTGCTGGCGTTGCAGCTGCTTCCTATCCAATTAGGGCGGGCGCGTTTCGCTTTTAATTGCGCGCTTAATCCGGTAATCTTCTCGGCTTAACACGACACAGGAAATTGACGCCATGAGCAGCAAGCCGACCGCCGCGGAAATGAAGGATTATACCGAACAGGCAGACGCCTGGTTCGCCGAGAATACCAACGCGGACCCCGGCTTCATGCTGCCGCTGACCTTCATGGAAGTATCGACGGATCAGCAGTTTGATTTCCTGCGCGATTGGCAGCGTAAAGTGTATGAGGCGGGCTATCTGGGCGCATCATGGCCGAGTGAATATGGCGGCGGCGGGCTGCATCCCGATTTCCAGCGCGCAGCCACGCGGGCGATGAAGAAATATGACGCGCCGATCATGCTCAACGCTATCGGAAATGGCTGGGCAGGGCCGCTGCTGCTTGATCTGGGCAGTGAGGAACAAAAAGCGAAATACATACCCGGAATGTTGAGCGCCGAGGATATTTGGTGTCAGGGGTTTTCCGAACCGGAACATGGCAGCGATCTTGGCAATGCGCAGTTGAAGGCGCAAAAAGATGGCGACGCATATGTGCTCAACGGATCGAAAATCTGGACCTCGCTCGGTGATCGCGCGAAATATATGATTTTGCTGGCACGCACAGACAAGGACGCGCCAAGTAAATATGCCGGGCTCAGCTATTTTCTCAGCCCGATGGATGTGGATGGGATCGAAACCCGGCGGATCAAGAAGTTGACCGATGAATATGGCTTTGTTCAATGCTTCTTCACCGACGCGCGCATACCGGCGGATTGTTTATTCGGCGGGGAGGGGAACGGGTGGCAGATGGCTGTCAAAACGCTGGAATATGAGCGGGGGGCAAAAGTGAACCCCGTTGGCGGATATTTCGTAAAAGAACTCGACGTTATGCGCATCGTCGATCTGGCCAAAAATGCCAGACGCGGCGGCAAGCCGTTGCTTGACGATCCAGTAATGCGCGACCGGATGACGCAGTTTATGATGGATATTCAATCGTTGAACCTCAACAATATCCGCAGGCGAATGCCGCAATTGACGCAGGATCGCCCCATGGGTTTGCCGTTGATGAATAAGCTGGCGCGCACCGAAATGGTGAAGCGCCTGTCCGAATTTTCGCTGGAATTTTTGGGCAGCAAAGCGGGATATTATGTCGGCGATGACAATGCTGTCGATGATGGCTACTGGCACCGCAGCTACCTTAACAGCTTTTCCGCCACCATCGGCGGCGGCACATCGGAAATTCAGCGCAATATTGTGGGCGAGCATGTGCTTGGCCTGCCGAAAACGAGATAGGGGCGCAGCCGCATGAGCAATCTTGGCAGTATTGGAACGAGCGAAGAGCAGACGGAACTGCTGGATGTCGCAACAAATTTTTGCCGCGATAAATCGCCGATTGATGCTGTACGCGCGCAGATGACGAGCGAGCATGGGTATGATGCGGATCTGTGGAACGAGATAGCTGCGCTGGGCTGGCTGGCGATTGCGATACCGGAGGAATATGGCGGCGTTGGCCTGTCCGTCGCGGAGATCGTGCCGATATCCGAACAGATGGGGCGCAATTTGCTGAATACGCCATTCGGTTCGGCGAGCATTGCGGCGCAGGCTCTACTGGTTGGAGGAACCGAAGCGCAAAAGGCAAAATGGCTGCCCAAGATAGCCGGGGGCGCCGTTGTCTCACTGGCGCGGCTCGAAGAAAATGGCGATTGGGATATTTCCAATGTTGCGGCCACAGGAACTGTCGAAGGTGATACTGTCACCCTGTCGGGCCAGAAACAGCTTGTCCTGTGGGCTAAAACTGCAGAAGCGATTATTGTCAGTCTGCAGATCGGATCTCAGCTGCGCTTTGCTTTGTTGGAGCAATCCGACATTCCAGATGGTGCTTTACGGGCGGAAAAGATTATCGACGATACAGCGCGCAGCTTTGAAGTGACGCTAGGCGGTATTTCCATAAGCACAGATGCGCTTTTCGATGCCAGCCGAACCCGCGAGGTAGCAGAAAAGATTAGCCTGGTTAGCGCATTGCTGCATGCTGCCGAAATGACTGGCGGGACGCAGGCAGTGATCGATTACACGATCGATTATCTGCAAACGCGAAAGCAATTCGACAAGGTTATCGGCAGCTTTCAGGCGCTTAAACATCCCACGGTTGATAATTACGTTGAATATGAAAAAGCGCGCACGCTTTTATACAGCGCGGCGCATTGTTTCGGGGATCAGGGCAGCGGCCCGGTTGCGTTACATATGGCAGCGGCGCAGGCGCATAGCAGCTATTCGCGTGCTGCGGACAATGCCATCCAGTTTCACGGAGCATTTGGCTTCACCTATGATTGTGATGCGCAGCTTTACCGGCGGCAAGCGATCTTCAAAGGCGCGTTGACGGGCGACGCTGCCTATCATCGCAGCAAATTATCGGCGCTGCTTTTCGATTGATACATGCGCGCACAGGTTCGGGTGCGACTTGACAATTTCGGCCATGTCAGTATAAATGCACTGTATATAGACAAAAATGGTGACATATTATGCGATACCCATCATCGGCTGAAAATAACTCCGGCAAAACACGCGGCGTTCTGCGCGAACATGCCATAGCCTTTTACGGTATGGACTATCAGCCGCTCGTTCCTGATGACTTGTCTGCAAATAGCCAGAATCTGGACGCGTATTTTACGGCGGACGGCCTTGTTAATGTTACCCGGCTGATTGAAATTTTCCGCATGTCGAAATCCCAACTGGCCGAAACTTCTGGCTTGCCGCTAACCACGGTGACCAAAAGCGACCGGATGGCAAGCCCCAAGGCGCAGAACAGGATGACCGAAATGCTCGAAATAATAAACCGTATCAAAAGCTGGGCAGGCGGCGAGGCGCAGGCCATGGCATGGTATCGTTCTCAGCCGATCCCTGCACTAGATGGCCGCACATGTGAAGCATTGGTAAAAACCGGTGATGCAGCGGCGGTGCGCGAATATCTCGATCATATGGCGCTGGGTGGTTTTGCGTAATTTTGCAGTTTAAGGGCCGTGCCTATCGCGCGCATGATCCGCGCTGGTCCTTCGCGCCAACATCGGGGCAGGGCGCCAAGATTACCGGCGGGCGCTTCAACGAAAAAGGAACTGCTGCACTTTATCTGTCGATCGAACCGATCACTGCGCTCGCGGAATGCACGCAGGGCTTTGCGCATCGGATGATGCCGCTCACGCTGTGCGAATATGATGTTGACTGCACCGATATCGTCGATTTGATGACGATTGAGGCATGTGAGGTAGCGGGTATAGCGCCAAGTGATGTCGGCTGCGGGTGGCTTTCCTTCCAGACAAAGGGCCGGATCGCCCCATCGCAGCGCGCCGCGCGCCAGCTGATCGCAAAGGGTGCTGCCGGTATTCTGGTTCCCAGCTTTGTGCCGGCTATTCATAGCAACGCGGTAAATCTCGTGCTGTGGAATTGGGGCGATGAATTGCCGCACCGGATAAGCGTTTACGATCCAGACCGGCGGCTGCCATCACCCATTTAAGGCCGCTTGTTTAGTAAGGAGGCTTGTGCAAACCCTTTGGGCTTTCTGTGAAAATCTCCACGCCGTTGTCGGTTATGCCGATGCTATGTTCAAACTGCGCTGACAGGCTGCGATCGCGGGTTACAGCGGTCCAGCCATCTTCCAAAACCTTGCCTGCTGCTTTGCCGATATTTATCATCGGTTCGATCGTGAAGATCATGCCAGCACGCAGCTCTGGCCCGGTGCCGGGGCGCGCCGCGTGAATAATCTCCGGCGAATCATGGAACAGGCGCCCCAACCCATGGCCGCAAAATTCGCGCACAACGCCGTAGCGGCTGGCCTCCGCATGGCTTTGAATCGCATGGCCGATATCGCCAAGCCGCGCGCCCGGCTTAACAGCGGCTATGCCGAGCATCATGCATTCATACGTAATTTCGACCAGTTTCTGCGCCTTCACCGGCGTCTTCCCGACCAGAAACATGCGGCTGGTATCGCCGTGCCATCCATCAACAATCGGCGTTACGTCAATATTGACAATATCGCCTTCTTTCAATTTCTTGTCAGATGGAATGCCATGACAAATTACGTGATTGATACTGGTGCAGCAGCTGTGCGTATAGCCGCGATAGCCCAGTGTCGCTGGTACGCCGCCGCCTGCCAGCGTCATGGCGCGGACGATATCGTCTATCTCCTGTGTGCTTACCCCCGGCACGACATGCGCGGTCAACTCGTCCAGAATTTGCGCGGCGAGGCGGCCTGCCTTGCGCATGCCGGCAAAGCCTTCATCCCCGTGCAATTTAATGACGCCATCGCGGCTTTGCGCCGCTTCTTCCGGTGAAACAGAAACATATTTATCCATGGCGATCATATATACGCATTATGGCCACTTTGCGAGGGGACTATTTGCGGCTAGGCAGTTTGGCATGACAAAGAAAATTTACACAGCCGCGCTCATCATCATCGGTGACGAGATCCTGTCCGGCCGCACGCAGGACAAAAATATCAGCCAGATTGCCCTGTGGCTGAATATTCAGGGGATCCGCCTTATGGAAGTACGCGTGATTGCCGACGATATGGCAGCGATCAAGGAGGCAGTGAATATCCTGCGCGAACGCAACGATTATCTTTTCACCACTGGCGGGATCGGGCCAACGCATGATGATATTACGGTCGATGCAATATCGGCGGCGCTGGGGGTGGAGGTGATCGTACATCCGGAAGCCAGCAAAACGCTGCACGAATATTACGAAACACGCGGCGGGATAACGCCTGCACGGCTGCGCATGGCCCGCACGCCCGATGGCGCGGAACTGATCCCCAACCGGATGTCCGGCGCACCGGGCATTCGCAAGGACAATATATTTATTATGGCCGGCGTTCCGCATATCACCGCCGGGATGCTCGATGCACTAACGGGCACGCTGGAGGGAGGCGAGCAATTGCTATCGCATCAGATCGGGTGCTGGGTGGCCGAGAGCGAAGTTTCCGATCATCTGGCAAAAACCGAAAAGGATCATCCCGGATGCCAGATCGGCAGCTATCCGTTTTTCAGGGAGGGCCGGGTCGGCGCGAATTTCGTGTGCCGGGCAACCGATCCAGAAATGCTGGCCAGCTGCGTGAAGGCATTGGAGGACGGGTTGGCCGGGCTGGGCTATGATACGTTCGATGGCGGTATTTAACCCCTCCATTCAGTGATTAGAAAGCATCGGAAGGGCAGTTATCTGCGCATGTATAAATTTATTGCCGGTACCGCCGGTTCATTGCTGCTGCTCGCAACCGGATTTGCGCCTGCTTTAGCGAATACCGAAACGTCAGCGACTGCCCGGTCCGCTGTGCAGCCAGCGGCAACGCCGGACCGCGCGGTATTAACCGAAGCGAAACCGGGCAGCGCGGCACCGGCGGCTGACCTGCCGTGGCTGTATGAAGGCAGCGATGTTCCAGTTGATGACAGCTGGACATTTGGCGAACTTCCCAATGGCCTGAAATATGCGGTGAAGAAAAACCAGGTGCCGGCCGGGCAGGTCGCCATCCGCGTGCGCATCGACGCAGGATCGCTGTATGAACGAGAGGAGGAGCGCGGATACGCGCATCTTCTGGAGCATCTTTCTTTTCGGGGTTCGGAATATGTGCCGGACGGCGAATCCAAACGCATCTGGCAGCGGTTCGGCGTTACCTTCGGCAGTGACAGCAACGCGCTGACTTCCCCGACACAAACTGTCTACAAGCTAGATCTGCCGAACAGCTCCCCGCAGAAATTCGATGAATCGATGAAGATCCTGTCGGGGATGATGCGCGCGCCAAATATCGATGCAAAGGCGCTGGCTGCGGAGCGCCAGATCGTCCTTGCCGAAATGCGCGAAAGCAGCGGCCCTGCGCGCGAAATGGGCGATAGCCTGCGGTCGCATTTCTTTGCTGGCCAGCCATTGGCAGATCGATCCCCGATTGGCACACCCAAAACGTTGAACGCAGCAACCGTCGAAGGGTTGGCGGCGTTCCACAAACGCTGGTACCGGCCGGACAAAACCGTGATCGTTATCGCAGGCGATGTTGATGCGCCGATATTGGAAGCGTCGATACGCAAACATTTCGGCCAGTGGCAATCGGAGGGCGAACCAGAGGTGCAGCCCAGTTTTGGCCAGCCGGAGCCGCAGGATGACAGGGCTATGGTCTATGTTGATCCGAACCTGCCCGTTACGGCAAATATCGGCTATCTGCGCCCTTGGCACAAAGTGGACGACACGATCGTCTATAATCAGCAGTTATTGATTGATCTGCTGGCGACCAACATAATCAACCGGCGGCTTGCAGCACAGGCCCGCAGCGGTGCAAGTTTTCTATATGCCGAAGTATCGCAGGACGATATCTCGCGTTCCGCCGATCTGACCACCGTATCGCTCAGCCCTGTGGCCAGCGATTGGGAGGCAGCCATTAAAGACGTGCGCGCTACGATTGCCGATGCAGTGGCAACGCCGCCTTCTGCTGCCGATATCGAACGCGAACGTATGCTGTTTTCACGCACATTGCAGACGATGCTCGACAGCTATCCTTTTGAAGCGGCGGCAAAGCAGGCGGATGAAATCGTCCGTGCCGTCGATATTCGCGAAACGGTCGCTGCGCCGCAAACCGTCGTCGATGTGTTTGAAAATATGCAGGCCTTGCTAACGCCGCAACGCCTGCATGATGCGACCAAGCGGCTGTTCAAGGCCGATGCGGTGCGCATATTCCTCTCCACACGCGCGCCAGTTGCCGATGGTGAGGCCCGGCTTGCCAACGCTCTCGCAGCAACAGTGAAGGGCAATTCCGATGCCCGCTTGGCGCAGAAAGAAATTTCGTTTGACGATCTGCCAAGACTGGGGCGGCCGGGCGAAGTCATCGCATCGCCGTCAGTGCCCAATGCGTTCAATATGGAGCTCGTCAAATTCCGCAATGGTGCGCGCGCGCTGCTTTGGCCAAATGATGCGGAAAGCGGCCAGATACGAATGCTAGTTCGTTTCGGAAAAGGCTATCAGGCGGTGTCGCCCGCCAATGCCGATTTGTTATGGACAGGGCCGATAATCATCAATGAAAACGGCATCGGCAAGTTTAATCAGACGCAGATTGAGCAGCTGGCCAATGGCCGGCGTTTGCAGCTGAATTTCGGTGTGGCCAACGACGCGTTCGAATATTCGGCGACGACGAGCACTGCCGATCTGGCCGATCAGCTGCGTTTGATTGCGACGAAGATGGAGCATCCCGGCTGGGACAAGGCACCACTGGCACGGGCCAAAGCCTTCGTGAAATCGGGATATGACAGCTATGAGATGTCGGCCAACGCTGTTTTGCAACGCGATCTGGAATTTTTGTTGCGCGGCGGTGATGCGCGGTGGAAAACGCCAACCCCGTCGGACGCCGCAAATATATCCGACCGCAAGTTGAAACGGTTCTGGAAGCCCTTACTGAAAAGCGGTCCGGTGGAAATCATCCTGATTGGTGATTTTGCGCGCGACGATGCGGTGGCCGCGCTAGCAAACAGCTTTGGCGCCATGAAGCCGCGCAAGCCTGCTGCGGTTCCGGCTGGCGCTGCGCAGATTGCATTTCCGAAAGGGCGCGACGTACCTGTGCAACGCACGCATAATGGCCCGGCGGATCAGGCCGCTGCCACAATTGCTTGGCCAACCGGCGGCGGTATCGGTGATGTCAGCGAATCGCGCGAGCTGGATGTGTTGGCCGCAATTTTCCGCGACCGTCTTTTTGAAAAATTCCGCGCAGAGCAGGCTGCGAGCTACAGCCCGAATATGTCAAATTACTGGCCAATCGAATTTGATAGCGGCGGCTATCTGATTGCGCTTAGCCTTGTCCAACCCAAGGATGTTGATCGGTTTTTCCGGTTCAGCGAACAGGTTGCTGCGGATCTCGCTGCCAATCCGGTAAGTGCCGATGAACTCAGCAGAGCGACCGAACCGCTGGTGCAGGTGATTGAGCGGATTTCGACGGGCAACACATTTTGGGTAAACGAGATAAAGGGCGCAACCTATGATCGGCGGCGCTTTGCCGCACTTGGCCGGTTGCTGTCCGACTATAAAGCCGCGACCCCTGCGCGGATTCAGGCGCTGGCGCAGAAATATTTCGTACCGGGAAATGCGTGGCGCATGACTGTTATGCCGGACGGGCGCGAAGGCAAAGCTGACGATGCGGGCGGTGGCATTGTTGACAGCAAGAATGCGGCGGCGATCGGGTCGCGTTAACGCCGGCCGAACTTGATCAGCCTAGCCGGGGTAGCGTTCGAACTGCGGCAATTCATGCGCTGTCTCCATCCAGTGGAGCCGGTCTGCGGTCTGGATATGCGCTGCCGAAGTGAATGCAGCAGGATCGTCGAAAGTGGCGAGTTGAACATCGATCAGACCCGGCAAAACTTCCTCATTCATGAAAAACAACCCCGTCCCGCAGATACCGCAAAATCGGCGGCGACCGTCTGCTGAGCTGGCATATTCCGCGGGGCTGCCCTGTGTCAGCTTCACCAAATTACTTTTGAAGGCGATCCACCCCACCATCGGCGCGCCTGAAGACCGGCGGCAATCATCGCAGTGGCACAAGGCGCAATGTTCACATTCGCCGCTGACTTCAAATCTGATCGCGCCGCAATGGCATCCACCTGTCGGCATTTTATACTCTCCGTCTACCGGTTCCCAAAAACGGGGACGCGGCTATGCGACGGTTCTATAGCACATATTTGGACAGATCGGCATCCTGCGCGATATCACTAAGCTGGCTTTGCACATATTCCGCGTCAATTTTATGCGTTTGGCCGCCTTGGTCCTCGGCATTGAAACTGATATTCTCGATCAGCTTTTCCATCACGGTCTGCAAACGGCGCGCACCGATATTTTCGACTGCATCATTCACGTCAACGGCGATACGCGCGATCGCGTCGATGGCCTCGTCCGTAAATTCCAGCGTCACATCCTCGGTGCCGAGCAAGGCTGCATATTGCTGCGGCAAATTGGCTTTTGTTTCTGAAAGGATCCGGACGAAATCTTCATGTTCCAGCGCGCGAAGCTCGACGCGAATGGGCAGGCGGCCCTGCAATTCCGGCAGCATGTCACTCGGTTTTGATATGTGAAACGCGCCTGATGCAATGAACAAAACATGGTCCGTTTTCATCGGCCCATATTTGGTGGCGACGGTTGTGCCCTCAATCAGCGGGAGCAGATCACGCTGAACGCCCTCCCGGCTAACCGATCCGCCGCGATCATTATTTACCGCGATCTTGTCAATCTCGTCAAGAAACACAATGCCGTTTGATTCGGCATCGGCCAGCGCCGCCCGCGCGACATCATCCTGATCCAGCCGCTTTTCAACTTCCTCCTCGACCAGTTTTTCCCAAGCGTCGGGCACCTTCATCTTGCGTTTTTTCAAACCGCTTTTGCCAAAGGCGCTGCCCATCATATCGGACAGATTTATCATGCCGACCTGACCGCCCATGCCGGGGATTTCCATCGGCGTGCCGGGGCTGTCTGCAACCTCGATCTCCACCTCGGTATCGTCCATATGCCGGTCGCGGATACGCTGGCGAAATGCCTCGCGCGTGGCCTCGCTCGCGGTGTCACCCGCCAGCGGCTTTAGCAGGCGGTCCATGGCAGATTCTTCAGCAGCTTCGCGCACATGTTCGCGCCTGCGGTCTTTTTCGAGCCGGATGGCCTCCTCGGCCAAATCACGGGCAATCTGTTCAACATCGCGGCCGACATAGCCGACCTCGGTAAATTTGGTGGCTTCGATCTTTACGAAAGGCGCATCGGCCAGCTTGGCCAGACGGCGGCTTATCTCTGTCTTACCGCAACCCGTGGGGCCGATCATCAGTATGTTTTTCGGCGTTACTTCGTCGCGCAATTCCTCCGGCAAACGTTGCCGCCGCCACCGATTGCGCAACGCAACAGCGACAGCGCGTTTGGCATCATGCTGCCCGACAATATGTTCGTCCAATGCAGCGACAATCGCCTTGGGAGTTAGGTTCTGGCTCATATAATCCTGTGGGTTAATTGCTGGCGTCTAATGTTTCGATTGTCAGCTGATCATTGGTGTAGACGCAGATTTCTGCGGCAACTGCCATCGCTTTGCGGGCGAGCGTCTCGGCGTCTTTTTCATAATCGACCAACGCGCGCGCAGCCGACAGCGCGAAATTTCCGCCCGATCCGATGGCAGCAACGCCGTTCAACGGTTCGAGCACATCACCATTGCCGGTAAGGATCAACGTGACGTCCTTGTCTGCCACGATCATCATCGCCTCCAGATTGCGGAGATATTTATCGGTCCGCCAATCCTTCGTCATTTCAACCGCAGCGCGCATCAATTTGCCGCGATGCGCCTCCAGCTTTTTCTCCAGCCGTTCAAACAAGGTGAATGCATCGGCCGTTGCACCAGCAAACCCGCCGATTACGCTGCCATCATGCAAACTGCGCACCTTTCGTGCATTTGGCTTCATTACGGTTTGCCCCATCGAAACCTGCCCATCGCCCGCGATGACGACTTTGCCGCCGGTGCGCACAGACATGATGGTGGTTCCATACCAGGTTGTTGAATTGCCGTGATTGCTATCGTTCATGCTGCGCGATATGGGGCGCAGCGGCGTAAAGCGCAAGGGCGCGGGTCGCGGCGCAGATCCGGGCTCAGTTAACCGCGGCGTTCCAGTTCGGCTTCCCATTGCAGGGCATGCGTGACGATCAGGTCAAGATCGTTATATTTCGGCTGCCATCCAAATTCGCGGGTTATGGCCGCATTGTCCGAAATCAACTGATCGGGGTCGCCCGCACGGCGGCCTTCCATACGCCGCTGGATGCGATTGCCGGTCACACGGTCCACCGCATCGAGCACTTGCACTACGGAATAGCCATGGCCGTAGCCGCAATTCAGCCGGTAGCTTTTCTCCGGTGCGGCACGCAGCGCATCCAGCGCCAGCACATGCGCATCGGCCAAATCGCTAACATGGATGTAGTCGCGTACTCCGGTGCCGTCGGGCGTATCGAAATCGGTTCCGAATATGCCCACTTCATCGCGTTTGCCCAGCGCAGCCTCGACAGCCACCTTGATAAGATGCGTCGCGCCGGCGGTGGATTGGCCCGTGCGGCCTTGAGGATCGGCACCGGCAACATTGAAATAGCGCAGCGCGCAGTAATTAAAATCATGTGCCGCAGCGACATCATCCAGCATCAACTCTGACATCAGCTTCGATGTGCCATAGGGATTGATCGGGCGTTGCGGCGTATCTTCGCGCACTGGCGTTTCATCGGGAATACCGTAGGTCGCCGCAGTGGACGAAAATATGAAATGGCGGACGCCAGATGATATGGCAGCGTCGATCAAGCTGCGCGTCGCTGCGGTATTGTTGCGATAATATTTCAACGGATCTTCAACCGATTCAGGCACAACGACCGATCCGGCGAAATGCATGATCGCATCTATTTTATGTTCAGCAATGCTTTGCGCGACCAGCGCCTCGTCCGCCACATCCCCTTCAATAAAGGAAACCTGCGGCGGAACAGCCCAGCGAAAGCCGGTTACCAGATTGTCTATAACCACTGGAGTATGCCCGGCGGCTATCAGCGCCAATACGGCATGGCTGCCGATATACCCTGCGCCGCCCGTCACCAGAATATTTTGCGCTGTTGCAGAATCCATCGTAAAACCGTCCCCAGGAATGCTAAATCAGTCAGTAACCAACTTACCGCCGAATGATGAAAAAATTGTGAGCCTTTTTTTTCTTAAAGACCGCGATCACGGACACAAAAAAAGCGGCTTGAAAGCCGCTTTTTCCGTAAAATTGTATGAAGCTTTAGCTCAAGGGCTATTAGGCTCATCATCTTCGTTACCAGCTGCGATAACGATACCAGCAATGATAGCTGCTGCTGCAGCAATGCCGAGGATTATGCCGGAACCTTTTGCTTTGCTTTCGCTAACGCTGGCTGGTGCCGCGCGCTTAACGCTGGAAGTGGACTGGGCAACAACCGGTGCAGAGGCCAATGTGGCCGCAACAATAGCTGCTGTTGAAACTTTAATTAAACGCATCTGGATGCTCCTGTTTAGTAGTGTTGTCCTGTTAAGGGTCCAACTGCCATAGGGTTGCATAATTATCAAGAAGTTTGTCGGGTGAAGTTGTAAAAATTTCAATATTTTCTGTTGTGTTGCATTTTCCACACGACCGTTCGACTGTCATTAGTTATAGCAGCCCTTATGGCCCAAGTGAACATAGCGGTGCATCAAATGTGCAGCGGAACAGATCCGGCGCAAAATTACCAAAAGATTGCGGCGGGCGTCGAAGAGGCAGCCCAATCGAAAGCGCATTGCTATTTCGCGCCGGAAATGGCGCTGTTGCTCGACAGCAACCGCCGCCGCGCCGCGCGCCATATCGTGCGGGAAGACGAGAATGTCTTTGTGCAGCAGCTATGCGATCTGGCGCTACGCCACGGGATTTGGCTACAGATAGGCCTGCCAGCTCTCCCCGATGATCCGGCTGAGGATCGCTGGGTCAATCGCAGCATTATGATTTCAGG
>ENA-ORXU01002191-ORXU01002191.1-marine-metagenome-genome-assembly--contig:-NODE-2191-length-13749-cov-7.644529_pt1 | contig 13749 bp, 8 predicted proteins | sample MGYA00237869_ERZ511484 | MGnify/ENA metagenome assembly ERZ511484
CGCGCCTGGCGGCCGAGCGTGCGGCGCAGAAGAGCGCTGATGTGGACCAGGTGATCAACCTGATCGACAAGAGCTGACCGACAAGAGCTGATCGGGCGCAGGGCTCGACCTCGAGGGTTCCCCTGCAGGAACTCGACGGCGAGAACGCCCGATCGCCGCGAGGTGACCGGGCGTTCTCGCGTGCGGGTCGGCAACGCCTCCGGCATCGTGCCCGAGCTTCCGGTCCGGAGCGTTATGATGCGCGCATGGAAGCGACCTACTGGCACGACGCCTGGAACGAGGACCGGACCGGTTTTCACCAGGACCGCATCAACAAGCGACTGAGCGAGCACTGGCCCACGCTCGGAGTCGCATCCGGATCCACCGTGTTCGTGCCCCTGTGCGGCAAGTCGCTGGACATGCTCTGGCTGCGCGAACAGGGCCACCCGATCCTGGGCGTGGAGCTGTCGGAGAAGGCGGTGGCCGCCTTCTTCGACGAGAACGCGCTGGCGCACGAACGTCTCGTCTCGTCGCTCGGTGTGGAATACCGCTCGATCGACGACGGCCCCCCGATCCGGCTGATCGCCGGCGACTACTTCGCCCTGTCGGCCTCCGACCTGCAGCGGGTGGGGGGGCTGTACGATCGCGCCTCGTTGATCGCGATGAACGATGAGCTGCGCCTGCGCTACGCCGAGCACCTGGGCCGGCTGGTGCCGGGCGGTACCGTCGGCATGCTGCTGGTCATCGATTACGACACCGCCCGCATGCAGGGCCCTCCCTTCGCCGTGCCGGCCACGAGGGTGCACGCGTTGCTGGACCCGGCATTCGAGCTGGAAGAGATCGATCGCCACGACGGCCCCGAGCGGCTGGGCAACCTGGCGAACCGCGGGCTGCAGACGCTCACCGAGCATGTCTTCCGACTCGCGCGCCGCACGGCCTGAGCCGACCTCGCGAGCCGATCGGTCAGGGTTCGAACGTATAGGTGTCGATGAACGAGACCACCGCATCGCCGGCCTGCAGGTCGAACTGTGCCAGTCCAGCGGCATCGTCGGTGGCCGTGACGGTCAACGAGGATCCGTCGCTGGCGGTGGCGATGAGCTTCGCCTGGCTGCCGCCCGGAGGCGTGCCCTCATCGTTGCGCAGCAGCTCGCCGGTCTTGGACAGCCGCACGCTGACCTCGCCGCCGAGCTCGGATGCCAGCGTTGCGGTGGCGGAGCCTGCGAAGGAGACCCGCTGTTCCCGGTCGCAGGCGCCGCGATCCTTGAACCGGTCCTCGTCATCCGCGCGGTAGACCACGTTGCTCAGGCGCGTGGTGCCGTCCGCCGGTGAATCGATGGACGCCGCGGCCAATGTCACCTTGCGTGCCAGGACGACCGGCTGCACCGGGCCGCAGGTGGGCAGGGACGTGCTGGACTCGCTGTCCTCGGCGGTGCCGTCGACCTGGATGCGGGTACCGTCCGTCAGGATCATCGCCAGCGCATCGAATCGCGAAGCCAACGCCTTGTTCGGATTGATCCGCGAGCCGCCGCGCGTCAACCGCTGCTCCAGCTGACCGTCCAGCGTCATCGTGTCCATCGCACATCCGTCGAACAGGTAGCGCAGTTCGTCCTCGGTCCGATCGTCGGCCCCGTCCAGACGCGACAGCAGGGCGCTGCCCCCTTGCGGGCAGCCCCTCTCGACAGGCTTGGTACCCAGTTCGATACCCTCGGCCAGTAGCGGCAGCTGTTCGGCGATCGTCCGGTAGTCGTCCAGGTAAGCGGTCGACACCAGATCATCCGCCTCCGCCGTGGCATCGCGATAGCCGCGGCGCTCGAGCACCGTCGCCGCACTTGCGTCCGGTGTCTGGAACGGGTTGGTATCACGCTGCGGATCGGGCTCGGGCGGTGGCGGGTTCTGGTCGGTGGGCGGTATCTCCACGAGCGGCGGTCCGGCTGGTGGTTGCTCGCCGGAGCTCGCCGTCGGCGATTCGTCATTCGAGGAACCACCGCCGCACGCGTTCAGGAGCAGGGCGAGGGGCAGCAGGCACAGCGGCGGCAGGCGTGAAGTCATGGTGGCGCGGTCGCGGGCAGGGAGAAACGAGTCTAGTCGACCTGTCGTGCGCCGCCGTTTCAGCGTCTCGCTGGACATGCCGGCGCATCGTCACTACCGTCGGCCCAATACCGCCAACGTCCCTCGTCATGACCGACCGCCCCGATCCGCCCATCCGCCACAAGCCGCCCGTGACCGGGACGGCGACGCGTGCCGATTCGCCGCTGGCGCCGCCCGCGCCGCGCGAGCGCCTGGTGCCCAAGCCGCTGCAGCGCGTGCTCGGTTTCATGATCCTTTTCTCCACGGTCGGCATGCTGTCCTGCCAGGCCCTGCTGGACTGAACACGCCCATGCCCAGCGTCAAACCCTACGATCCGGACGCGAAGCAGCCGATCCTGTGGCGTGGCTGGTTGCTGTACCTGCTGCCGTTGCCGCTGCTGCCCGCTGCCCTCGGGGCGCTCGGCGATGGTGATCTGGTCAAGACATTGGCGCGCGGCGGGGGGCTGGCGCTGCTGCTCGGCGGGGCCAGCTTCATCCGCCGGGGCATCCGGCTGGACAACGAGACGATCCGGCGCAAGCTTCGGCGCCGGGCCAGCACGGTGCGCTACCGGCTCATCGGCGCCGGCATGGCGTCGCTGGGCACCTTCCTGGTCGCCTGGCTGGGCATCGCCAGCCGGCACGGGCTGCTCGGTTCAGCCTTCATCGGCGTGGCGGTGCTGGTCGGCTGCTACCTGTACTACGACTTCGACGATCCGGCACGCCGGCCCGACATCGCCGCGGTCGGCATCACCACCGAGGAGCTGGTGGAGCTTCTCGACGAGGCCGAAGGGCGCATCCAGCGCATCGAGGCGGATGCGGCACGCATCAACAACACCGAGTTCCGTGATCGGCTGGGGCGCATCGCGGCCGAGGCCCGCGAGATCCTGGCCACCATCGAGCGCGACCCGGTGGATGCGCGGCGCGCCCGCAAGTTCCTGAAGGTGTACCTGGACGGCGCCCAGCAGGTGACCGAGGGCTATGCGCGCACGCACCGGGGCGAGACCGATCCGGCGCTGGAGGACAACTTCCGGCGCGTGCTGGGCACCATCGAGACCGTGATCGGTGAACAGCAGGCAAGGCTTGCCGAGAACAACGCGAGCGATCTGGAAGTGAAGATGGAGGTGCTGCAGCTGCAGCTGGAGAAGGAAGGCGTGGTTTGAACCTTCCACCGGACCACGCTGAGAACGGCGAGGCGACCCACCCCCTGCCGTTGCCGCCGGTCGCGGCGATCGGTGCCTCCGCCGGCGGCATCGAGGCCTTGCAGTCCCTGTTCCGTTCGCTGCCCGTGGATACCGGCATCGCCTACGTGGTGGTGCTGCACCTGGCTCCCGACGTGCAGAGCTCGCTGGACGTGGTGCTCACCGGCTGCACCCGCATGCCGGTGAAGCGCGTCGACGGCGAGCTGCTGCTCGAAGCCGATCGGGTGTACGTGATCGCTCCCGGTCATCGGCTCGATGTCCACCGCCAGCACATCGTGTCCAGCCCGTTCGACGAGCCCGGCGAACAGCGCCTGTCGATCGACGGCTTCTTCAACTCGCTCGCCACCCATCATGGCGATGGATTCGCCGTCGTGCTGTCCGGTACCGGCAGGGACGGCGCGGCCGGCATCGGCACGATCAAGGAGGCCGGCGGCGTGGTGCTGGTCCAGGATCCGATCGAGGCGGCGTTCGACACCATGCCGCGGGCGGCCATCGCCACCGGCATGGTGGATTTCGTGCTGCCGGTACAGGCGTTGGCGGCGCGCCTGGTGGAGCTGGCCAGCAGCAAGCAACGCGTGCGTGCGCAGTTGTCCGGCGACGGCGAGGCGTTGCTGAGCAGCGACGACGAGAGCGCGCTGTTCTCGATCCTGGGGCTGCTGCGCGCGCGCACCGGCCACGACTTCACGCACTACAAGCGTGCCACCGTGCTGCGGCGCGTGCTGCGGCGCGTGCAGGTGCTCCAGTGCGAGACGTTCGCGCGCTATCAGGAGTGCCTGCGCGAGCGGCCCAGCGAGGCGCAAGCGCTGTTCGACGATCTGCTGATCACCGTCACCGGCTTCTTTCGTGATCCCGATGCCTGGCAGGCGCTCGCCGACGAAGTGCTGCCCAGGCTGTTCGATGCGCGCCCCATCGACGAACCGGTGCGTGCCTGGGCGGCCGGCTGCGCCACCGGCGAGGAAGCCTATTCGCTGGTCATGCTGCTGATCGAGGAGGCCGAGCGCCGCGAGCGCTGGCCCGAGCTGCAGGTGTTCGCCACCGACCTGGACGATGCGGCGCTGGTACGGGCCCGCGACGGACGCTATCCGGCCAGCATCGCCGAGCATGTCCGTGCCGATCGGCTGGAGCGCTTCTTCGTGCGCGACAACGATGGCTATCGGGTCGCGCACGCGCTGCGCGAGCGGGTGCTGTTCACCAGCCACAGCCTGCTCAAGGATCCTCCCTTCACCCGTCTGGACCTGGTCGTCTGCCGCAATCTGCTGATCTACCTGGAGCGACCGGTGCAGCGGCAGATCTTCGACATCTTCCGTTATGCCCTGCACCCGAACGGCTACCTGTTCCTGGGCAGCGCCGAGACCGTCGACGGCGAACCCTTCACGGTCGTCGATGGAACGCACCGGCTGTACCGCTCCGAGCTGTCGGAACGGGCGCCCGCCTTGCCGGAAATGATCCTGGGCGGACCGCGACTGCCCGAAGCGGTGGTGATTCCGACCTTGCCGGTGACCGGATTGCCCTCCGCCCTGTCGGTGAACGTCGAGCTGCGCGCGCTGGTGCCCCCCAGCGTGCTGATCGACCTGCGCCGCCGCGTGGTGCAGTCGCTGGCCGGTGCCAGCCGCTACCTGCACCTGCCCGACGGGGCACCGAGCACGGATCTGCTGGCGCTGGTGCTGCCCGAATTGCAATTGGGGCTGCGGCTGGCGCTCGACAAGGCGTTCGAGCGCAACGAGCCGGTGCTGGTGGATCCCTTGTCGGTGCTGATCGAGGATCGTCACCGGGACGTGTGGATATGGGTGAGCCCGCGGGGCGACGACCCCGGGAACAGACGTGCGCTGGTGGCGTTCCTGGAGACCGATCGGGAGAAGCCGGACGATGCGCCGAGCAAGTCCGGCGATGTCGGATCGCGCCTGCTCGAGCGCGATCTGCGTGAGCGCCTGCAGGTCAGCGAATCGTTGCTGGTCGCCTCGTCCGACGATCACGTGGCGGCGCTGGAGGCGGTGCGCGCGGCCAACGAGGAACTGCAGTCGGTCAATGAGGAGTATCGCTCGACCGCCGAGGAGCTGGAGACCAGCAAGGAGGAGCTGCAATCGATCAACGAGGAGCTCAACAGCGTCAACACCGAGCTCAAGCTCAAGCTGGCGGAGGTCTCGCGCGGTCACGACGACCTGGAGAACCTGATGTCGGCCACCGACATCGGCACGCTGTTCCTGGACCGCGAACTCAGGATCCAGCGCTTCACGCCGACGCTGACCCAGCTGTTCAGCATCCAGAACAGCGATCGTGGTCGCATGATCGGCGATCTGACCCATCGGCTGGACTACACCACGCTGCAGGACGATGCGCGCGGGGTTCTCCAGGCGCTGATGCCGCTGGAGCGCGAGGCGCGCCACCGCGACGGACGCCGCTTCGCGGTCAGGCTGCGCCCCTACAAGACCGGCGAACACCGTATCGATGGCGTGGTGCTGACCTTCATCGACATCTCCGAGCACCGCGCGAAGGACGATGCGCTGCGGGCCAGCGAGGCGCGCCTGAATACCCTGCTCGAATCGATCCCCGACGTGCCGTTCACCACCGATCCCGATGGCCGGCTGACCTGGATCAGCGCGCGCGCGGCCACGCCGGATTCCACCACCCATGCCGCTCTGCTCGATCGACCGATCTGGGACGTGCTGATGCACCCGGACGATCGCCAGCACGGCGAGGCCAACTGGATCGATGCCGGCGCCGCCGGCAAGCCGTTCGAGATGCGCCACCGCGCACCGGCCGGTGACGGGGGCTGGCACTGGGTGATCACCCGCGCGCAACCCAGCCTCGACCCCGGCAGCGATACCTCGAGCGACTGGGTCGGCACCATCACCGATGTCGACGAGCTGACCAATGCCGAGGTGGCCCTGCGCGATGCGGATCGCCATCGCAACCGCTTCCTGGGGCTGCTGGGGCACGAACTGCGCAATCCGCTGGCGGCGATCAGCAACGGTCTGCAACTGCTCGGCGACCGGAACGACTCGGCCGGCGACGCTGCCTGGCCCCACCAGGAGACGCTGGCCGCCCTGCAACGTCAGAGCGCGCACATGAGTCGCCTGGTGGACGACCTGCTGGATCTGACCCGGATCAGCAACGGCAAGGTCGAGTTGCGGGTGGAGCGCATCGACCTGATCGGCTCGATCGAGCAATCGCTGCGGGTGATGCGACCGCGCGTGTTGGCGGCCGGCATGCAGCTGGCGATGAACGTGCCTCACCGGACGCTGTGGGTGGAGGCTGACAAGGATCGGCTCGTCCAGGTGGTCGACAACCTGGTCGACAACGCCATCAAGTACTCCGATGCGGGCGCGATCATCACGCTGGGTGTCGAGCCGCACGCGGATCGGGTCGAGGTGCGCATCAGCGACACCGGCATCGGTATCGCCGCCGATGTTCTGCCCACGCTGTTCGATCCGTTCACGCAAGGCAGCGGAGCCGGCGAGCAGGATCGCGGTGGCCTAGGCCTCGGCCTGGCGCTGGTGCGCACGCTGGTGCAGCTGCATGGCGGCGACGTCAGGGTTCACAGCGATGGACCGGGTCGCGGCAGCGCGTTCAGCGTGTTACTGCCGCTGGGAGGGCAACGTTCGTCGACCCGCACCGTCGATCCGGCATCGACGGCACCGCACGTGTCGCAGAACGCGCCCGATGGCGTGCAGTTCGTGCGCCTGCGGGTCCTGGTGGTGGACGACAGTTCCGATGTCGCCAATCCGTTCGCTGCCCTGCTGCGCACGCTCGGCCACACGGTCGAGGTCGCCTACGACGGGCCGTCCGGCCTGAAGGTGGCGGCCACGCAGCGACCGGAGGTGGCGTTCCTGGATCTGGGCATGCCGGGCATGGACGGGCTGGAGCTGGCGCGACGGTTGCGCCGCGAGTTCGCGCAGGAGAATCTGGTGCTGATCGCGGTCACCGGGTACGGCCAGCAGCAGGACATCGATGCGGCACGCGAGGCAGGTTTCGACAGGCACCTGCTCAAGCCGGTTCGCATGGCGGCGGTCAGGGCGCTGTTCGAGGAGTTCGCGTAGCGTGATCGCGCAGGCACGCTTCCTGAACGCAACCTGATGCGCCATGTGTGCACCATGGCGCTGTCCTCCAGCGTGCTGCTGGTCACCTGGCAGGCCGACTCGCTGGTGAGCCTGCTGGGCGCGACCGGCCAGACGCGTCGGCTGGCCATCGTCGGGCCGATCGTGGGGCAGAACGCCGGGGCCCGGCGCTACGATCGGGTGCGCGAGGCGCAGGTGCGCGCGTTGCAGTTCGTGGCGCTGGCGGTGCTGGCGGCCTGGCTGCCCTGGCTGCCCTGGGTGCGCAACACGCTGGGCATCCTGCCCTTCGTGTGGGCGGGATCGGTGCTGGGCGGGGCGGCCGGCGTGCTGGTGGGGCAGGCACTGGGCGGGTTGCTGTTCGGGTTGCTGTTCGGGGTGCTGGGAACCTGGTTGTGCCATCGGCTGTTGGCAGGCTATGCCAGCGGCAAGCTGGACGGGGAAGGGCACCGGTTGCCGGCACTCGAGCGGGCGCGACCCGACGCACCGTTCGGCTCGCCGCGCGGGTAGACCCCGCGCGGCGAACGCCCCGGCGTTCAGCGATCGACGATCACGGCGCGGGTACGCCGCATCGCCAGCAACCCCAGCAGCGTCAGCAGCACCGGTCCGCCGGCCCCGCCACCCGAGCGCGAGGCGGCCGGCGTGTCGGTATCCGACTTGCCGGTGTCGACATCGTCCACGACCGGCAGCTCCTCGATGGGCTCGACCGGCTCTTCCACGACGGGTGCCGGAAGCGGATCGGCATCGACGTCGATCGTGTCCGGCGTATCGTCGGTCGGGGCGGTCGGTGCATCGCCGGCGCCGACCACGATTCCGATCGAGGGCTGCGAACGGTTCTGATCGCTGTCCACGGCGACGATGGTGTAGACGTACGCGATCCCGGGTGTCAGGGCGCCGTCGAAGTAGCTTGGACCGCCGACGAAATCGAGCAGTTGGCCGTCGCGGTGCACCTCGTAGCCGATCACCGCCAGGTCATCGCGCGAGGCCCCCCAGAACAGCTCCACCGCGTCGTCCGAATAGCGCGTCTGTCGCAGCCCGACCGGTGTGGAGGGAACGGTCGGGTTGTAGTAGTCGTTGTAGTCGAAGGTGGTGGTGCGCGTCGTCACGCTCACCGGCGCGGAAGGCGCGCTGCGCTGACCGTCATTGTCGGTCGCCACGATCCGGAAGCGGTATTCGCTGCCCGGTATCAGCGCGCTCTCCACATGTCGCGGCCCGGTCCGGTAGTTGACCAGGTGGCCGTCGCGATAGATCTCGTAGCCTGCCGGTTCCGTGTCCTCACCGGCCGTCCAGGTCAGTTCTATCGAGGTGGGGCCGAGCGGGTAGGCACGCGTGATGCGCGGCGCCGCCAGGGTCTCGGTGTTCTTGCCGGTGGACGTCGCATCGAACGCCCCCAGGTGCGCAAGCAACGTGTAGTCGGTGCCCGCCGCACCCGAGACGCCGATGTACCAGGTCCTGTCGTCCGGGGCGGACACTCGGCACTCGAGCGCATCGTCACGATCGGTCGGCGCATCGCAGGTGGCCAGGTCGCGCCCCTGGCCGGCGCGTGGCATGCCGCCGAACCCGATGGCGACATCCAGCGGCGCGCCTTCGCTGCGCGCATCGACGATCAGCGTGTGCTCGCCCGGCGCCTCGATGGCGTAGTAGTCGGTGCGTGCCGCCTGCAGCCGGTTCACGACCACCTCGTCGGCCTGTATCAGCGGCTGGCCCACCTGCACGATCCTACCGACCGACGGCACGCCGTCCGCGTTCACGATGATCAGCAGGTAGTGTCCGGGTGGTGCGATGTCCCGGTTGGCCGGTGCCTCCAGCAGCAGCTCGCGTCCCGCATCGGCGAAGTCCAGCGGAATCAGTCGCTGAGACTGGTTCTGCGAGTGCGTCACCGAACCGAGGCGGATCAGGTGCGCACGCGTGATGTCGGCCGCCTGCGCGGTGGTGATGGCGAAGCGGGCGTCGTAGTCGATCAGCGTCGGCGTCCGGCTGATCACCGGGCGGATGGCCGGTGTCCCGTCGGCCGCGAACAGGTAGGGCGGCGAGAAGATCTCGGCGTTCTGCTCGTGGTACCCCTCGACGCTGCAGATCGGGCAATAGCCTCCGCCGCCGGTCAGCACGCGCCCATCGGGCAGCAGAAGCGAGACGGCATGGTACTGGCGATCGCTGGCCGCGCTGGCAAGCGGCGTCCACTGACCGGTGGCGGGGTTCCAGCGCTCGGCCTCCAGCACACCGGCCTGCGGGTCGTACTGGTCGGCGCCGCTGGCATTGCCGCCGTTGGCCATCACGCTGCCGTCGGCCAGGATGGTGAGGTTGTGCTGGCGTCGCCCATGCGCCATCGCGCCGCTGGGCACGGCGCTGCCGTCCAGGGCATCGATGATCACGCTGGAGGCCAGCGAATCACCGCCGCCGGCCACCAGCACGCGATCGACGTCGTACATCGCATAGCTGCCGTACCCTCGGTAGCCTGCGTTGTCGCGCGGCGCACCGACGATCCATTCGCCCTGGTCGTCGGTGTCGAGGCGACTGAGCGTATCGTGCGGACCGAAGTACATCACGTCGCCCTCGCTGGTGGCCTGCAACCAGGAATAGTCGCCACTGAACGTGAAGGGCGTGGTGATCGGCAGGGGGCGCCACTGCTTGTTGAACTGGAACACCTCGGCGATCGGGGTGGGCGAGTAGGTGCCACCGAAGGTCAGCATCTCGCCGTTGCTCAACGCCGCCACCGAGGAATACCAGCGCGGCGCGACCAGGTCGTCGGTGCGGCTCCAGCGGTTGGTCCAGGGGTCGTACAGGTTGGAGTTGGACAGCGGGCCGTTCTTGCCGGAGCGTCCGCCATCTCCGCCCGCGAACAGCACTCGCCCGTCCCACAGCAGGGCCGACCCCGCGCAGAACAGATCGGTGTCGGTGTCGTTGAAGGTGGCTTCGTGAAGCCCGGTCCGCGGGTCCCAGGAGGTCACGCGCGTGGTGTAGTTCTCAGCGGTGTGCGGGTCCTCGTCGAAGTCGTCCGGCGTGGCGTCCCAGGCGAGCACGCGTCCGGTCGGCAGCAACGCGGCATGCACCGCCAGCAGGGGCCAGTCGCGCACCGGCGACCATTGACCCAGGCGTGCGGCCGGAGATTGCAAGCCAGGTACCGCAGGGTCGACGGCAGCGGCCGACGGCGCTCGTTCCGCCGCTCTGAGCGCACGTGCGATCGGATCGTCATCCGGGGCGGCCGATTCGTGAGCGTGCGCCTGTGGCTGGGACGCTGCTAGCGTCAGCAGCGCCACCAGGGTGAGGCGGTACGGGCGCAAGGCGATGGCGCTTCGCTCGATTCTCTTGATATCCATGTCGCATGGGGTTCGGAAGACGGTCGTCTGCGCGACCTGATGCGAGCACGTTAGCGCCGGCAGGGCAGCGATTCCGGTACTGCGCCGCAAAGCGCGCCAGGGAAAAAGTTCGCGGGGTAATGCCCGTCGGTACCGAGCGGCACGTGATCCGATCGACGGTGCCGCGCACGTTCGAAGGGGCGTCACAGAACGGCCGTACGACAGCCCTCGTGCGGGAATCGGCCCGCGAGCGCATCCGCCGGATGCGCGCCAGTTCCGGACCCTGCGGCGTGGCCCGGCCTAGCATCGGCGCACACCGCGTTCCGCCTGTCGCGACCCGAAGGCCGAGGCCCGGTCCGTCTTCTCGCGACCGCCCTTTAGCGGATCGCCCTCATCAGGAGCACGCCTTCATGCCGCGACCGATCCTCAGCGCCGCACTCGTCACCCTGTTGCTGTCCGCTTGCAGCGGCTCGTCCGATCCGGTCGTCGAACCCCGTGCCGAGTCCGAGGACGGTGGCACCGGGACCGCTACCGGTACCGGTGGTGCATGGCCGGCCGATTTCCATGCGATGCCGGATGCGCTGGACCAGGCGACACAGCGGGCAGCCGAACTCACGCGCGAAGCCTGCTTCGCCGACTACATGCGATTGGCGTCGCTGCTCGGTACCCCCTCCAGCATTGAGCGATTCCACCCGGTCGACGATGCGCGGGTCGATGTCGAGTGGGTCGAGCCCGGTTCGCAGCCTGTCCAGAGCGACGGTCCGGTCGGTGTCCGCCAGGGGGCCGGTGCGGTGCTGGAGGGGCGACGGGACGAGAACGGGAACGCGCTGTGCACGGTGTCGCCGTACGAGAGTCATGGCCTGGCCTTCGCACCCGCCGACGCAGAGCCGATGACGCTGGCACGCATCGATGGTGCGACGCTGGCCTGCGCGCCCGACACGGTTCGCCCCGGCGTGGTGGTCGAGAACATCCCGTTGTTCCTGATCGAGGACCGGGACGGTGCGCACGCGTACGGCTCGATGGGCAGACGCTACGCGTTGCTGCTGCAGGGTGAGTGGTTCCGGACCGAATCGTTGCGCAAGGTCACGCGTCGCACCCTCGATCCGGAGCACGGCGCGACGTATGTCGTGGCCTGCAGCGCGCCTGAGCGCCTGCCCGATGGCCAATCGATCCTGGTCGCGCCCACCGACCCGACGAACCCGGCCGGACCGCTCGAGCCGTTCGACGGCCCGAGTGCCTTCGTCGACAGGCCCTGGCAGGCTACCGCGCGCACCGCCCAGGAGACGGTCGATGCGCACGGCGTGCTGGCCCTGCGTCAGGCGGTGGAGCGCAGCGTGCTGGCGCTCGGCCCGGTCGGCGCCGACACGCTCGACGTGGCGTGTCCGCTCGGTGGGTCGGCGACGCTGTCGGCGCGAGTCGATGCCGACCAGGAAACGCACCGGTACGCGTTCGCCGCCTGCACGCTGGCGGACGGCACGTACCTGAACGGCGTTCACGACAGCGATCTGCAGCGTCAGGACGAAGGCGATGCCATCAGACGTTCGCGCGAGGAACGCTTCTCGCTGCTGGTCACGGCGCCCGATCGGGCGCTGCTGGAAGCCAGGGGCACGTTGAGCGATGCGCTGACCGGCAAGCGGGCGGACGAGTGCGGTCTGCTGGTGCAGGAGCGGGTGCTGCGCATCGACGTGCCGATGATGCGGATCGGCCCGGTCACGGTGAGCGCCCTGGCGATCGAGGACATCACCAACGCACGGATCGATGCGGCCGTGCAGGGCGGCTGCGGCACGCAGGTTCGAGAATTCGCGTTCAGCGATTCCGCCCGGGTCGAGCAGGCGCTGGTCGGTGGCGAGGTGCGCCGCTTCACGGTCAATCGCACCGGCTCGGTACTGCGGGACGATGCCGGCATGCTGAGCTCGTCGGGCAGCGATGCGATCATCCGCATCTACGATGGCGACAACGATGACTCGCTGGACATCGCGCCCGATTTCTCGCGCACCGACGGGGCGAGCGTCACCATCGATACCCATCCGGGCCGGGTCATGTTCGCCGACACCTGGCGCTTCGTGGAGCGATGAGCCGCCCGCCCACATGACACGCATCGGCGGGATACGGACACGAAGGCGCGGTTGACGTATCGTCGCGCGCAGTACACCAGGAGGACCATGATGGCCATACCCAGCCCGGACGCGCGTCCCGTCACAGATGCCGCCAGCGACACCGTCACCACCGTCGACGATCGCACCGCCGCTCTGCCCGGCACCGAACCGCTGCCCGATCCCTTGCTCGGTGCGGGGCAGGATGTCGTCGCCTACGACGCGGTGGAGCCGGCCGAGCGCGAACGCATCGACCGGCTGATGGGCGAGATCGACCTGAGCGACAGCAACTCGATCATCTTCTTCGGCAGCAAGGCCCAGCAGGAGCTGACCAGCATTTCGGACAGCATGCTGGAAGGGGTGCGGAACAAGGATCTGGGCTCGGCCGGCAACGCACTGAACGAGATGGTCAGCGTGCTGCGCGGGTTCGAGGTCGAGGACTACCGGCCGGGCGAGAAGCCGAACCTGTTCGTGCGCCTGTGGCGAAAGGTGTTCGGCGGCATGACGCCGGTGGCGAAGTTCATCCAGCAGTACGAGGGCGTGCGCCGTCAGGTGGACACCGTCACCGATGACCTGGAAGGGCACAAGACGCAGCTGCTGCGCGACATCACGTCGCTGGACAAGCTGTACGCGGCCAACCTGGACTACTTCCACAACCTGGAGGCCTATATCCAGGCCGGCGAGCAGAAGCTTGCGATCATCGACCGGGACATCGTGCCGGCCGCCGAGGCGGCGGCCCGTGACAGCGACGAGGTGCTCAAGGCGCAGGAGCTTCGCGACGTGCGCTCCGGCCGTGACGACCTGGAGCGGCGGGTGCACGACCTGAAGCTGACCCGCCAGGTGGCCATGCAGGGCCTGCCCAGCATCCGGCTCATCCAGGAGAACGACAAGGGGCTGGTCAACAAGATCAACTCCACGCTGGTCAACACCGTGCCGCTGTGGCGCCAGCAGCTGGCCCAGGCGGTGACGATCTTCCGCTCCGCCGAGGCCGCCAAGAGCGTCAAGCGCGCCTCCGACCTGACCAACGAGCTGCTGGAGAAGAACTCGGAGAACCTGCGCAGCGC
>ENA-ORXU01002197-ORXU01002197.1-marine-metagenome-genome-assembly--contig:-NODE-2197-length-13721-cov-3.501466_pt1 | contig 13721 bp, 14 predicted proteins | sample MGYA00237869_ERZ511484 | MGnify/ENA metagenome assembly ERZ511484
CGCGGGTGATTACATGCGCTCCTCCGTTCGGCGGCAAGATGGCGCATGCCATCGTGGCGGCACAGGCAATGGCGGGCGCCGATGCCATCTATTGTCTGGGCGGCATTCAGGCTATCGGCGCGATGGCGCTTGGCACGCAAAGCATTGACCGCGTCGACATGCTCGTCGGGCCGGGCAATGCGTTTGTAGCGGAGGCCAAGCGCCAGCTATTTGGCCGCGTCGGCATCGATCTGTTTGCAGGGCCCACCGAAACCATGGTGGTTGCTGATGAGACAGTCGACGGCGAAATCTGCGCGACCGATTTGTTGGGGCAAGCAGAGCACGGGCCTGACAGTCCGGCGATCCTGATTACAGATAGCGAGAAACTTGCACGCGATACCATGGCGCAGATCGATCGGTTGCTGGAAATCCTGCCCACGGCGGACATCGCGAAGCAGGCTTGGGACAAATATGGCGAGGTCATCGTCTGCGCGGATCATGCCGAAATGCTGTCGGTTGCTGATGAATATGCCAATGAACATGTGCAGGTGATGACCAGCAACGATGATTATTTCCTCGATAATATGACCAATTACGGCGCGCTGTTTTTGGGGCCGCGCACAAATGTTGCGTATGGTGACAAGGTGATCGGGACCAATCACACGCTGCCGACGAAAAAGGCCGCGCGCTATACCGGCGGGCTTTGGGTTGGCAAATTCCTCAAGACATGCACGTATCAACGGGTGTTAACCGATGAAGCCACAACAATGGTGGGTGAATATTGCAGCCGGCTGTGCGCGCTGGAGGGTTTTGCCGGGCATGGCGAGCAGGCCAATGTCCGTGTGCGCCGCTATGGCGGGCGCAACGTGCCTTACGCAGGTGCAGCCGAACCGCGTGATCCGGCAGAGTAGCTTCGCATGACGCAAGCTCTTCCCCAAACGCCGTCGATGCGGCTCGATGGTCGCCGTGCTGCCGTAACGGGCGCAGGGCGCGGTATCGGGCGCGCGCTGGCTTGCGCATTGGCGGCGGCCGGCGCGCAGGTGACGCTGATTGCGCGCAGCGAGGCAGAAACGCGTGAGGTCGCTGACGCCATCACAGCCAGCGGCGGGCAGGCAAAGGCGGCCACGCTGGATATGCTCGATCTTGATGCAGTAGCGGCGTTTTTTGCCGATGAACCCGCGCAGCATATTCTGGTGAACAATGCTGGAACCAACCGGCCAAAGCCCATCAGCGAAGTGACGCGGGATGATTTTGACGCGGTGATGGATTTGAATGTCCGGTCGTGTTTTTTTGCAGCAAAAGCGGCGTCTGCGGCAATGGTGGCCGAAAATATTACGGGGTCCCTGATCCATATAGGTTCGCAGATGGGCCATGTAGGGGCAAAGAACCGCTCACTATACTGCGCTTCCAAATGGGCGCTGGAAGGGATGAGCAAGGCCATGGCGCTTGATCTTGCGCCGCACGGGATTCGCAGCAATGTCATCGCACCGACTTTCATTGAAACGCCGTTGACCAAACCTTTTTTCGAGGATGCGGATTTCAAGGCGAGCGTGCTTGAAAAGATTAAAATCGGCCGGATCGGGCAGCCAGAGGATTTGATGGGCGCGGTCCTGTTTCTGGCATCAGACGCGTCGGCAATGATGACTGGCAGCAGCATGGTAATCGATGGCGGCTGGACCGCGGAGTGAGCAAATGAACAATTGGACAACCGAGCGGATGGAGCAGGAAAGGGTGGTGCGTTATGCCGACCTTAAACCCTGCCTCAACGCATTTATCGACACACGCAATCCCGGCAGTGAAGCGAAGGAAAACTTCACTATCATCGGCCCCGGTGTATCGGAAAATCCTGATCAGTATGTGCATATCGCTGAACCACATGGGTTCAATATTGGCGGCGCGCGGCAACCTCCGGGCTGCGTCAATTCGCAGCACAGCCATGAATCAGCAGAAGTGTTCGTCATACATAGCGGCCATTGGCGCTTCACGCTGGGCGAGAATGGCGAGGATTCCTCTGTCGATTGCAAACCGGGCGATGTGATCTCTCTGCCCACCGGCATGTTCCGCGGGTTCACTTGCTTGCCGCGCCATGACGGCGATACCGAGCCTGCGTATCTTTTCGCTGTGCTGGGCGGTGATGATCCGGGCAGCGTGCTTTGGGCGCATTATGTGTTCGATATGGCGGAACAATTCGGATTGGTGTTGCTGGACAACGGATCGCTGGTCGATACCGCTGCTGGCCAGAACGTACCCGAAGGCGCAACCAAAATGCCGCGCACTACAGCGGCGCAGGTTGCCGCGCTAAATATCCCGACAGCAGAAGAGGCCGAGGCGCTTGTTTGCCGCGACGGCAGCGGTATATCGGATATTATCGGCGGCGATGGGCCGTTCCAATGGGATCATGGCTTTGATCTTAAACGGCATGATCTAGATGGCGTAAATTCGCGGCGCTATGATGCGGGCAAACATGCCGCGGTCTGGTTTGTTCATAACGGCGAGGTAGAAATCAGTTGGGATGGAGGCGAGCTGGCGCTGGCCGAGGGGGATGTGATGACGGTGCCTGCCGGTGTGGGATATAATATCGGCAGCGGTGATGGTGCAGTAGCGTTTGAGGTGTCGCGATGACCGCGAAGCTGCCAGTGACGATAGTGGCGACTTCGAGCCTTGATGATCTGTTGAACCCGGAACCGGGACGGCGGATGGACTTGCCGGGATTCGATGCTGATTTCGTGGACTTTCCCGATTATATCATTCGTATAACCGATCGTATCTGGCATCAGCGCAAGGTTGATCTGTGTCTCGATTATTATTCGGCCGACTGCGCTATCCATACACTGGCCGGCGATATTACCGGCGCACAGACGGTAGTTGATAACACCTACGCCACGCTGAAAGCCTTTCCTGACCGGCGGTTGGAGGCTGACAATGTAATCTGGTCCGATGAAGGGGAGGGCAGTTTCTATTCCTCGCATCTCATCACCAGTATCATGACCAACGAAGGCGATAGCGAATTTGGCGCGGCGACCGGAAAACGGGTAAGGATACTGACGATTGCCGATTGCGTTTGCAGCAATAACCGCATTGTCGAGGAGTGGCTCGTGCGCGACAATGGCGGGCTTGCGTTGCAGCTTGGCTTTGATCCGGACGCTATTGCCAAGCGGCAAGCAGCGGATGCGCCATCGTTGATTGCATGGCATGATAGCGCCCGTGCGCAGCTCGCCAATAGCGCCGCCAATAAACCGCAATTTCCGCAATCACCCGAAGCCGATCCGGAAGCTTTTGCCGAGGCGTTTTTCCAGACCATATGGGCGGAACAGGCGCTGGATCAAATTGGCAACCATTATGATTTCCGTGCAGTAGGTCACTTTCCCAACGATCGGCAATTTTACGGGCGGGATGATTTTCGCGAATTTCTGGCCGCATTTTTCGCCGCGATTACCAACGTAAAAATACAGGTCCATCATCTCGCCGACGTACCGTATCTGGGCGATGCACGTGATATTTCCGTCCGCTGGTCATTGGCCGGCGAACATAGCGGGGATGGCATATATGGCCCCGCCAGCGGCGCGCCAATTTATATAATGGGCGTTACGCAATGGCGCATCATTAACGGTCAAATTCATACCGATTGGACGGTGTGGGATGATATTGCTGTGCGGCGGCAAATTGCGGAACACCGGCTCGCTGGCTAAAACGCCTTGCGTAATTTTGCTGTCATGTCGCGCGCGCCGGAAAGCATGAAAGAATGGTCCGAACCCAACAGGAAAAGGCTCGCGCCCTGTTTGCGGTAAGCCGGAATATCGTCAAGCGAAGGCGTGAACAGCCCTACAGGCTTCTTTGCTTTTACGGCCGCCGATAGAATAAGCGCGACAGCATCCTGCACCCTGTCATCACGATAACTTGCGCAATCCAATGCCACCGTCAGATCCATCATGCCGATGAATAAAGCGTCCAACCCTTCGGTAGCCGCAATAGCATCTATTTCATCCAGCGCCTCGCTATCTTCAATCTGCGCTATCATGACGCTATTGTCTGCTGCGCTGGCCAGAATGTCGGCCATCATATTCGAACCGTAGCCAGCGGCTCTGGATGAACCGGCATAGCCGCGCCCGCCTGCACCATAATGGCCGTGCCGCGCCGCTCGTGCTGCCTCTGCCGCGGAACGAATATGCGGGAGCAATACCCCCGCCGCACCGCAATCGAGCGCGTTCAATATTTGCTCCGCTGCGCTGGACTGCGGACGCACGAGCAACGGCAATCCACCAGCACGCGCCGCCATTGCGCAGGCATCGATATCACGGCGATCAAAGGGCGCGTGTTCCGCATCGACGCATATACAATCGAGATCGGACTGCGCCAGTATCTCGACCAATATCGGCGAAGGGGTTTTCAGGAAACTGCCCACAACGGGATCGCCGGACGCCAGCTGCTGTTTCAACGTCATGCGGCGACCCTTACGTTGCCGCTGCTCGCAATCTGCGCACCTTCGGCCAATGTTTTAAGTTTCAGCCAGACAATTTCTTCATCGACCGCGCCGAACCCTGCGAAGGTTGAAAAGCCGCAGTCGGTGCCTGCAATTACCCGTTCAGCGCCAAACAGATTGGCAAACTTCATGATCCGCTCTGCCACCGCTTTGGGATGTTCGACGAAATTGGTGGTGCTGTCGATCACGCCGGGGATCAGGATTTTTTCGTCGGGAATTTGCTGCGCCATATCGGCAAAGGTCGCCCAGTCATGCGCGTGGCGCGGATTGGCGGTTTCGAACAAAAGCGCCGCCGGTTTGGCCTGCATCAATGTCGGCAGGATGACCGCCATTTCGACATCGCAGTGATGCGGCCCTTCGTAATTGCCCCAGCATACATGCATCCGCACGCGTTCTGCGGGCACATTGCGAAGCGCATGGTTCAACACTTCGACATGGCGGCCTATGCGCGACAGATATTCTTCATCGCTGCGGTCCTTATACATCATATGTCGGCCCAGACCCAGATCGGGGCTATCGAGTTGCAGAAACAATCCGGCGCCGACTATGGCCTCATACTCCGGGCGCATAGCCTCTGCCAGCGCCTCCAGATATTCATCGTCGCTGCCATAATGTTCGTTTGGCTGAAACAACGCGATCACGCCGGGTGATGCGGCATTCATGAATGCGCCCTGTGGTTTATGCGCATCGATTGCGGTTTGGAAGCGCCGCAGATCATCCTCCAGCGGTTCCATGGATTTCACCGTAATTTCGCCAACGCATTTCGGGCGGCGGTAAGTGGGGGTGCCGCCGGTATTGGCTTGCCGTTCCAGAAATCCGGGCACATCTTCTAGATCGGCTGGCGGGCGCCGTTCGCTGTCGCCATCAAAGCCGGTGATGCGGTCCTTGATGTAGGTCGCGTAGCTTATCTTCGACATTTCACCGTCCGAAATCACGCTCACCCCGGCTTCTATTTGTCTGCGCACCGTTTCATCAACTGCGTCGGCCACGACGCGGTCAAATTCGGCAGCATCAATCGCTTCTTCACGTTCGGCCGCAAACACCAGATCGGTGACAGCTTTTGACCGGGGAAGCGAGCCTACATGGGTGGTCTGGATTTGATGCGTCATGCTGTCGTCCTTTTGGCTATATTGGAAAGAAAGTTCATGCAAATTGCTGCAAACTTTTCAGCTTGTTCCAGCGGCAGCATATGGCCGCTGCCCGCCACGATATGCAGCCGCGCATCGGGCAATGCCGATGCCATGCGTTCGTGCCAAGCGGGCGGGCAAAGCGCGTCTTCCTCGCCGCATGCCACCAGAACGGGGCAGGTGATTTGCGGCAGTAATTCCCAAGCGTCGGCGCGTGTACGCAACGCCTCGCTTTGCTGCACAAATATATCCGGCCCTAATCCCATCGCCATATCGAGCAGATGTTGTTTCAACGCTTCATCGCCGCGATTTTGCTCGGCCAGATAATGCGGCTTCAATTCGTCGCGAATGATCGTGGCCAATTCGCCGTCGCGCACGCGCTGTTGTTGCTGCGGGCGCACGGCCGCGCGTTCCGGCAAGTCTGCCCCGGCATTGGTATCGAGCAGGATCATCGCTTCGAGGCGCGCGGGATCCTGCCGCGCCATTTCCAGCGCGATGATACCGCCCATCGAAAACCCGACCGGGATGATGGCCCCGTCAGTATCAGCCAACGCGCGGCTTGCCATAGCTTCGATAGTGTCATCGCGCGCCGTATCGGCATCGACAACAGTATAACCCAAATCAGCAAATGCGCCGCGCTGTTGGGCCCAAAGGCTGGCGTCGCACATATTGCCGGGGATCAGGATAATCGTCGCCGCGATGCTACCGGCCTTCCGATTTCAACTGCGTATCCAGTCTCGGGAAAACCCGCCTTGCGTTGCCTTCAAAAATTGCATGCCGTTCGTCTTCATCGATATCAAGCGCGTCAATATAGCGTTTGGTGTCATCAAAATATTGGCCGGTTTGCCGGTCAATCCCGCGCACTGCTCCCACCATTTCCGAACCGAAAATAATGTTTTTGCTAGCGATGACATTGGCCAGCAGATCAATGCCCGGCTGATGATAAACGCATGTGTCAAAAAACACATTATACATCAAATGTTCGTCCAGCGTCGGCTGTTCCAGCATGTCTGCCAGCCCGCGATAACGGCCCCAGTGATACGGCACAGCGCCGCCGCCATGCGGAATGATCAGCCGCAGCGTTGGAAAGTCGCTGAAAAGATCGCCTTGCAGCAATTGCATGAACGTAATCGTATCTGCGGCCAGATAATATCCGCCCGTGGCATGCATCGCCGGGTTGCAGCTTCCCGACACATGGATCATTCCCGGCACGTCCAGCTCGCACATTTTTTCGTAAATCGGATACCAATAATGATCGGTCAGCGGCGGATGCTGAAAATGGCCGCCGCCCGGATCGGGGTTCAGATTGCAACTGACAAAGCCAAGTTCGGTAACGCAGCGTTCGAGTTCGGCCACCGAAGCCGCCAAATCCGAACCCGGCGATTGCGGTAGCATACAGCCGCCATAGAAAATGCCGGGGAATAATTGCGTGACGCGGTGGATCAAATTGTTGCAATGCTCTGACCAGATACGGCTGACATCCTGATCACCAACATGATGCGCCATGGCAGAGGCGCGCGGCGAGAAAATCGTAAGGTCCGCGCCGCGTTCCTTCAACAGCCGCAACTGATTGTCGATAATGGTTTCACGGATATCATCATCGGAAATATCCGGATAAGTCGGTGGCGCATCGCCGCTTGCAAACGCGTTCTTCTGCGCAGCCCGCCATTCATTGTGCAACATGGGGGCAGTGGTATAGTGGCCGTGGCAATCAATGATGAGCGTCATATTCCGTCGTCTCCCGAATATAATTCCTTGCCCAGTATCGCATCCACCTTATCCGGCAACCCATCCGGCACAGGCGAAATTTCGAGCGCCGCCAATCTTTCCTGCCAATTCGCGGTCTGCTCTGACATAGCCGATGTAACGCCGATCGCGCGAAGTGTTTCGGTAACTTCGCGCATTTCTGCTGCCCGCCGATGGCCGTGGGTCAACATCCGATCCAGATTGTAATCCGCACGATGTCGCCAGCTTGAAGGCTTTTCGCTGGCGTCCAAAAAGCCCAGAACCTGATCGCGAACGCCAGCAACCTGCGCCGCCAAAATCATTTCCGCAGTCAAAGCCTCAATGCCCTTTACCATTACGGACCGTATCATTTTAATTGTAGATGCCTGGCCAACATGTTCGCCAACCACGGTTGTGTCGGTGAACCCGGCCTGCCGCAATGCAGCCTCGGCCTCCTGCGCTTGAACTCCTGAAATCAGCAGCGCCACTTCATGCCGTTTCGGATACACAGGCGACATGATCGCCACATCGACGTAATGCCCACCAGCAGTTTCTATGGTTACAGCTGCCTGACGCTTGCTGTCCGGTGCGACACTGTTCATATCGCAATACAGCGCGCCGCTGCGCAATGATGAGGCGACTTGCTCCGCCGCCAGCCTTTGTTGATCCGCCGTCACCAGCGATAATATAATGTCGGCACCGCTGATCGATTGAACCGGATTGTGCGATCCCTTTACGCGATATTGGCCGAATGCTTTTTGATAGGTAGCCTGCTCTGCCCGGATGTCATAGGCTGTCGCGGATTGCACATGCGCCACGATCGCAGGCGCAAAGGCCCGCGCTGCTTCGCCGAAACCGGCAAATGAAAGTTGTAAAGACATCTTGCCTTTTCCTGCCTTATTGTCGCACAATGCGCAAGCATGCTGATCGCCGATGAAGGATACAGATATAATGGGAATAGTGGTTCAGAATATCGACCGGGCCGAACTGGCGACAGTAGACGGCCTTGCCGATTGCGGCGTGGCGACAGTGCATGAGGCACAGGGACGCACTGGCCTTCTCGCCAGCAACCTGCGCCCGATATACACTGGATCACGCATTGCCGGAACAGCGGTTACAATCTCTTCCCCGCCCGGTGATAACTGGATGATCCATGTCGCAATTGAACAATTGCAAGAAGGCGATATTTTGGTGCTGGAGCCGACCAGCCCATGCGAAGATGGATATTTCGGCGATCTGCTCGCGACATCAGCGCAGGCGAGGGGCTGCCGCGGCCTGATCATAAACGCGGGCGTGCGCGATGTGCGCGATCTGCAAGATATGAATTTCCCCGTATGGTCGAAAGCTGTCTTTGCGCAAGGCACGGTTAAAAACACAATGGGTTCAGTTAACGTTCCCATCACCTGTGCCGGTGCCGCGATACTTCCCGGCGATGTCATCGTGGCGGATGATGACGGCGTGTGCGTTGTCGCGCGCAAAGATGCCGATGCCGTTCTGGCCAAGGCGCGAGAGCGTGAAGCAATGGAGGAGGCAAAGCGCAAAAGGCTGGCGTCGGGCGAATTGGGACTTGATATGTATGACATGCGCGGGCGATTGGAAAAAGAAGGCTTGAAATATGTCTGACCGCGCTGGCGCGCCTTATGCTGGCACGGGATATGCGCCGGGTGCAGGCGATAGCGATCAGGGGATTGCATGCATGTGGATGCGCGGCGGCACATCAAAGGGTGGATATTTTCTGGCCCATGATTTGCCAGCCGATCCTGCCCTTCGCGACGCCGTTTTGTTGCGCATCATGGGATCTCCCGATGCGCGTCAAATAGACGGCATGGGCGGCGGCGATCCACTGACCAGCAAGGTGGCGATTATCCGCAAATCAGAACGCGATGACGCAGATATAGATTATCTTTTCCTGCAGATTTTTGTTGATCAGAAGACCGTCAGCGACGCGCAGAATTGCGGCAACATTCTGGCTGGTGTCGGCCCCTTCGCCATCGAACGCGGCCTTGTTGATGCGTCGGATGGCGAAACCGCGGTGCGTATTTACATGGAAAATAGCGGGCAGATATCGCTCGCGACGGTCCGCACGCCGGGCGGGGCGATCAGCTACGCCGGTGACGCGAAAATTGACGGCGTGCCCGGAACGGCTGCTCCAATCCCGCTGGCTTTTCAGGATATAGCAGGGTCGATGTGCGGTAGCCTGCTGCCAACAGGAAATGCCGTCGATACAATAAACGGCACCGATTGCACTCTGATTGACAATGGCATGCCGTGCATTGTCATGAAAGCTGCAGATTTTGGAATTACCGGATATGAAAGCTGTGCGCAGCTGGAGGGCAACAGCGATCTCAAAGCGCGGATCGAAGCGATCCGTCTTGCCGCGGGCGGCGCCATGAATCTGGGCGATGTAGCAGAAAAATCCGTGCCGAAAATGATGCTGGTCGCACCGCCCCGACAGGGCGGATCTATCTCGGTCCGCAGTTTCATCCCCCACCGCGTTCACGCCGGTGTCGGGGTGCTGGGCGCTGTAACCGTAGCGACAGCGTGCCTCATCAGGGGATCGGCGGCTTTCGATATTGCAGACACATTACAAGGCCAAACCCACGCCATGTCGGTCGAGCATCCATCGGGAAGTTTCGCCTGCGTCATCACCACTGATGATAAAGGCGCAATCGCCAGTGCAGCAGTCATCAGAACGGCCAGAAAGCTGTTCGACGGGAAGGTCTTTGCGTAAAGAAAGCACCATTGCCACATACGTGAACGCCGGAAATACCTTATCCCGCGATCCCGACAAACAATAATGGTGAGCCCTGCTGGGTTCGAACCAGCGACCTACTGATTAAAAGTCAGTTGCTCTACCGACTGAGCTAAGGGCCCCCAAGGGGTGTCGATATGCGCGCTGCAAGCTGCGCTGGCCCGCACTAGGCACGCTTGCTGCCCGGGTCAACCCGCTTTCCGTGCAAAAAACGAAATCGGAGTTGTTTGATCGTCAGATGCGTTATCGGATCACGCATTTCCGGGGCTATCTGCGCTGCGGGCCCAAGCACGAAATCGCGGTTCCGAAACAGCGGGTGGGGTACACATACATCCGCATCGGCCCATAGGCCGCCGTCCCACAGGATAATGTCGAGATCGAGCGGACGTCTTTGCCATTTCTGGCCAACATCATTCCGCCCGAAATGCCGCTCGATCATTTGCAATCGTGTCAGCAATTCCGGCGGCAACAGCGGCGACAGGATTAACGCTGCGGCGTTGGCATATTCACGCCGAGATGGTCCGATCGGTCTGCTTCGTATGATTGAGGACACTGAAAACACATCGATGTCGGGGAGTTCCAGCGCGTCCACAGCGTGCCGAAGGATGGCAGCTGGCGGCCCCAATGTGCGGTGCGGCTGGTTCGATCCCAGTGCGATGAGATAAAGATGGCTTGCGGCTTCCATGGCTGCGCCTTATCCGATGGGTATAATGTTGCAAGCCAAGAAAATGACGCATGTTGAACGGCCGTTGGCGGGCAGCGAGCCGCCATTGGATTGCAAGCGTTGCCCGCGCCTCGTGAAGCTGCGCCGCGACCTTATGACGCAGCATCCTGATTGGTGGAACGCGCCTGTGCCGGCATGGGGCGATGCGCTGGCCTGGTTGGTGATTGTCGGCCTTGCACCGGGGAAGCAGGGCGCGAACCGCACAGGGCGGCCATTTACCGGCGATTATGCAGGCGATTTGCTTTTCGATACGCTGGGCAAGGCCGGTTTGACCACGGGAGCTTATGATCGCCGCGCTGATGATGGTTTGCAGTTGGACGGCTGTATCATTGTGAACGGGGTTAAATGCCTGCCGCCGGAGAACAAGCCAACGACGCAGGAGGCGGACAACTGCCGCCGTTATCTATCGGCACAGCTTGGCGAATTGACGCAGGCACGAATATTTGTCGCGCTGGGCAAAATTGCGCATGACAGTTTTTTAAAGCATCTTGGCCTGAAACTGTCAGCGCATAAATTCGGCCATCTCGCCGAACATCGTCTTCCCGACGGGGGCGTATTGATCGATAGCTACCATTGTAGCAGATATAATACCCAAACGGGCCGGTTGACATCGGATATGTTTGCAGCGGTCTTCACGCGCGCACAGTCGCTGAGAAGGACGGATTAACCGTAGACGTTGCGCATCCAGTTCTTCGTGATCAAAACAGGATCGCCTACGCGCGTATACCGGAACAGCGTCTGCACGAATTCGAGCGGGATCCCTACGCAGCCATGCGTGGCGTGAACATCGTCCACGTCTGATCCGTGGATGGCCACGCCTTTCCACGTCAACCGGTGATTATAGGGCATGGGCGCGTTGTTATATGTGCTGGAATAATGTTCCTTCTTCTTTTCCAGAATTTTGAAGGTGCCGGTAGGGGTGGCGTGTTTGTCCCACCCGCGCAGGATTTTGGCGCGCGCGATTTCATATCCGCCGCGGTACACATACATTACCTCATGTTCGATATCGACCACGACGCGCACCTTGCCGCCCTTTGGCACGCCCTGTTCATCCCAAAAATAATCGCCAAAATCGAGCGGTGTATCAAGCGACGCTACGCTCACGACGTTGGGCGCCGCGCTGGCGGCTTGCGGGGCAACGGTGCTGGTGACGAGAAGCGCCGAACTGATCAGAGTTGAGAGAATTTTTGCCGAGATCATCATGCCGTTTTCCGCTGCCTGTCATTAGGTTGAGTTTTGGTTATAGAGACATTAACGGCCATATACCAGAGCAGCCGGGCGATTGCCCCAAAGCGGAACGGCGAAGCTACGCTAGTTTAAGGCGGTTAACCGTCTTTGGAAAGCGACCCGTAAAGATCGGGCCGCCGATCGCGGAAAAAACCCATGCTGGCGCGGTGGCGGGCGGCACGGTCCAGATCAAAGCTGCTGACGAGGATGCCAGCCTCATGATCATCAAGGTCGCACAAAATCTCGCCGCATTCATTTGCAATAAAGCTGGTGCCGTAAAAATTCTGCGGTGGGCCGCCATGTTCGTCTTCGATCCCGACACGGTTTGCCGCGATTACCGGAACCGCGTTGCTGACCGCGTGGCCCACCATCGCGCGCCGCCACATGTCGCGGGTTTCGAGATCAGGTTCAGCAGGCTCGCTGCCGATGGCGGTGGGATAAAACAGCAGCTCGGCGCCCAACAGCGCCATCGCGCGCGCCGCTTCGGGATACCATTGGTCCCAGCATATGCCGACGCCTATACGCGCGCCGCATATATCCCATGCCCTGAATCCAGTGTTGCCGGGGCGGAAATAGAACTTCTCCTCATATCCCGGGCCATCGGGAATGTGGCTTTTGCGGTAAACGCCCAGAACTTCACCATCTGCGTCAATCATGGCCAGCGAATTATAGTAATGATGCCCGTCGCGTTCGAAAAAGCTCGTCGGGATTGCGACGTTCAGCTTGGCCGCCAGGGCCGCCATTGCCTTCACCGAAGGATGTTCAGCAGCAGGCCGGGCCAGCGCGAATATGGCTTCATCTTCCTGTTTGCAGAAATAGGGCGCGGAAAACAGTTCGGGCGGCAATATGATCTGCGCGCCCATTGATGCGGCCTGCGATACCAGATCGCTCACCGCATCAATGTTGTCCGCTTCCCTGCCGCCAAGCGGCAATTGCAAAGCCGCCACGGTAATCTCACGCGGCACGGATCATGGGCGCTTTTTGAACAACAGCGTCATCCGGTCGGATTCGCCGATAGCCATGTATTTGGCTTTCGCCACCGCATCCTCTTTCGATGTCGACAGGCGAGGGGGCAATGTCCACACGCCCTTTTCGTGATTGGCAGGGTCTTTTGCATTTGCATTGATCTCGGATTTTTTCGCGAGTTCAAATCCGTGGATTTCCATGAATGCCACTATATCGGCTTCGCGCAGATATCCCTTACTGCCGTCGGTATAACTATAGGGTGCGTCCGCCTTCGCCCGGTGCTGGACAATGCCGATATGGCCATCATCTTTCAGCAGCATGCGCATCGCCTTGATCTCGCTAGCGGCGGTGTTCCAATTGAACAGATTGTGCATCATGCGCGGTATGAAAACCATATCGACAGTGCCGTTCATTTCTTCCGGTATCGTGCTGGTCAGATAGCCGCTGAATTTTGCCGCATCCATCCCGGTCCACCCAGCGACCTTGCCGGGGAATGTGGCGCTGAACTGCCGAATGCGGTCTTTTGCCTCATCGGAAACGGGCAATGGGTCGGGGGCAAATTGAATGCCAATGAATTTTCCGTTGTCGGCAACATAGGGTGCGATAACGCGGCTATACCAACCGCCGCCGGGTGCATATTCGGCCACTGTCATATCTGGTGTCAGCCCCAGAAAATGAATCGTCTCTTTCGGATTGCGATACTGATCCCGCGCGCGATCATCTTTCCGCGTCTCCGACATC
>ENA-ORXU01002198-ORXU01002198.1-marine-metagenome-genome-assembly--contig:-NODE-2198-length-13719-cov-3.970386_pt1 | contig 13719 bp, 11 predicted proteins | sample MGYA00237869_ERZ511484 | MGnify/ENA metagenome assembly ERZ511484
CTGTCTCGCAGGTAGTAGTGACGGCCGCCGCGGTCGTCCACGCTCCGGAAGTACAGCCCGCCAAGTTGTCCGCCCTCAGTCTTGAGCGAGAACGCCACCGCGCCTTTCGCAAATGTTGTGTACGCAGTTTCACCCGTGCGTGACTTTCTACCTGAGTCACTCAGTAGCCCGTATTTCAAACACGACTGCATTAGCGCCTCATCCCTGCGCTCACCGTAGTGCATTTGGCCCGAGTTGTAACCCACCGCAGCACCTGCCTTTTCCAATAGTTTGTAATCCAGCCCCCGCCCCTCGAGGTAGCGCCTGGCCACCGTCGACAGCGCCACGCCCGAGCGCATCGTCGCCCACACCTTCGCCAGCACCGCCGAGCGTGCCGCCTCGTCAGCGAGCACGCGGTTCGCACTCTTCGCAGGCACCACCGCACCCAGTGACTTCGGCAGCTCGCCCGCCAGCTGTTTCGCTTTCAGGATCGCCTCGTGCTTTGTGCAGCCCTCGGCCTCTTTGATTAGATCTATCACGTCCAGACTCCGGCCGTGCGTTCGACACCCGCCAGCAAAACAGTACACCGTACCTGTCTCTGGATACGTCTGCATGCTCGGCGACTCGTCCGCGTGGAAGGGGCAGCGCATACGCCCACGACCGTCCGGCTTCCAGCCGTACAAAGTGAGGACTTTGGATAACGGCAGGCGGGCGCGGATCTCGGGGATTTGCATAAAATTCGATTGACTGACAAATCGTCCGGACTGTCACCGAACGGAGGCAAACATAAGCAATCAAATTCATACTACAACCCAACAGTGCTGCCTGCATCCGTAAAGTACCGTATCTTGGCACCGAACGGTATGGAAGACACGGCTACAGACATCAAGCAAACCCTAGCGCAACGCCTTCGCTCTCTACGCTCCGAGCGTAAACTCTCTCGTGCTGAACTCGCCGAGCGTGCCGGAACCACCGCCGCAGTCTACGCACGCTACGAACGTGGCGAACGCGCACCAGCTATTGATACTGCTCACGCAATTGCACGCGCGCTGGGTGTATCGCTCGATTATCTTATGGGGGACGCTCCAGCCGCTCTACGCGATAAAGCCATGCTTTACCGTCTCGAACTCCTTGAGGCCGTTGATACCCCGAAGCGCGAACGCATTCTCTATATGCTCGACCTCCTGCTAAAAGACGCTCATGCCGGAACGCTTGAGCAACGGTTGTCATGACCTTTTTGATGGCTTAGTCGCACTCTAATGGGCTCACCTCTGTGGGTTCATGTCCATACGGCAGCACCTTCCGTCCGTCCGCAACGATGTTTGATAGGAAGTCATTAAAAACCCATGACAGCCTGCTTGAATCGCTAGGATTTCCTGCCACAGAAGCATCAAGAAAGCGTTGACCGCTTAAATGTTTGTAAATAAATCTGTAAGCCCTACGGTCCCCTAGTTCATTGTCAAAATATACTACTCGACCAATAATTATTTCTTCTCCATTAGAAAGCGCGACTTTCTGAACTGTGCAGTTCACAACTACTTTCGTTGGGCTATCTGTTATCCCCAAAAGCGCAATTTCCACAAAATCCAAGATACCGGTAGTGTCCGATGGGGCATCTATCACGTTTGCAATGACAGTTACATCGGATGAAATAGTATCGACCGCAACAAAATCAAAATCTTCTGATTTGATTTCGTACCAAAAGACCGGCACACCTAAGGATAACCCATTAGCTCTGACTGGATTTCGTTTGTACACAACTGAATAGCTAGTATCAGCCCGAACGTACTTCCAACGATTAACCTTAGATCCTGTATTAAATTTGCCCGTTGAGTACGAACGCTCATTGTTCTCGTCGTATATCAACCATTCTCCTTCTTCTAGGCCGTCCGTTACTGAATTTGGCGCGAGAACTTCTTTCACCTCATCCTTGCAGCCAATCAAGAGTATCGCAAACAGAACAAGAATTAACGTTGGTCTATCGCGGTTCATCTGTTCTTACTTCAACTCTTGCGCCACCTGAGAAACTCTGGCCCCAGGCGCTAGGAGTGCTAACTTTTACTTCGGCTCCGGCAGTAGTCGTGGTTTGACCTCCGCTAGTTGTCTCTTTGGCGAACACCTTACCGCTCGCTCCGCCTACACTAGCTCCAGCGTTTAGCTCTCGGCTGGTGCTAGTCTCTCCGCCATTTGATGTTGTCGTAGTAGCACTTGCACCAACGTTTCCGGCCCCTACTGGGACTTTAGCCGACACCGACGCTCGGGATTTAACACTACCTTCTACTGTGACAACATTATCTAGAGATGGTGTTGCACCGTCCATATACGTTAATGTGCTCTCCAAATTAGTTCGCACTGTCACGGATGCCTCAACTCCAGACTCCACCGTCATGCTAGCATTACCCGAACCAACAGTTGTCGTACTTGTGTTGTAGCGCCCAAATAAAGTGACTGATGCACGATCGACGAGGGCACCAAAAGTCCGCTCGACCTTTAATGCCATTTTTGCGAAAGCTACGTTCGGATTACCCCAACAACATCCACCTGGTGGGCCTTCTGGCGCCATACCTGTAGGATCCGTCAGATTAATTGGATCGTTGAACGTGTACGTATACGGTGAGTACCCTGGGAACTGATCGGCCAGCGGATCGACAAACTCCCACAACTGCACCCTTTTTCCATGGGGTCGCATGCGTTGCACTCTGCCTTCCTGCGCACGCCCGCGCGCACGCACGACGCCCTCAGCCGTCACAACCAAGTCGCTCAGCTCGACGGTATCGACAGTAGGTTTTGTAGGCGCCAACGTCACAACCGTAAAGCTAGGGTTCTTTTTTCTTCAACTGAAGCGCCGCAGGCACACCCCCGATCAGTTCGCTTGCGCGGCTTCAATTGAAGAAAAAAATTGAACACACACCCGCGCACCCGCGGTCTTTGATTAGCGATTGGGTTTTCATTCCCGGACGGCACAAGGGGATCAGCGGCCTGGCCCAGCCGGCCGTTGATTCGCTTGTGACGGCTGGGTTAAGCGGGTTTGGGCGGCTTTTGGGAGCCCAACTACTACGGCGCGTTAGCGCTCCTTATTCCTGCTGTTTCCGCGGGCTGGTTAAGCGGCCAGAGGAGCCGGACAGCCAGCCGCAGCTACGGAGCTTGCGGAGTGGCGGTGGATGGATGGCCGATCAGCGACGGCGGCCGCTGCGGGTCCAACCGAGGGCCGACGACGACGGCCACGAGCTGGGACCGCGATCAGGCGAGAGGTAGCTGGCGCGTGAGGCACGAACGCTGCCGCGGACTGGAGTCAGCGGGCGCAGATGAGTGGCAGGCGGCGGCCGCGCTAGGGAGCCTAAGCGAGTGCAGCGCCAAGGGCTGTAGGCAACCGATAACGTCGGCGTTAGCCAGCCTTAAACGTCTGCCTACAGACCGCAGCCGAGGGCGGCGCGCAGCCCGCACACTAGGGCAGCGTAGGGATGCCTGGCGTTTAGCCGGCATACCGAGAGCTGCCGTGAGGAGCCCGACCAGCAAAGCCAGGGGCATGACAGGCACGGTGGAGCGAGTGAGGCACGAACGGGCGGAACCTGCCTGGCGTGATCCCTTGGCGCTGGGAGTCGCGACGAACACCGCTTAACTGCGCCTGGCCTGGCGACCTCAGGGAGACGGACAGACGCACAACTACGTCGCGCGCTAGCGCACAGCTCGTTTACTCAACTTGAGATCACAGATTGCGACCTCAAGATTCATCGCCTCGTTTGAACCCGATTTGCCGACGCTCAGCTGGCGGCTCCTCGATTAACTTTTTGACGTACGCGTAGATCGTCTCGATGTCCTCGCCCTGGGCAGACAACTCGCGCTCGATGCGCTCCACTTTTAGCAACAGCTCCGAGCTACTCATCAGCACCTCGCGCATCCGTGTAAAGACCCGCATAATCTGGATGTTAACCTCAACGGCCCGTTTGCTCGTGAGCACACTTGACAGCATCAGCACACCGTGCTCAGTAAACGCATACGGCGCGTAGCGACGACCGCCCCAGCTACCACCGCCAGCCTTCAACTCGTCGAACTCACCAGCCGATAACTGGAACATAAAGTCCTCTGGGAACCGCTCGACGTTACGGCCGACTTGCTGATTTAGCTGCCGCGTTTCAACCTCGTAAAGTTCAGCCAAGTCTGCATCTAACATCACCCGCTGCCCGCGGAACACGTAGATTTTACTGATCACCAACCCCTCATTTAACTGCCCGTCTGCCATGACGTAAAGGTATTTTTTCGTGTCGTCCAACTTGAGATCACAGATTGTGATCTCAAGATTTTGTTTGATTTTCTTCCTCTGATCCCGTCCCACCCCACGGATGATGTTTGGCTACAGCTTCCGCCAGCTCCTCACCCTCACTCCTTCTATACTCCGCCGTAGCCGTCGACTTGCGGTGACCAGCGAACGCCTGCACTACCCGTAGCTCGTGGCCACTAGCCACCAGATTGGCAATCACCGATTGACGGACCTTTTGCGGCTTAAGTCGGTCGACTTTCGAGCGTCCAACATTAACCAATCGGTGCAGCTGGCCGCCAACCAACTGACCTCCTCGGGTATCGAACAGCAACCAGTCCGACCGCAGATTTCTAGCATTCGCCATTTCGACGTACCGTCCTCGATCCTCCTCGATGTAGCGCCACAGCCCGAGCACTTGGCTAGCCCGCAAGCCCAGCGTCCGCTCGGCCGTCTTGCCGCCCGCACCAACGTAGACCGTGCCCCCTTCCAGATCGACGTCACCAACCCTGAGCCGCGTGATGTCGCCCGCCGTCAACGCTTGATTTATGAGTAGCCCGATGATGACCGCGCCGCGTCGCTGATCGTCTGCCTTCGCCGCTCGGTAGCTCGTCGCCCACGTCTCGATCTGCTCATTTGTATACAGTTCGTCCAGCCGTATTTGCCGATCCACCTGATCGCCGAGCCGCATCGAGCGGCACGGATGATCCGAGCGCTGCCCGCTCTTGACCAGCCAAGTGTAGTAGGCTTTGACCGCCTGCAGCTCTAGCCTCAGTGTTTTGGCGTGTAGACCTTGGCCCCGCAGCTGCGCCACGTAGCCGAGTACATCCTGGTAGGTTGCCGACTTTGCCGCTGCCTCGCCCACTTTATTTACGTATCGCTCGATGCGGTACACGTACTGCTGTACACTGCCCGCCCGGTAGCGCGAACTCAAGTACTCGAGCAATGTCACGATCCCACCAACTCGTCCAACATCCCCGCGCTCACGTGCGTGTACACTTCGGTTGTTTCTAGGTGTCGATGACCGAGGAACAGACTCACCTGCGCAAGGCTCAACCCCCGCTCGAGTAAGTGCGTGGCCACCGCATGCCGCAAGCCGTGGAACGTCACCCGTTTACCGCTCGCATCGCTTAGCCTTCCTTCAGTTACTGCCCGTGCCACCACCTGACCGAGCGCCCGCCCGTACGTCCACCTACGCATCCGCTCACCGTTTGCATTCAACATCAGCGCCGACTGCTGGCCCGTCTCAGCCTCTTGCTCCGCTCGTTCGCCGTAGTAATAATCCGCTAACTCATCACGCACACCTGCACTGAGCGGCACCACCCGCCGCCGCTCGCCTTTGCCTCGCTCAACCGTCACCGTCCCGTGGCTTGCATTGCTACCGCCACCGAAGCGTATTGCCCCGATGTCTAGCGCCGCAGCTTCTGCTATCCTCAGTCCGCAGCCGTAGCCCAGGGCCAGTACCGCCCGTTCTTTCTGTGTCTCGGTCGATGCGTACAGCGCCCGTATTTCTCCTTGCGTCAACACCGCACCGCTGGTACTTACATCTTCTGCCCAGTCGATCACGACCTCGACCCCGCTGGCCGGATCACTGCGCAACTCGCCGCCCTGGTGCAACATCGCCAGCATCCCGCGTACCGCCGCTACGTGCCGACCGACCGCTCCCGCTGACAACGTGCCAGTCACTCGTCCGCTTCCGTTATCATGCTTCGGCCGCTCGGCTAGATGCTTCGCATACGCCGCAACGTCTTGCTTTTTTACCGCCTCGATCTTCGTTACGCCTCGTCCTTCCAGCCACGCCAAAAACTCACCCACCCGGTGGCCGTCATGACGGGACGTACGTGCTACATACCCATGATCCTCGCGGTAGCGAGCGTACCGCTCAGCTAGCGCCCGGTAGCCTTCGGTAGCTGGCTCGATGCGCCTCGGCCTGGCCACTACACCTTGTTTAATATAACGTCCGCGACCCCACACACCCTTTCGAGGGAACGGGAACAATCAGGGCCTATTTCACGTAACTCGCTCACCCTCAGTTTTTTAATTGTTCCACCATTGTTCCAGACTGTTCCAGGTTTGTACCCGTAATCGTTATAGTCTCCTCTTTCTCTACCTCGAGCGCATCGATCTGGCGGTCTAGCTCAGCCTTGATCTCCCGGCGTAGACGCGCGTAATCGTCCGGCTCATCGAGCCGGTAACAGACTTTTCGCAAGTTTCCTGAGTAGCGCGACGTGATCCGCTCGGCCGACTGCAACCGACCAAAAAACCGCGAGCACTGCGCACGGCTCACGTGCAGCGCTTCGCGTACTTCTCGCTGAGTAAAGTCCCTTGTATCGTGTTCGCCTAGCCACCCTTTCAACCGCTCATAAAACTGCCTCACCCCACCGTCAAGCTCGTCGACCTTCAACACGATAGCCTCGAACAACACGCTCGCCGCCACCCGTAGATCTTCCGGTGTGGCCACCAACCGCCCGCGCTCATCCTTACGCCGCTGATACTGATGGATGAGGCACACCTGCCGCACGAACGACAGGTACAGCTCGTGCAGCCGACGCAGCTTGTGCGCGCCCTCCGGCAACCGCACTTTTCCAGCGTAAGGATTGACCACTTCCAGCGGCTCCAACAAGCTTACACAGTTGGCTAGGAACGTCTGGTGCGTCGCTTGCTCGGCTTTCGATGAGGCTCCCGCCGCCCGTGCATCTTGGTAGGCAATTACCCGCGCCGTCTGCGCGGCCGACTCGTCGACAGCCACCACCAGCGAGCGGCTCACATTGTCCTCGTACACCTCGCCGCGCGTCGTACACGCCAGACTCGCGATCGGCCCGCGCACCACCCGCTCGCCTCCTGTAATCTGGCCCGTACGATCGTCCTTCACACTTACCGCCGAGCGTAATACTTCGTTTGATTGCAATTCCCGCACCGCTAGTTGTGCCTCTTCGCGCAGCCCGTCCAGATCCTCGAAGCATACCAGCTTGCGCGTAAAGTGATCCTCGGCCTGGTTGTAAAAAGCGTTATCCGTTACTCGCGTGTAGCGCCGCAAGTCCTCTACTGGCATGCACCTAGCCACCACGTCCAGCAAGCGCGTTTTACCGCTGCCGCTACTTCCTTGGATCAGTGCATGTAGCGTGTCCGGCATCTTGTACGAACTGGCCACCACGAACAGCAATACCCGGTTGGCCTCCTCGCCGACGATGCCCGCACGTCCGATGCGCTCACTGATGGACTGCATCAGCTTCGGCTTGCGCAAAAACTCAAGGCACCTGGCCCGCACATCTCTTGGCAGCTCGACCGCTTTCTTTTTGCCTGCCTCACCGCTTCGCCGCCGCAGCGCGTAGCCCTCCAGCTCCTTGCCCAGTCGCTCCAGATCGGCAGCCACTGCCCGCTCGTCTAGGCCCAACTTATCAGCCGCCAAGCGGCAAGCCTTCTCGACCTCGCGGTACTCGTACAGGTCCACCTTTAGCGTGATCGTGTTCATGCCTTGGCGATCTGAAGCGTGACTTTCAGCGTATCCAACTGCCCCAGCCGGTAGCCTTTTACTCGGTAGCGCGCAGCCCTTCCGCCGTAGCCCAGATCGTAGGGGTTGGACTCGTCTAGCTTGCCCGCTGATTCAGCTTTTTGGGTTGGCTTCATTTCGCTTGCTGCGGCTCCATTTGAAGCAAAACCTGTCCTGAGCGTAGTCGAAGCAACCTCGGCATGCACCACTGCCTCGACGCGCTTCTCGATCAACCCCCGCAACACTTCCGCACCGCTGGCCACCAGCACCCCGTTCGCATCCTCGCCCTCTGGTAGCTCGACACGTGTCACTCGTACGCCTGGCCACGACTCGCGCACCTTGTTTGCATACGCCTCGGTTGCCTGCCGCCCGGCATTGTCGCCGTCTAGCATCAGGCACACCTCTTCTAACTTCTTCAGTTTACCGAGTGCCGCCGTGTGCTCGACTGCCCACCCGTTCGTACCATATAGTGCCAGCACCGACCAGTCTTTACGTATCGCCTCATCCTGCACCACACTCGCCGCGTCGATCACCGACTCGCACAGTAACACACGTTTAGTCTCGGCCACTGGCCAGCTCGGCCACAGCCCCCGCCGATCTCGTAGGTAAAAGTGCTTGCCGCCTTTATCATTCACGTTGCGGAAGCACAGACCGCCGACCTGGCCGCTCTCCGTCTTGAGCGCAAACGCCACGCAGCCTTTCGCAAACGTCCGGTACGCTGGCTCGCCCGTCCTCGACTTCCTGCCCGACTCACTCAGCAAACCGTAGCGCAGGCACGAGGCGATCAGCGCCTCGTCACGCCGCTCGCCATAGTGCATCTGACCTGAGTTGTAGCCTACCGCAGCGCCAGCCGCGTCTAATAGTTTGTAGTCCAACCCTCGCCGCTCGAGGTAGCCTTTCGCTACCGTCGACATCGCCACACCGCTTCGCATTGATGCCCACACCTTCGCCAGCACCGCAGACCTGGCCGCATCATCGGCCAGCTCCCGGTTTGAGCTCGGCATCGGTAATGGCACTGCCTTGGGTAGGTCGCCCGCCAGCTCTTTGGCTTTTAGGATCGCCTCGTGTTTGCTGCAGCCCTCCCGCTCCTTGATAAAGTCGATCACATCCAAGCTGCGGCCGTGCGTCGGGCAACTCCCCGCGAAGCAATAGACCGTGCCCGTCTCCTCGTAGGTCTGCATCGATGCGGTGCGGTCGTCGTGGAAGGGACACCGCATGCGGCCGCGGGCGTCTGGCTTCAACTGGTAGTGATTGAGCACCCGCGATAGCGGTAGGCGGGCTCTGATCTCGGGGATTTGCATAAGCATTCGTTTTCTCACACCTGTGGCTTTTTAGACCACTTCGGCACAAGTGAACGCAAATCTATACAAACAGAACGATCATGCAACCACAACTCAACACCATTTTGCACAGAAGTACCGATATTGCACGCCAACCAGTGGCTAACCGCCCCTTTAACTGTACAAACGTGCCTTCTAGCCTCGCCAAAAGCTCAACTGATGCTGCCACCGTAAGTGAGCGCATCGCCACCCTTCGCAAGCGCGCCAACCTCTCCCAAGCCGCTCTCGCCAAAGCCGCCAGTATCTCCCGCGAAGCAATCGGCAAATACGAACGTGGAGAGTCTTCCCCCTCGGTTGACATCGCCAGTCGTATAGCGGCCGCTCTAGAGGTATCCCTCGATTATCTGGTGGCCGGTACTACCTCCGAACTGGATGACCTTGACGATGACATCATCGCCCGCGCCCGCGAGCTATCCGCTCTGGCCGACGACGAGCGTCGGCCCGTGCTTGCCGTATTAGATGCCTACCTCAGGGATGTACGAATCCGAAGAGCATATGCGTAATGCTCATTAGCTGTTTAGCGCTACTGCCAATGCTGTACAGTGGACTAGGATACAAAACACAACTACAGGAAGATACCACCTAAGATTTCTACTTACAATATTCTTGGTTATCCTCATAAAAAGTATTGTAAGTCCAATCCAACCGACTGGCACAAACAGTAGCAATCCTTCGGATATAATATCAAGAATATAACTCCAGGCGGGAACCGTATCACCTCTACGCCTACCAGCTAAGTCTTCGCAATTGATGCATTCACCAGTTGCAACATCATAAACTGGATCTGCCATATATGTATAATAAGATCCATGCAGAGACCATTCTAAGTACCCATAGTATAAGTACGTCCACATAGACATTAAAAACAATACGATTACACCACCTATAACCTTCTTCATCGAATTGTTCGTGCAAGATCAAATAATCTCGACCATGAAGGATCCAGCTGATTTAACGTCTTCCAACCACCATTAGTAAACGGATGTAAAAATATATCATTATTATCAAGATACATCGCAGCATGACCTCCCTTCCATATACCTACGCGAGGATTGTACCACAATTTTCCAGGAACTTTAAATACTTGATCCTGATACAAGGAAGTTGCTACACCGTCTACCGGGACGTTGATCGCACTATTTGGCTTAATACTATTCTTAATACCATACAATCCGTCTTCTGGTTTGTAATAGGCAATCTCGTCACTCCCATTATAAACCGTATAGTTTTCCTCAAACATTCTTCCGCCTGCCTCGCTTGAAGCGTATGCAGCTGGCGTAGGTGTGAATTGCTTCGCGTTTCCTGTCCAAAAATTTCTGCCGTGTTTCGTGGCCTGTATCCCTCCACTGACTCCGCCGAAGGCTCCTCCGGTTATTGCTCCAAACTTCGCCCCTTGTCCTCCGGCTCTAAGTCCTTCTTGAAAGGAGCCGCCGTTTATCCAAACTTCACCCGCGCCTCCTGTAAAGCCACTTGCCGCTCCACCCGCCGCGCCGTTGATAGCTCCGGCAATAAACCCGGTATTACCTACTAATGGCGCAAATAGCGTCCCAGCACCATAGCCAGCCGCACCCGCTGCACCACCAACAGCTACACCTTTAAACCAAGCACCTGCGACATCACCTAGATCGCCACCGTTTACGGCGGTTTTAATTGCATTTATTTGGCCACCGAGTATCGCGCCGATGCCAACTACTGCTAGAAATGGTAAGTCTCCCTGTGGGTCAGCATAGCTAATCGGATTCCCTCCCATACTACTATAGGGACTCATTCCATACATCGCCTCCGCCTTCGGGTCGACCTGACCCCAAAGAGCCGTTTCTGGCCCCATGGTTCGAAACTGGGTGATGTGCAAATTATCGAACGCCTGAAGTTCTTCCGCACCATTAAAAGCAAACGGTATGTCTTCGGTCTGATAGCTGCGGTAGGGCCGCAACTTCATACCATAAGGATAATACCTACTCTCCTCTAGGAGTTCAGTATCGGTGTCAACGACGCCGTCATCGTTGGCGTCGTGGTAAGCCATCATGATATTGCCGAGATGATCAGAATGGTAGAATATGGGCTTTACGCTATGATCTGGGGCGATTTGCATTGCGCCAACGTCAGTAGGTAAGTATACATCGTCCGCTGCAACATCTACTCTTGCACCTTCGATGTAATAGATGTGCTCGACTAACATACCTGACAAGTTATGACGCTTATGTTCTCTAAGCTGGCCGTCGGCAGAATAATAGTATTCGATGATGGGCCCACTTCCTGTCAAGGGCTCGATTTTCCGGACTTTGCCTAGAATGTTGTATGTATACTTAAGATTTCGGTACGGATCCTCCAAGATATCGCCGTTCGCATTGTAAATATATAGATCGCTCACTCCCGTGGCGGTTTGCTTATGCCCTTCAATCAGGTGATTGCTTTGATTGACATCAGTAATCTTGCGAACTTGAGGCCCCTTAGGGTGCCCGCTTGGTGTCACATAGTTATAAGATAGATCATCCACTTCTCTGTAAAACATACGCCCTGTTGGGGTAGCCGAGAGCCAACTGTCTCGAATAATATTGGTTGGTCGCCCATAATCATCGTATGCATACTCGGCTTCACCATGCAGGTTACTTGCTCCATTATAAAGATTACCATTGGCTGCGAACGTCTCACGAGCTTCAAATCGCTCCAATCGCAAATATCCATCGTAGTCGTACGACTCAACGACAGGGTATCGACCTTTCGTTTGCTTAATTGTCTGTCGAATCAGTGAGGTATGTAATGCAGAACCGGGCGTGAATTCAGAAGAAACCCCATGTTGTCGAGAGGTATAAGATATTTGCTCAAAGAAGATGTCTCGATCGGATTGATTATAGTTCGAATTGACGTAACTGTATGGAGTTGGTTGGTTGGGTACTGCACCGTTAACGTCGCCTGTGAGGAGTTCGGAAGTCGATCCTGTTAGTGGCTGGTTTATAGCTGTAAGTCGGCCAATGTTGTCAAACGCGAAGTCTATGTGCTGTAGCCACGAATCAGAAGTGCCTTCGCGGTCAATCAACTGCTGCGAAAGCTGGCCATGAATATTATACTCTACACCATGAAGTGTTCCGTTGTAGCGAAGAGCCGGGCTAGAGCTGAGTGGACCAATATTTAATTGATAATCAAGTTGATCTAGAACTAAATCGGCAGAGTATTTTGGGGTCATTACCTCTTTGACAGCATGAGTGCCTGCCCGCCAATCGACAGTCGTAGTTAGAATGTTACCGTTGGCATCGTACATCAACCGTTTTTGAAATGCAGCAGGCGATGACGATAGATGCAGTGTCGACTGGACGTCCTGGCCTACTAGGCGACCACATGGGTCAGCGCCACGGTCAAAAGCGTATGCGGTCTCGAGAACTTGAGATGTCTGCAAAATAGATGACCGGTCGGCCATAGCTTGCCCGAAAGAAATACTGCCGATGCCGTGATCGAAAATGGTTTCATTGAGGACTGACTCTATGCCATTGCTGGGGTATGCAAAAGCCCCTCCGTTAACTCCAGAAGCGATTCCATTTCCATACTCATCGTACTCAAATGCCCAGTAACGTTCGCCATTTGGATCATTGCGTGCGTAAAAGTCTTGAAATGAGACGAGCTGACCATTTGAGTTGTATTTCATTAGCTCTTCATCTTTCCCCGGGACTATCTTCTCAATTAGCTGTGAAAAATGGTCATACTTATATTGATATGTGGTATTGTCAGCGTCGCTAGCCCCCGCAAACGGATAAATTCTCCGTAAATCGCCTTGAACGTCGTAGCCATAACGAACATCTTTGGCAACAGTGTTGCTTCCTTGGTGATATTCTCGTTTTACTATAGGGTTGCCCCACGAATCAACTAAAGATTCGAGCGTGTGTCCTCCCGCATCCGTAACCTTGACACTTGACAATTGATTAGCAGAAAATCCAGCAGGGTAACCACCTGCTGATGCTTCATAGCTGTGGGAGTAACCGTAGTCGTAAGTCGTTGTAAATCCGTTATTGAGTTGCGCTGTAAGTAGTCTGCCCCGTTTAGTAGGTTCATAGGTATAATCTGTAAAACGAGCTTGACTAATAGAATTTGCCCTCTGCCTCCCATTGCTATTTATTGATGTACCGGAGACTGTAATCGGCTGCACTTCTCTCACCTTACGGCCAAGAGCATTATAAAAGGTTTGAAACAATATTGCACCATTACCATTGGCGCCAGCATCTGGTGAAGTACGGGAGGATCCTAGGGCTAAATTTTGGATGCTTCTGCCAAAGCCGTCAAGCGTTTCTACAGAGATTTGAGGTTTCCCCGAAGCGGTGGCTTTCGCAGTAGTCTCCAAAGAATAAAAACTTCCCTGCTGGGCCTTCAGATTGTCGGTGTTTCGGCGGTAGCGGATCTCTGAGCCATCGCAAGACGAAGTTCTGGTCAGGCGGTTGTGCGGATCATACAAATATGAGGTGGTTATCCCACGAGGATCCGTTTCGCTACTTAATAGACGATTGTGATATGCGTAGCTAGTTACGGCGTCGCCAATACGATACTCGTCAAGCAAATCGTCTGAGTTATACGAAAGTTTAGTTATAGCTGTCCTACCATGCTCACGGATGCTAATTGGCCGAAATTTGAAATCTACCTTATTGACCTTTGAGACTACCCGAAGATTG
>ENA-ORXU01002202-ORXU01002202.1-marine-metagenome-genome-assembly--contig:-NODE-2202-length-13700-cov-6.180797_pt1 | contig 13700 bp, 8 predicted proteins | sample MGYA00237869_ERZ511484 | MGnify/ENA metagenome assembly ERZ511484
TTTTACATAACGTCCATGTTTATAGAGACTTATGACGATTTGGAATAATCTGCGAGTGTAACTTTTTCTTACGGAAAAAAATGACTCTCTTTAAAGGCCCTTGATCAATATGTCAACTCTCGTCAATTTGCTTCGCGCCTAGCGTCTATCTGCTTCAGCCTCAGGCACTTCACCTTCTCGCCATAGCACGCTATGACTCGTCGGCGGAATACCTGACGCTTTTGCAGATAATCACTATCCATCGAAGCCTAATGCACGAAATGGGTTCAAGGGAATATTTGCTCGACAGAGCTCTAGCTCTATCACACCGTGTAGCTCCTTGATAAAACGACCCATAGTGGGGATCAGCGACCGAGATGGATGATTATCTAAAAACATGCTTGAGGCAATTCTCAATCAAAGCTACAATAGTAGTTGCATGTACAACCTTCCCACTTATGATAGATTAACACTTATGTGATGCACGACTGCAACCAACTCTCCCACTCCTTACATATAACTGCTGTGCTAAATCGATCTTGCAGATCTCGACGTGCTTGCTGCCCCAGCTCAGACCGCAAGGAAGCATCCGTAGACATCCTCACAATAGCTCGCTCGAGAGCCTCCTGATCTGACCACTTCACTACCAGGGCATTATGCTCGTGAGACACCACCTCGGCAAGTCCCCCTGAATCCGTGCTTATGGTAGGTCTGCCGCTAGCAAAATATTCTAACAGCGTGTGAGAAATTCCTTCCATAGAAGAATAGATTAGAGCAATATCAAAGCACGCACTTTTCTCTACAGAGTCTTGCACTCTACCCACCATAGTCACGCGATCTGAAAGATTCAATCTCCGTACACTCTCGGAAATAGTCGCTTTCAGAGACCCATCACCACAGATAATATAGTGCCACGGTGGCAACTCATCTCGCACACTAGCCAGCGCCTCTAAGATTTGCAATATGCCTTTTTCTTTCTCTAGGGCCACCATGGTACCAAGCAACAATTCATCATGCGCCACACCCCACTCATGTCGTATGGCTGCGCGTCTAGATGCCTCCATCTCTATAGGGTCTCGGAAATTGGCAATATGCTCGATAGCACCTGCCTTCACATAGTCCATTTCCTGCTCAATATCCCGAGCGATATAATCGCAGGTAGTAATACTGTGAAGAATGAGCTTGCGATGATAAAAACGATCCTTCCAGCGATCACGGAAATCATCTTGCCTTCCTATACGTCTTATAACCGGGACGCCAATAGCAAGCCCAGCCAGTCCTCCTATTTGAATCTCGCGAGGATTATTTACGATTAGTACATCGATCTGGTGGGACTGTATGTATCGTGACACATATAAGACTGCTCGCGGATCAAAGTCAAAGCGGATGGTAAGCGGCTTTACATGCAGTCCCTCGACATCTCTCTCCCAGAGAGGATTACCTGGATGAGCGAGTATATGAATCTCATGTCCAGCATCACGCAAGTAGTGAGACACACGTAGCATCCATACACTGACACCGCGCCATATAGTCTTATGAGATAGAAAGAGGATCTTCATTCTATAAGTGAAAGTACAGCTCCTAGTACTCTCGATATGTCACAGAAATAGCCTTATCGATAGCAATCTTGCTCGCCTCCCTTGAGGAAGTAAGTAGTTTTAAGCTTTCGCTCAAATAATTTCTTTCCATAACTTCACCTATGCGCTATCTACATATCACTGTCCTGCTGATTTCTAGTTTTATCATTTCTGCTTGCAATGCACAGATAGAATCCGAGACAACGTCTATGGTCCAAAGAATAGATGCGATTAGCGCTGACTATACGTATGACTCTGGTGACGTAGTCAAGCGCCTGTACCTCGATAAAGCTGGAGATATGTGGATATGCACCACAAAGGAAGGTGTATACAAATACAATGGGAACTCGTTTACGAATATATCTCGGGCAGATGGACTATGCTCCAATCATGTAGATGCTATCATCGAAGATCATAAAGGGACAATTTGGTTTGGTACGGATAAAGGTCTGTGCCACTATGACGGAAATTCATATACCACCATTCCCCTACCCCAAGATGATCCTCAAGATGTATCACCGCTAACTGACCATCCGAGTCGCTCGTCAGAAGTTGTTCTTTCACTTATTCAAGCAAGGAGCGGTGACTTTTGGGTAGGATCAGATGGTAGTGGAGCCTATAGCTATGACGGTAAGTCTTTTACTCCTTATGTAAAATACGCAGGGAGATTACAATCAGATAGTACTTACAATAACTGCATCACTAGCATCTTAGAAGACAGCAAAGGACACATATGGATATCGTCGTTTACGCACGGCGGGCTGACAGAATATGATGGCGATCAGCTCATCCATCACGCCTTGAAAGATGGCTATGGTGATGGGATGGTTTCCACCAGCTACATGGACAGTGAGGGTCATCTCTGGTTTGGCACGCGGAATAGCGGTATTTACAGATACAATGGAGTAGAGTTCAAAAATATTAAAGACGCCTCATCAGGTGAATCTATCGCCATGGCATGTATGGTGGAAGATAGAAATGGTCTGATATGGATAGGAAGCTTCGCTCGAAAGGGCGTGTATACTTACGACGGCACATCCATCACCCCGCTCGACATCGATGGTAGTGATCTATTGTACGACATCAAATGCATAGCTATGGACAAGGCGGGACATATATGGTTTGGCGGTAGATATGGCCTCCTTTGGAGATATGACGGAAACGAATTAAAAGACTTTACTCAGGCCAAGCGAGCTGCGCTCCAATAAAAAGGGCTTTACCTCTACTGCAAAAACTCGTGGCGTATGGCACCGTCCTTTGGACGAAATTATAGACTTATCGAAAATAGGACAATCTATAAATCAAACCATTTAGGCCGTAAAGAGATATCAAGGCTAACCAATAGTCAGAATATCAAAGCTATCAACTACACTTACCTAAAATAGTGTCTGAGAATATGCACCGCTCACGAGTACAACACAAAGGAATAACGTATGTATGAAGCGTTTCATAATTTTTCCCTTTAATTAGATGAATCAGGTTTGCTATTCGTCAGATCTTGTAAAATGTCATTTGCTGTATTTATAATCTTGAATATCTCGTCGATGACTGGAGCGATCTGCTTATGATAGATGACCACATTTGGTGATAATTCACCTGTTGCCTGATAAGACTTGATAATTTTTAAGGCACTCTTCTCTACGTCCTCTTGCCGTCGGAGTAGGCGATCAACATGTTGACTGATAGAATACATATTACCATCGGTTCCAATATCCGAGTAGTTTACGAAGTATGTATCCCAGAAGTAGTCTATTAGGTGAGTCTGAAGACGGGGCGAATAATATGTCCGCTGATATCTCAAGGCAATCTCTAGAAAAAGAGTATTATTAGAATTCTTGACATTATAGATCAATAATTCCTCCATACGCTTTGGCTCTATCCCCTTAAAGTACTTCCCTTGCAAAAAGAAAATTGCAGCTAATTTCTCATCTGATAGATTCGTTTCGATAATAGATGAATCTCCCATAAAATAATTAAACACTAGTTCTTCAAATTCATGAGTAAACTTATCGTGAAAACTAAAAGAATTTAAACCCACAAATATGGTGCAGCCATCATGCTGAAGAGACTGGTAGTAATCCGAGTAGTACTCTCTACTATGAGCAGCGGTACAGCGATCCATATTCTCTTGATTACGAGCATATTTCCGTTCTAAATAATCATGTAGTACAAGCTCGGCAGGAGTCTTCATTCTCTCATATTCTAGAGATCTTATGCAATTCTCAAATGCATCAAATATTGCTAGTAAATCCTCGACCTCTTGGTATCTCAGTCGATCAATAGATGATATGTGCCCTCCGAATTCGTTTACGATCATAGCCTCATACTCCGCGTACATTATACGCAGCTTCTTAAGAGAATTTCTTCTTCCCTCAATCATTAATTGCTCTATCCAATTACATACCTTTTGACGATCCGGTCGATTTTCATTGACCACCGCATCAGCTCCGAATGCTTCAAATCCAGCATTTGGCCAAAAAGGAGTCAATAGGCTGTCTAGGAGGATTGCCTTATACGGTCTATCCAGCAACTCTGCCCTAAGAGAATCAAGCGTTTTACTAGTAGCACTCGGCTGAGTACTGCCATACATAGTGACGTGGCACAATATTGATGCTGCACAGCACAATAGGAAGCCTCCATAGCATCGTCTCATTTCATCCAATTTTTACTTTGTATCAAGTCTGACGGATCATAACTCCAATCGTATTGGTCTATAATCTTTAAATCAAGGGACGCCTCTACATCGCAGCACCTAAGTTCCTCGTATCGCGTTCCAGCGGAACAATCACCATCAAAGTCTGGTGTTCTGCCCTGTTAGCAAGGATCTAGATCAAAATTACCGCTATAATGTGTCAAGGTGTCATTTGCCCATTATGCACTGCCCAAAACTTGTGTTAGTCTATAATTCAACCAAATTTAGTAAGTTCTCAAGAAATCAATATTTTACACCTGCGATCCAAGATTCATTCCACTCTATTCAGCTAAGAGCCACGATATATCTAGGGGGGTCAGCTTGTAGGATTAATCAGCACCATCCGTGAGAATGCTCTGGATACCCATCAATCTGGTTGAACCGCATAGATTCTTAGCATAACAGATGATATACTAGAGCACCAGTGCGATCATCATCAATACTCAATCTATAGGAGTGAGAACCAGAGAGTATGGATACGAATCACCTCATAAAGAGTTCACATGATTGACAAAACGTAAAGGCTAAAATCTCAATTAGAAACATTACCTATAAACTGGAAGCGCTGTAACGCCGAGACAGTATAAATCATAGGAATAAGTAATCTATAGTAAATACCTTGTACCAAATTTAATTCATCTTCACAAAAGACTTAACTATTGGATCTTTAGAGATCATATCAAACCTTATGCGATAGACACTAGGCTTTAACGACGTTATATCAATATTGATAACACCAGTATGTGTCAAATCACTTCCATCCAGACTTCGTACCACATCGCCAGCACTATTTATCAATTCTATTTGCAAAATTTCATCGTCTAAATTATTTCGTATCCACAAGTTGCTGGATGCTGGTGATGGAGAAACTGAAATCTCATTATTCGTAGCTTCCCTAAATGACAAGTCAATAGACTCTTGGCTCCTTTCCTTCAACTGATCCAATCTATGATAAGTGAGAAAAGCTGTCTCAGAAGAATTACCTACATTGTGAAAATTATAGTAACCAATCCTTGTAATATCCCATTCACCTAATATATCGCCACCGATAAAAACTTTATCTCCCGATAAATAAATATCACGTACTCTCTCAGATGCAGCACCTCCATATTGATGAGATTTCAAAATATTACCGTGTATGGCATCCAATTGCACAACCGCTATATCAAAAGAACCATTCGATTGAATACTCAAATTTGAGCCCTGGACATTACCTTCAAAATCAAAAACACAAACTACATATCCGTAATTAGAAAACGTCAAATAAGTCGTACCGATATTGGCAGACGCGCGAAGCTTTTCGGACCATACTAATTGGCCATATTTATTGACAGCTGTAATCACAATTTCAGATCCATTGCTCACAACAGTACTATTTTGAAACTCTCCTGTACCAGAGCCCTCGAGTATGATGTAATGCAAATCATCCACTGGATTATATAGATAATTAGTCGCACTTAGCTCACCTGTGAGATTAAAAGAAATATGAGTTTCGTCTGCCCTCTTATCCCAGATAATAGATTCCCCATTACGACTAGTTCTTATTAGTTCACCGTTTATTTCTGTTCTGTCCCCTAGTCCGATTAAAATGAAAGGTGAGTTCAGACCTTTCAAATCATCAACTAGGGAATAAGTGGGATTATTAACGATAGTACGGACACTAGCACTACCATTGATCAAATCCATTTCAAAATAGTTTTTGGAATCAAAGGCGCTAGGAATTATCAGTACTGACCCCAAGGCAACATTTCCTCTACACGTACCTTTAAATAATACACCACCTGTTTCCAATGAAGCCTGTAAATCCATAGACATATCAATCGCATTAAATTCAAAGCTCTCCTCATGACTATGATGACTAATTTCAACTTCTTGTGAAAATCTTGATTTAACCACATTATCCTGCTCAACATTATAGTAGCCATTATCGAAGTCAACTAACTCCAATTGACCATATCTGGTTTCTAATCTGCTTCGATACAAGACATTGCCCCTATTTGTTTCTAGGATAGCACTTGGAAAAACTCCATCTTCTCCATAGTTTATAAAAAACCCTTGAAAACGTGAATATTCGAATGACTGGTTAAAAAGAAACTGATCTTCCTCTTTCTCTCGATAGGCGTAAACATCCCAGCGCTCTTCATCAAAACTAGAGCAAATCACCTCCGTATACTCGAATTGCTCACAGTTATCACATGTATTCTGTAGCAAACACTGGTATCTTAAACACGTTTCGTCATTCACAGTGATGTATTCTCCCATACAAGCCGGGCGATGCTCACATTCAATGCTTTCTATATCAGAAGTAATAATACGGAAATCATTAGAACAAAAGGTTACATGAGCACAAGGTGCTTTTTGCCTGAGTTCCAAGTTGCTAATAATCTCTTCCATAAAAACGTACAGCTCTGAACCCTCATAGTCCTCTTCATAATCCAAGATATCATAATGCCATTCCACGAGTTGAATTACTCTCATTCTTCTCATCGCACATTCCTCTACATCACGATTGAAGTCTACAAATTCTAGCATAATATCTGAAAGACAGTAATCATAGGAAGATTGAAACGTCCCGCAGCATTCTACTCTCCAACAATTTTCTGATATAGGATACTCAAACTCCCCAGTACAATCCTCGTCGATTAACGTGAGATCCCAAAATTTGAGATTCGACTCACAAATACGTACCTTATCACACGCAGAATACCCCCTACGATTTAAGTCCCTAAGTCTTTCTTCAACCACATTTGGATCATATGGACTATTGCCACTTACCAATAAGAGTAATAGTATTCGCCTGAACTCAGCTACTCTGTAATTCTCCTTATTGAAGTTCACTGACCCAGCATTAGTGCCTCTACACAACACAGGAGCCTTGCAAGCCTCCAGTTGACCACCTTGCGCGTTCTCCATATCTATGGTACCTGTTTCGCGGATAATGTTATTTGCTACTAGCTCATCGCTGCAATACCAATCAAAAACGCACTCGTCTTCTTGATAGTGACTATATCTAGTCTCTACATACTCCTCCATGATTTCAACCTCCTTTCTAATTGTACATCCACCTACGACATAGTCTAATTGATACACTCCAGGGGCTAGATTATCGAAAACTACTTCTGTGATGTCATCAGATATATCCCTAGTCTCGAATCCAGAGAAATATAGTTTGCCGACGATGCCAGGAATTTTAAATACCTTGACCGAGACGAAGCCATTTTTCAAACCGCTACAGCTCGCGGACGTAAACACTTCCATATCATTGTTCACTAACTCGACGCACTTCTCATCAATTAGACAACCATTAAAATCGATGATCCGACAGCAATATTCTCCAGATTTAACCCCTATCAGTAAAGACGTACTTCCCACTATCTCACCATTGAGATGCCAAGAATAGCTTAATCTATTACCACCTGAGGTCATCACCTCGATAGTCCCTTCATTACATGAGGGAGATGTCACAAAAGTTTCAAATCTTAAGGACTCTAAATATAAATCTAGATCAACTGTCTGGCCACAATAATCTTCAACGGCGACTCTATGTCGGCCCTCTCCGAGGTTAGACGCATAAGAATATTCAGAATCTGTCGTTTCCCAGGTGTAGGAATACGGCGGAATACCTCCTAATACTCCAACTGAGATCATTCCATTACTTTTACCCTCGCACGGGTGAGTAATTCTGGTAGTAACGTACATCTCTGATCCAGAGGTCTCTTCAACATTCATGCACTCCATGGAAGAACATCCTGTATAAATACTCGTAATCGTCATACAATACTCACCAGCTTCCAGGTCATATCGCTCTATAGGCTCATTGCTACTATGACCACCTATACTTACACCATCACTCCATAGGATATTAAAGACATCTTCCACTCCAGCTTCATTCCAAATCAAGGCGTATATACTACCATTGTCTTGGCCAGAGCATGCATTCTTAATCTCATAATCTATGTTTGGCGACATCTTAGTTCTTAAATCTAGTGTATCTCGCTTTGTACAACCCAGCTCATCAGTAATAACCAAAATGTACAAGCCCGCCGTTAAGTCATGAAGATTTGGTATCGGATTTCCCCAACGATCTGTCCATATTCTCGTCAGGGCTCCCGAACCACCCGACGTCTGCAGTTGCAGCACTCTAATACTGCCATCATTAGAAGCACAACTCGATGGATGATTTATGGAGTACGTGCTTTTGATAACAATTTCTTCATTTTCCACTATTATGAGCTCATCTGTGAATCCGCATGTTGCGCTGAGGTCAACCTCTAGAAAATAATTTCCTGGGCAAATATCAGGAATAATAAAGATATCAGAATTAAGCGCATATTCATAATAGGCATGAGTCTCTTCATTAAATAAAGTGACCTCCACTGGCCAAAACCAATCATCTTCATACTGCTCCTTGTCTCTGACAAGAATCACACTTCCCGTACACTCTTCAAAACAACTCTCAACTACATTCACCTCAAATAGTGGTTGGGAATATGCACCGCTCACGAGTACAACACAAAGGAATAACGTATGTATGAAGCATTTCATAATTTTTCTCTTTAATTAGATGAATCAGGTATGCTATCCGTCAGATCTTGTAAAATGTCATTTGCTGTATTCATAATCTTGAATATCTCGTCGATGACTGGAGCGATCTGCTTATGATAGATGACTACATTTGGTGATAATTCACCTGTTGACTGATAAGACTTGATAATTTTTAAGGCACTCTTCTCTACGTCCTCTTGCCGTCGGAGTAGGCGATCAACATGTTGACTGATAGAGTACATATTACCATCGGTTCCAATATCCGAGTAGTTTACGAAGTATGTGTCCCAGAAGTAGTCTATTAGGTGAGTCTGAAGACGTGACGAATAATTAGTACCCTGATATCTCAAGCCAATCTCTAGAAAAACATTGTTTTTAGATTTCTTGATATTATAAATCAGCAATCCCTCCATCTGTTTCGGCTCAAGTCCCTTAAAGTACTCTCCTCGCAAAAAGAACATAGCGGCTATATAATCATCCGACAGATTCGCTTCGATGATAGATGAATCTCCCATAAAATAATTAAAAACTAATTCTTCAAATTCATGAGTAAACTTATCGTGGAACCCAAAAGAATTTAAACCTACAAATATGGTGCAGCCGTCATGCTGTAATGACTCGTAGTATTCCGAGTAATACTTTCTACTGAGAGCAGCCGTACATTGCTGAGAAACGATTTGATGTACTGCATATATCCATTCTAAATAATCATGAAGAACAAGCTCAGCAGGCGTTTTCAATCTCTCATATTCCAAAGATTTCAAACAAGTCTCAAATGCATTGAATATGGCTAGTAAATCCTCGATCTCTTGGTATCTCAATCGATCAATAGATGATATGTGACCACCGAATTCACTTACGATCATAGCCTCATACTCCGCGTACATTATACGCAGCTTCTTAAGAGAATTTCTTCTTCCCTCAATCATTAATTGCTCTATCCAATCACATACCTTATGACGATCCGGTCGATTTTCATTGACCACCGCATCTGCTCCAAAGGCTTCAAACCCAGCATCTGGCCAAAAAGGAGTCAATAGGCTGTCTAGGAGAATTGCCTTATACGGTCTATCCAGCAGCTCTGCCCTAAGAGAATCTAGCGTTTTACTAGAAGTACTCGGCTGAGTACTGCCATACGTAGTGATATGGCACAATATTGATGCTGCACAGCACAATAGGAAGACTCGATAGCATCTTCTCATTTCATCCAATTTTTACCTTGTATCAAGTCTGACGGATCATAACTCCAATCGTATTGGTCTATAGTCTTTAAATCCAGGGACGCCTCTACGTCGCGGCACTTAAATTCCTCGTAGCGCGTACCAGCGGAACAGTCACCATCAAAGCCTGGTGTTCTGCTGAGGTAGCAACGATCTGGGTCAAAATTTCCACCAGGATCTTTCCAAGTATAATTCGTCTTATATTTATCACTCCGATCAGGTACAAGAAAACCTGCGTCTCTACCCTCTCTAGATTTTTCCCAGATATCCTTGTATCCATCTCTATCCACATCATACTCTTCTCTATAAAAAGGACCTACATTCGGATGTAGATCACGATCTACATAGTTCCAAACTCTACATTCAATTTTGGCATGCTCCACTTCATGAGCAACGGTTCTATACAAGACATGAATTCCCTCGTCTGATCTCAAAATTTGTCCGTGCTTATCATACAACAACTTGCTAAATCCACAGGCTTCACCAATGCTAATATTGAGCCCTTTCTCCCCATAATCAAGGAGTACGTGCCCTGTCGGCTCACTTGTAGTGGTGCAAAAACGATTACCTGTGTTGAACGAACCTATTTGAAATTGGCAGATCCCGTACGTATTAGCGCTTTCTGAGTCAGGGTTATACGGATAACCTTGAAAGTCATAGTCTAATATCAACTTTGGTGGCGCTACTGGGTTATCGGAGTAGGTGCATGTAGACATATCATACAGATGCAATCCTTCGACGGAGACTAACAATTCTTGAATGATTGGACTTTGCTCCCAGTAGATAGCCCAATTCGGTAATGACTGCCCTAGTGCTACTTCATCTTTTAAAAAATAGACCTCTACAGGATTGTCTGCGCATGCGTGACTAGCATCTGCTGCAACCCTTAGCAAGCCATGTGTACTACCAAAGTGACCATTTTCTAGTATAATCGATGGATCTTGAGTTGGAGCGTGGCTTGGTATGACAGCCTTTCTACTGCTAGTTGATTTACGTGCAAATCCTATTCCAGCAGGACTACTCTCGAGATTCCAAAAGGCGTCAGAGTGATCGCAATCGTCATTTCCTAAGCTCCAATTCCATTCCTCCCCTTTTCCTTTGGCAGCATAAGTAATATCCTGCCCTATAATCACTCGCCAAGGATAAAACACTGGCACTCCGCTCACTTGATCAGTGAGTGTCGTGCCAAACTTTATTAAACGCACTTCATCATAGCACTCCGTTTCAGTCAATTGTATCTGTGCATCTATCTTCACTTGAGTGGACAGAATGAGAAATAGTGCTACTTGAACAGAAAGGAACCTTGTGTAGTAAAAATGGTGGAACGTCATACGTAATGATTTAAAGCTACAAGATACGCATAGTTATCGCAATCCACATAGCATATATTTCTAATAAGGAATGCATTTGAATGAAGGGCACCCAAATCTTATGTCATAATCTAGATCAACCAAATTTAGTTGGTTCTGAAGAAATCAAAATCTGCCGATTTGTGTCCAAGATTAAATCCACTCCGTCAGACTAAGAGCCCTGATTCATCTAAGAGGGTCAGCTTGCTGGAACAAACAGCTATAAGCTGTGAATGACACGATGATGCGGTTGTTGGCCACGTACTACTCGATTTTCACATTTAAATGTATTTGTGTCTGTAAAGGTGGTAAAGTTTTTCACTGAGAAGCGAGCTATAGTAGCCTTAGAAGTAATTTCATGGCAGATCTAGTGCGTATGGAGGCAGTGTAAGGCATCACCACCTGCGCTAGGACCAACCTCAGCCAAAGCTGGCTCGATTCTTGATATATTACACATACCTGTAATGTGTAAATAACTGACTATGGACTTGCTAAAAGGCCTCATGGCGATCTCTATCGCCCTATTCTCTCTTGTAGATAGCACCGCTCGCGACGTCTATGATGAGTTCACCATTCACTCAAGTAACACAGATGTCTCTAGCTTCTCAGATAAGACGCTGAGGCTAGAATCAACGTCTCGAGAGTTCAGCACAGTACTGCAGCCCAATCTCGACGGTCGTGTGATGTTTTCACTCAGCGATCACCGCTACCGATCTACCATTACACCTAAGAACCTTTACTTCGGTGTACGCATCGAAGGATTTAAGGACAGCATGCTGGTCAACCCATCCATAAACATAGATGCCAGCTTCAGAGATGTGTTCTTGGACGGCAATATGCTGATTTTCAAGCAAATCGATTTTCCTATTCCTGTGCTATTTGAGAGCGGGGTGGATAGCATCCGCCTACACTTCTCCAATAGTCATGGCTACAATTTCCATCAGTACATCACCATAGATGAACTCCAAGTTCTAGAATCTGTAGAGACCAAGGCCAATCCCATACTCGTAGATTGTGAGCATCAATCAATCATGGTGGCTATTCAGGGGTCAGACGGCATCAGTAAAGCAGAGCGAAAGAGCATCTCTAAGCAGCTCCGAGACTTCTTCAAGTCCGGTGTTTCTGCAGCCGATAGTACTATGGTGAGTATAGTAGAATTTGGCCGAAAGGTCACCTCAAGTAGTGAATCCATAGATCCTAAGGAAATATCCAGCACTCTTAAAGACTATAAGAAACGCGCCAAAAGCGAAGAAGCCAAAAGCTCCATCACCAACTGGCAATCTGCTCTAGACGAAGCTCTAGAAAAGCAACCTGACGTATTTATCCTTGTCACTAACAGTTGGAGTAACTACTCTGGAGGTGGCCTCGCAACCATCAATGCACAGCATGCAGGACTCGTAGAAAAATGTAACGAGATTAAAGCTAATGGTACACGGCTCCTCTTTATCACCTCAGGGCTTTATGACCAATCAAAGAGCAACACGACCCTCCTCGCTATGCTCAATGAACAACAGACGGAGAGCATCGTGCAAGATTCGCTTCACCAGCAGATCGATCTCAAGACGGTAGACCTCATCTCTATGGAAGGATTCCGTAATTTTCAGATGATAGATCTTACTTCGCTGATACGATGTAGTGAGATTGGTGACGAAATCGGGATGAATAGGTAGTCTGGCATTTATTCATATTGACTATGTGTTGCAGTGATAGAGCTACTCTTTCTACGTTCGACATGTACCGTTGCTGACAGTGATATAAAACGCAATTGGGTCAGAACCTGGCTATAAATTCTTTGCGACTAGAAATGATAGAGAAACCCCGCTCGACTCTAAAGTCGAACGAGGTCTTAGGGGAGTATGTAAGGGAATTACGAGTAGGTTCTATACACGACGCTAATCTTGAGTAAGCTCTAGAACTAGAATATCTAGACTCCTGTCTATATAAAGCTTATCATCATAGAAGTCAATTGCCCACCTTGTATTTTCAATCTCCGACTTCAAATTGCCTGCTAGGTCATAGATAAAAGTCTTATAATTATTAGGGGCAGATATGACAACTGTATTTACGTCTATGACTAGCACTTCGAATGCATTTCCAAAATCACCTATTATCTCATATTGTAAGTTACCTGAGCGATCATACAACTCTACTTGATTTCCAGCTTCAGTTACTAACACATAGTCTTCGAATGCGCATACGTCATTAGGACGGACACTTTCTCCACCCTGCTGAGTGGTGAAATGTCGATTGTAACTATAGTCTGGGTTAAACCCAATTAGTGCATTAGGATTTTTGGTAAAAGTTTTTCAGCGATGTAACTGACGATCAATCAGGACTA
>ENA-ORXU01002204-ORXU01002204.1-marine-metagenome-genome-assembly--contig:-NODE-2204-length-13698-cov-3.754130_pt1 | contig 13698 bp, 8 predicted proteins | sample MGYA00237869_ERZ511484 | MGnify/ENA metagenome assembly ERZ511484
AAAATTAGGCCAATTTAACGAAGCCATAGCTATTATTAAAAATGGTTTAAAATTTCATAAGGATTTCTCTGGTGGACACGTCGTGTTAGGCCGAATTCTAGAGGATATGGGACAGGAAGATAAGGCCCTAACAACATACCTAAGAGCCACTGAACTTGATCAAAATAATATTTTGGCCCATAAACTTTTGGCAGAAAGTTACTTAAAGGCAAGAAATGTTAAAAAAGCACTCTCATCATATAAAATGGTGTTGTTTTTAAGGCCAACTGATAAGTCTTCCTTAGACAAAATAAAAAAATTAGAAAGTTTAACTGCAGAAGAATTTGAAAATGAATTAAACTTAGACGCTAACTTAGATGTCCTGAATAGAATAAAAGAGGATTCAACAATCAATAAAGACGAGATGATATTTTCATTTTACTACATAACAAATGAAAAATCCAAAATTGAAGCATTATCTGATTTCTTGAAGATAAATGAACCAGAACAAAAAATAATCGAGTTTAACAAGATAAATAGTATTTGGGAGTTGCATGGAATGAGTAATCCAATCAGACTAGAAATAGATAATATAAATGAATGGGAAAAGAAGATGTGGGAAATTGGTTTTAGATTTGATTGTAAACTCGATGGATGGGAAACTACTTATGAAAATAGATAGTAAAAATTACAATTTACAAAAAAATAGCAGAGCATAACGCGCAATGAAAAGGACCATATATACTTCCGGCCTCTTAGAGACAACCCATATCGCCAAACCGAAGACCGCAATGATCCGAACCTTAAACGGCCTCTTCCGCCATCGCCGGCGAGAGAATTTCCAATATTGTACTCAGTTTATCTTTCAGATCCTTTCTATCCACGATAAAATCTAAAAATCCGTGTTCGAGCAAGAATTCTGATGTTTGAAAACCTTCTGGAAGATCTTTCATAATCGTCTCTTTAATCACTCTGGGACCTGCAAAACCTATTAATGCCTCTGGTTCAGCAAAGTTGATATCACCGAGCATAGCATAAGATGCAGTTACTCCACCTGTCGTCGGATCCGTCATCATCGATAAAAATGGTATACCAGCTGCTGCCAGTTGGCTCAATTTGGCTGAAGTCTTGGCCATTTGCATCAGCGAAAATGCACTTTCCATCATCCGAGCTCCACCTGATTTTGAAATAATCAGCAGCGGGATACGGTTATCCAGGCAATGATCTATGGCACGTGCGATCCGCTCACCTACGACAGAGCCCATCGATCCTCCGATAAATCCGAAATTCATGGCTGCGATGACCAATTCTTGTTTGTTGACATTCCCTTTAGCCACTGTGATGGCATCGGTCGTATCGTTCTTATTGCGCGCCTTCACGAGTCTATCCTCATATGACTTAAGGTCAGTGAAATCAAGAAAATCTTTTGATTGTAGGTCTTCAAAAAGCAGTTCAACATCACCGTCAAATAACAATTCGAAATAGGTATACGAGTCTATGCGCGTGTGGTAGTCACAATGCGTGCACTTGTAGTGGTTTTCTGCTAGCTCCTTACGCGTACTGAGCTCGTTGCATCTCACACACTTATACCACAATCCATCAGGAGTCTCCTTCTTGAATTTAGTGGCCGTCTGTATTCCGTCTTTAAGTCTTTTGAACCATCCCATATTGGCTGTTTTTATCTCCAAATTTGGATGTTCATGGGATGACAAATATAAAAATTATCTGTTAGCCGTCGTATAAATTTTTAAAAGGTCATTTCATTACTCATTTGACTGTAAGTTGTTTACACATATTCAAATTATACATTCAATATTTAAACCGTCAAATTTCATCGTATCTGCTGACTCTACCATGTTCACTTTGAAGACTTTCGGACATGTTGCCGATTCGTACTATTGATACTCAGCAAAAGGTCCAAACAAGTTACAGGAGACTTAATAAGATTGTAGGAGAATGGTATTTGGTGCTAGGCAATTCATATTGAAATACTATAAATTAAAAAACCTCGTCAACAAGGAGCTGACGAGGCCGAACACACTATGAGAACACCCTAAATCTTTATTCAATTTTTGAAACGGATAATAAATATCGCGTTATATGTCCAAATGTAAAACACAATTGGCAAATTTGCAAATCGAAAATGAAAAAATTTTGAATTTCTGCTCAATCCCGATGATTAATTAAAAAGAGAAGGTCGTGATACCAAAAGATACAGTTCGTGAAATTATGGAAACTGCCAGAGTTGAAGAAGTTGTTGCCGACTTTGTCAATCTAAAGCGCTCGGGATCGAGTATGCAGGGGCTATGTCCATTTCATGATGAAAAAACACCATCCTTTTCTGTATCCCCTGCAAAAAACATTTTTAAATGCTTTGGTTGTGGTCGAGCGGGAGATTCTGTCGGTTTCGTCATGGAGCACGAACAATTTTCGTTTGTGGAAGCGCTTCGATATCTGGCGAATAAATATAACATCACGATTGAAGAACGGCAACTAACACCTGTCGAGGTCGAAGAAATGAATCGCGCAGAGTCGTTGTACGCTATGTTGAGTTTTGCAAATAATTATTATCAACGCGCCCTACATAAAAGTCAAGAGGGGCAGGCGATCGGATATACTTATTTTCAAGAGCGTGGACTGCTGGATAAAACTATTCAAGAGTTTGAATTGGGTTATGCCGGTGAGTCAGAAAATCTTGCCGAGCAGTTGAAGAAAATGGGTTACGATGATGACCTATTGCGGGAGGCGGGACTTACAAATAAAAACGGTCGTGACTTTTTTAGAAATCGCGTCATATTCCCTATTCATAATTTATCTGGAAAGCCGATAGGTTTGGCTGGTCGTGTCCTCGGACAAGGTGGTGGACCTAAATATTTGAATTCTCCGGAGTCTGCTATTTACGTAAAAAATAAAGTGCTCTACGGGATGCACCTGGCCAAGAGTCACATACGAAAAGCAGACAAGTGTTATTTAGTCGAAGGATATACGGATGTTATTTCACTGTATCAAAATGGCTTTAAAAATGTCGTAGCCTCGTCAGGCACATCATTGACGACAAAGCAGGTTTCGCTCATCAAACGATTCAGCTCCAATGCCACCCTACTCTATGACGGTGATGCAGCAGGAATAAAAGCGGCCATCCGCGGCGTCGAATTGATGTTGCAGGCGGACTTAAATGTCTATATCGTTTTATTTCCTGAAGGAAAAGATCCAGACACCTATGTCAAAGAATTAGGTCATGATGGATTTGCCAAATTCATAGAAGAGAATGAAAAAGATTTTATTTTGTTTCAAGCAGATCTGCAGCTGAAAGAAGTAAAATCAGACCCCATTAAAAAAGCAGAGTTCGTCAATTCAATGATCAAGACGATCGCTTTTATTGAAGATGCAGTCAAACGTTCGGCGTACGTTCAGGAGCTTTCTATTCAGGCGAACATGTCGGAGGATGTCATCATCACTGAACTCAATAAGCAAATTAAAAAGCGACTTTGGGACGATCGAAAACGCAAACCGAAAGCACCTGAGGCACCAGAGGTCACGGATATAAACCTGCCCTCGAAGCCAGATGAAAAACAAGAAGCGTATCCAAAAGAAAGAGATATATTACGCATTCTCATGCATGGCGGTCATGTCATCCTTCCAAAGTTAGCAGATATATCGGTTCGTGATTTTATATTAGAACAACTAAAGGATGTGCCCGATTTTATTCATCCGCTTTACAACAAATTTTATCAGGATATTCTAGAGAATTCTGAAGACGAATGGAGTGCTTCCATGTATAAAAATCATGAAGACGATGATTTACGGAAATTAGCCATTGATCTGATCAGCACAGATATCGAGATTAGCGAAAATTGGGAAAAGAAATGGGATATCCATCTTCAAACACAACCGATGCCAGAGGAGAATTATTACCTCGATAGTCTCCAGGCCACCTTGCGCGTTAAACTAGAGCGTGTACAGTTAATTTCCAGAGAAAACATCGACATGCTCAAAACGCTCGAAGATGAAGACGAGATCAATAAACATTTAGAGATTCAGAATAAATTAACTGAAATGAAAATGGAATTGGCTGAGCAATTGCGTGCAATCATTCTTGGGTAATCATAAAATTATATCACGCATTTCGATTCATGCAATTCAAATCTTCAAAGGCTTGAGTCAGACGTGTCACGAAAGAAGTTTCTCCTTCACGCAACCATTTTCGAGGATCGTAATTTTTCTTATTTGGTTTGTCATCGCCATCAGGATTCCCGATTTGACCTTGAAGATAATCGTGCTTGTCAGCTGAATACTTTCGCACACCATCCCAGAAAGCCCATTGCATATCGGTATCAATATTCATTTTGATGGCTCCGTAATCAATTGCCTCTCTGATTTCTTCACGTGAAGAACCAGATCCTCCGTGAAATACAAAATTGATTGGTTGGTCATCCGTTTTAAATTTCTCTTTGACAAACTCTTGCGAATTTTTCAGTATAATCGGTTTTAATTCGACATTTCCAGGTTTGTAAACACCATGTACATTTCCGAAAGCAGCTGCAACCGTAAACTGATCGCTAATGGCAATTAATTTTTCATATGCGTATGCGACTTCTTCAGGTTGTGTATATAATTTAGAACTATCGACATCGGTATTATCAACACCGTCTTCTTCTCCGCCTGTAACACCTAATTCAATTTCAAGCGTCATTCCGAGCGGTTTCATACGCTTAAAATATTCGCAACAAATTTCTATATTTTCTTCTATCGGTTCTTCTGACAAATCCAACATATGGGAGCTGTACAATGGATACCCACGCTCTGCAAAAAATCTTTCGCCTGCAGATAATAAACCATCAATCCACGGCAATAATTTTTTAGCGCAATGATCAGTATGTAGTACGACCGGCACACCGTAAGAGGCTGCCATGGCATGGACGTGCATGGCTCCAGAGATACCACCTAATATAGCAGCTTGTTGATCGTCATTTGATAAACCCTTACCTGCAAAAAAGGAAGCGCCACCGTTTGAAAATTGAATCATAACAGGGCTATTTACAGCACGCGCAGTCTCTAATACAGCATTGACAGAATTTGTACCGATAACATTTACTGCCGGCAATGCAAAATTATGCTCGTTGGCATAGTTTAATAAATCTGTAACTTCTTCACCATGTAAAACACCTGCTCTAAATCTGCCCATAATTTTGAATCTATTTATTTATCGATTAAATTTTTAATTAAATGATTTCTTTTTCAGTAAGATATCGCTCTGCGTCTAATGCCGCCATACAACCTGTCCCTGCTGCGGTAACGGCTTGTCTGTAAATTTTATCCTGTGCATCACCTGAAGCGAAAACGCCTTCCACTTTTGTCAATGATCGGCCTGGAGTAGTTTTTAAATAACCAGCTTCATCCATATCCAACCAACCTTTAAATATATCAGTATTAGGCTTATGTCCGATGGCCACAAAAAATCCTTTTACAGGAATTTTATTTTCTTCGTCTGTTTTATTATTGAACACATGGACGGCAGTCACACCGCTTTCATCACCTAGAACTTCCTTGGTTTCTGTGTTCCAATGAATATTAATATTCTCCGTTTTTTCAACACGCGCTTGCATGATTTTACTCGCGCGCATTTCATCGCGTCTTACAAATAAATGTACAGTTGGGCAGAGTTTAGACAAATACAGCGCTTCTTCCGCAGCCGTATCACCGCCACCAACAACTGCTACGTCGAGTCCTTTGTAAAAGAAACCGTCACAGACAGCACAAGCAGATACGCCTTGGTTCATGTACGTCTGTTCACTTGGTATGCCCAACCACTTGGCTGAAGCACCGGTCGAAATCACAACTGTATGCGCCTTAATTTCTTCGCCACCTTCTGTCCACAATGTGTGAACAGGTCCATTAAAATCTACCTTACTGATATATTCGTAATTCACTTTCGTACCAAACCGCTCAGCTTGTTCGCGGAAATCATCCATCATCTGAGGACCTCTGACGCCTTTTGGATAACCCGGATAGTTTTCGACATCTGTCGTAATCATTAACTGTCCTCCAGGATCTTTGCCCGTGAACATCACCGGATTGAGGTTTGCTCTAGCCGCATAAACGGCAGCTGTGTATCCCGCAGGACCTGAACCGATTATTACCAAAGGATGAATTTGCCCATTCTCACTCATACGTAGCTATTTAAAATTAATGAATTAGCGGCTGCAAAGGTAAAAATTGGCAACCGACCATACTAATGTTGAATGAACTAAAGCAATTATTTTATAAATTGTTCACAAATGGGATCAGCACGTATTTGGAATTAGAAAATCAGCTTTATGGAAGTCAAAACATTCGAAGCGACACTTAAACGATTTGATTCGGATCTATGGGGCCACCACTTTATAGTGCCTGATGAAATCTCTACATATTTCATCGAAAATGATTCGAAGCGGGTTATCTGTTCGATTGATAATCACGTTGATTTTCATTGTGCTTTGATGCCTAGTGGCGAAAATGGGTATTTCATCAATGTCAATAAAGAAAATCGCAAGAAATCCAAGTGGTCGATTGGTCAAACTCGTCAAATATCGCTTGTCAAAGACGAGAGCAAATATGGAATGCCTATTGCGGAAGAAATGGAAGAGGCATTGGCATCCGACAATGTGGCTAATGACATTTTTCATAGCCTGACTGCCGGTAAACAAAGAACGCTCATCTATCTCGCTTCGAAGCCGAAGACATCAACTACGCGTATCAAAAAGAGCATCATCATCTTGGATTACTTAAAAGAAGTTGATGGGGAACTCGATTTTAAGGAGTTGAATCAGGCGTTTAAGGATCGGAAGAATGACTTTTGACACGGTGGAAGGAAAAGTCGCCTTGCACTTGAAGTGCAAGGCGACTTTTACGCCTGGCGAGAAACACGCCTGGCGACTTTAGGTGCCACCGTGAAATTGTTCAACCAGATTGTATTCCAATATTAAAAAACTAGCCATTCACGTCCACGCAGTGTACATTTGTAACTGACCCAAACGCCAAGCTGTGGCCAAATCGAAGCAAACATATATCACGAGCCTTTTTCGATACACTTGTCCAAGATGTCGTCGGGGTGATTTATTCGTCAAACCTTTCCAAATGGGCAATCCGCTCCACATGCACAAACAGTGTTCACTTTGTGAATTGAAATACACACCAGAACCAGGTTATTATTGGGGCGCGATGTTTCTTTCTTACATACTATCTGCATTCCCGCTTATGGGTATTGTCTTGTTTTGCATGTTCGGAATGGGATATAGTGTCATGGCATCATTATTCATTGGGATCGTGGTGGCCGGCCTTTTTTACTTCAAACTGATGCGTTTTTCAAGGTCTTTGTGGATTCATCTGATGATTCCCTACAATTCAAAAATTGCTGAAAATGAATGACTTGAATAGTCATTTTATATTTTATTCAGAAAAAAAACATTAAAAAGTGTGTCTTTTTATCAATGGTTCGTCAGAACCATTGAATATCAGTTATTAAATCTTGTGCTTGTTATAAATATTGGGCATATTTGCACTGAAATTTAATACAACTTATTGATTTTCATATTTTTAAACATTTGACAAAAAACTAATTTTAGGATGAGAATTTTAACATTACTTACATTATTTTCTCTTTTCTGTTTCTCAAGCGTATTTGCTCAAGAAATGACGGAAGAGGCATTGAAAGCTGAACAAGCAGAATTAAAAGGTGAAGTATCGACACTTCAAGGTGAAATCGACGCACTTCAAGCTAAGATCGACGCACTTCCAGGTTGGAAAACGGGTGCATTCGGTACGATTGGCGCAAACTTTTCAAATTTTTCTGATTGGTATACGCAGGAAGCTTCAAATCTTTCATCGGCTACCATTGGCATTACAATGAATGCTTTTGCGAACTTAAATGAAGAAAAATTCTTCTGGAGAAACGGTGCAAACGTGAACTTAGGATGGATCAAATTTGACGATAAAGATCAAGATGATAACCAACCTGGTCTCGGTGATGACGACGAGTTTCGTAGTGGTACAGATGTATTCAATATCAACTCACTCTATGGTCGCAAGATCAGTGAAAAATTCGCGATCTCTGGCTTGTTGGAGTATAGAACGACATTGCTTGATAACTTCAACGATCCTGGTTACCTCGACTTAGGTGTTGGTGCAACTTGGACGCCGATTCAAAACCTTGTTGTTGTATTCCACCCGTTGAACTACAACTTCGTATTCGCTGATAACGATGCGGCCTACAATTCTTCATTGGGTTGTAAAATCATGGCGGATTACACGCGCCAGTTGCCAAAAGGCATTAGCTGGAAGTCTAATCTTTCTGCTTTTCTTTCATATGAAGACACAGAGAACTTCAGCAACTGGACGTGGGTCAATGGTATCGGATTTAATATCTGGAAAGGTATCGGTATCGGAGCTGAACTTGGCCTTCGTGGCAACAAACAAGAATCACTTGCAAATGCATTAGACAATTATGTAGGCATTCCTGGAGGTCCAGATGTACCGACATTCGAAAACACAGACAACGACCTTCAATCTTACTGGTTGATCGGTCTTTCATACAGCTTCTAAGAAGTTGATATAAAATTTCATATTCAGTCTTATTTGATAAAGCGTGGATGATCCCTGATTGTCCACGCTTTTTTATTGTCGGATGATGAACCATCTTGCTGACAATGACTTACTTTGTCGTACAATTAGAAATCAATTATGATACGACTATTCTGTTTTCTACTCATGCTCATGACTTGTGGACTCATTTCGGTTCAAGGCCAAGTAGATCGGCAACCAAATTCTGCTCGAATTTATGAGGACCTACTCAAACTCAGGAATACCGCCACCGTCATGTATGTCGCTGCGCATCCTGACGATGAAAATACGCGGTTGATATCGTGGCTTAGTAATCACATGCGCGTTAATACGGTATATCTTTCATTGACGCGTGGTGATGGTGGCCAAAATTTAATCGGAACTGAGAAAGGGCCGTTGCTAGGACTGTTGCGTACACAAGAATTGTTGCAAGCGCGAAGAATCGACGGCGGGCAACAGTTTTTCTCACGCGCGAATGACTTTGGGTATTCGAAGACGGCAACTGAAACGCGAGAGATTTGGGAAGAAGAGGAGATCATGAGTGATGTTGTCTGGGCCATTCGTACATTTCAACCGGATATTTTAATTAATCGATTTGACCACAATTCAAATGGACGCACACATGGGCATCACACTTTTTCGGCCATTGCTTCATTGGAGGCATTCGATCTTTCCGGCGATGAAAATCAATTTCCCGAACAATTAAAATATGTTTCGCCATGGCAACCAAGACGTGTATTTTTTAATACGTCTTGGTGGTTTTATGGAAGCCGCGAAAACTTCGAAAAAGCCGATAAATCAAAAATGGTTTCCGTAGATGTTGGCGAATACTACCCTATTCGTGGTATTTCAAACAATGAAATCGCGTCTCAAAGTCGCAGTATGCATAAATGTCAAGGTTTTGGCTCTGCTGCTCGAAGAGGTTCGCAAGAAGAATATCTAGAATTATTAAAAGGAGATTCTCCGGTGCAAGTCAATGGCCAAATTCAGGATATATTTGACGGGATTGATATGACATGGACACGTATTCCGGATGGAAAGATCATCAACGATAAAATTGATGCGATATTAAATGATTTTAATTTTTCTATGCCGTCTGCATCATTACCTGCACTCGTCGATTTACGAAAATCAATGGAATTAATCGTACAGGACGACAATCTTAAAAATAGAAAACTACCAGAACTATACGATATTATAAAATCGTGTGCAGCGATTTATGTTGAAGCCACAACATCAGATGAAACAATTGTACCCGGAGATTCTATAACATTAGAAATTGAAATGATCAATCGTTCAGATATTCCAGTTTCATTAAAATCATTGACTTATTACCCGGCAGAAATTTCATTGAAAGAGCCGATACAATTAAATCCAAATGAAAATATTTCGTTTGCCACGCGCGTAAAAACACCTGTGGATATTCAATCGACATCACCATATTGGCTCGACCAAAAACAGGATAATATTGGCATGTATATTGTTGAGGACCAGAAAAAAATAGGCCTCCCCGAAACGCCACATTCCCAATACGTAGGATTTCGATTTCAAATAAATGATCACACGTTTGACTACAACGAATCTATCGTTCATAAATATACAGATCCAGCAGTCGGCGAAATTTATCAGCCACTCGTTGTTTCGCCGCCTGTCACAATTACCATGCCTGAACCGGTTTATTTATTGTCCAATGGTCAATCGACTAACATTACGGTAGAAGTTCGCAGCCACAGTGAGCGTATTGAGGGGGAAGCAAAATTAGATATAGGGCCAGGGTGGAAAATCGAACCTAAATCTATTCCATTTGATATATCCAGAAAAGGCGATAAGCGTGTTTTTCAATTTAATGTTACACCACCAACCGAAGAGGTGGTGACAACGGTGAATGCGTATGCAGTTGTTAATGATAAAAAATATAATTCCAGTCTTGCGGTTGTGGAATATGATCACATCCCAAAACAAACGGCGTTCCTGCCTTCAAAGGCTGTGATCGAACATCTGAAAATAAATATTCCGACTATGCGTGTCGGATACATTTCCGGTGCTGGAGATGTCATCCCGCAGTCATTGCGACAATTAGGAATTGTTGTCGATGAAATAAATGTGGAGACAGCAAGTTTCGAACAATTAAAACAATATAAGTCTATCGTCGTCGGTATTCGTGCATTTAATACGATTAATGAGTTATCCTATTTTACGGACGACTTGTGGAAGTACGTGGAAGAAGGTGGCAATGTCATTGTTCAATATAATACAAACCGTCGATTAAAAGCAGATGTAGCTCCTATCCCATTAACGTTGTCGAGAGATCGTATAACTGAAGAAGATGCAGAATTAAACATGTTAAATAAAGAACATCCTGTTTTTATGACGCCAAATCAAATTCAAAAAAGCGACTTCGATGGATGGGTTCAGGAGCGTGGACTATACTTTGCGAATGAATGGGACGATGCATTCGTTCCGCTCTTGTCAGGGCATGACACGGGAGAAGATGATAAAATGGGTATGCTGCTCGTAGCACCATATGGAAAGGGAAATTATGTTTATACAGGAATTTCGTTTTTCCGACAATTACCAGCAGGAGTCCCTGGTGCTTATCGATTATTTATAAATCTTTTGTCCATGCAAAATAATAGACCGTGAACGAAGAAAAACCGCCCATACTAGGTAGTTGGAGAAACGTTTACGCCGTCGTCATTTTGGTAAACGTCTGTTTGGTGCTGCTTTTTATTTATCTCCGATATTATTTCGAATAGTATGCATTGGATAGATTGGACAGTTCTAGGAAGTGTATTGGTTTTCATCGTGGCTTACGGTGTATATAAAACACGAAATATTAAAACGGCTGAAGATTTTTTAGTTGGTCGTAAAACGCCTTGGTGGTTAGTCGGTGTGTCGGTCATGGCAACGCAAGCGAGCGCTATTACTTTTTTGTCAACACCTGGTCAAGCATATGATGATGGGATGCGCTTTGTCCAATTTTATTTTGGATTGCCCTTGGCTATGGTACTTCTTTGTATTTTTGTGTTACCACTCTATTTTCGATTAAAAGTTTATACGGCATACGAGTTTTTGGAAAATCGATTCGATTTAAAAACACGGACATTAACCGCCATTATTTTTTTAATACAACGTGGCTTGGCTGCTGGTATTACGATATACGCACCAGCTATTATCTTATCGACCATTTTGGATATTAATTTAATGTTCACCAATATTTTAATTGGAACATTGGTCGTCATTTATACACTTATGGGTGGCACGCAAGCGGTTTCACAAACGCAAAAGCAACAGATGATTGTCATCATGACCGGAATGATTATCGCCTTTGTTACGATCGTGAAAAGTTTTCCAGCTGATCTTGGATTTTTTGATGCCATGCATTTATCTGGTGGCATGGGAAAACTAAATATGGTCACATTTGATTTCGATTTGTCTGACAAATACAACATATGGTCTGCCATGCTTGGTGGAACATTTCTATTCCTATCCTATTTCGGAACTGATCAGAGTCAAGTGCAACGATATTTATCGGCTAAGTCTTTGAAAGAAAGCCGGATGGGATTGCTCTTCAATGGGCTTTTTAAAGTGCCTATGCAATTCTTTATTCTGTTGACCGGAATTATGGTATTCGTATTTTTTCAGTTTAATCAAAGCCCTATACACTTTAACCCGACCACCTCTGAACGGATGGTCGGGAGTGATCAACGGGAAGCTTTTGAACGTTCGCAGACCACTTATGAAGGACTATTCGATAAAAAACGTGAAGCTATTCTATCTTGGCAAGAAGCCCGATTAGCAAATGACGAATCAGGCATGGCCGCTAACATGCAAACCATTAATTCACTTCACGACGACGAGCGAAAAGTGCGTAATTCAGTAAAATCGCAAATCGACACATACAATGAAAACAAGGCAAAAACGGAACAAATAGAGGCTAATGATAAAGATTATGTGTTCATACATTTCATATTGAATTACCTTCCGATAGGTCTCATTGGGTTATTGATGGCCGTCATATTTTCGGCCTCCATGTCGTCAACTGCCGCAGAGCTTAATGCGCTTGCTACCATTTCTGTGGTAGATATTTATAAGCGGTCATTTAATGATTCGATGACAGACAAACAATATTTGTTTTCATCTAAGGCATTTACATTGTTGTGGGGTGTGTTGGCGATCATATTCGCAGTGACTGCCTCGTTGTTTGAAAACCTTATTCAAGCTGTAAATATTTTAGGTTCGATTTTCTATGGAACGGTGTTAGGAATATTCGTCGTGGCATTTTTTATAAAACGCGTGCGGGAAATGGCGGTGTTCATCTCAGCACTAATCGTACAAGTGGGAGTTATCGTAGTATTTTATCTTGATCACATCGGTGCCATCGACATTGCATATTTATGGTTAAATGCCATTGGGTGTTTGGGCGTAATGTTGATCAGCTCAATTTTACAGGCTGTCTCTTCAGGAAAATAGCCAGCAAGATTTCAAAAGAAGTAAAAAAAAAGCCACTGTTTTCACAGCGACTTTTTTGTTCAAATTGAATTACTTCTTCCTAAATATATATGACCTCTCTGAGGTCCGAAATAGCCGATTTTTTCAAATAATATTTTATCTGCATCGGCCGAATTTATTTGTCGATACAGTGAGATTAAGTCCTAAAGATAGATAAACAATTTTGTAAAAGAAATTAATTATTATTAAAAACTCCATAAAAATCAAGACCAAATACTCACCATTTCGGCAGATAAATCATCGTTTATCAAAGGCTGTACTTTTAATAATTCTAGTAGTAAAATATAGGTATAAAACAAGTTTTTATAGGGAGCAGAAGCAGCCATTTTAAAATACTTCCGTTGCATTGTTTTTTGAGTAATCCCAATTAAATCTTCGGCTATTTGTTTATCAAAAGATTGACTATTTTCTTTTTCGGAAAGGGCAAATATTTGTTGAATCGTATGGTCATTTAAAGTTACCAGTAAACCTTTATTGATAATGGCAACTAAATCTGGCGGTTGTGCTTCTGCCAACAACCTATCTTCTAAATCATTAATAGATAAAAAAGTCGCTAAATTATTTGCTATCCAAATATTTAAGGGGCGTATATCCTTTTGATTATCAGTT
>ENA-ORXU01002208-ORXU01002208.1-marine-metagenome-genome-assembly--contig:-NODE-2208-length-13690-cov-5.333137_pt1 | contig 13690 bp, 25 predicted proteins | sample MGYA00237869_ERZ511484 | MGnify/ENA metagenome assembly ERZ511484
TGCCGGTCCCGTTATTCGACATCGTCTCCTGTGCAGCGATGCATACCCGCCTCCCGCAAAAAAGACAACATCTTGCCACTCCACTCAAAAGCAGCACCCCGCATGCGCGCCCCCATCCAAAAAAGGTTCCGAATATAACGCCAGCGCCAGCATTGGATCGTGAATCAAACTGTACCGAGCGGCAATCGCCGCCTGGATGGCATTTCGAGTTGCCACTGGCAGGTTATAGAAGTAGGAGGAAACACATAAGCGCAGGGCATAAAACAAACCGGCAACAGTAGACAAAGGGGCACTTTCCCCCTGAATAGTAGCAATGCACGCGGATGAAATCTTCAAGAAAAGAAGGGCCCTCCCCATTTCCGCGAGCGGGTCCGGCTCGTTCACTGCCGCCGTCACGGCTGCAGGGATAGCGACCCTTGGTCGGATGTGAATGTTATCCGACAGCGTTTTCCGCAAGGCGCCGATGATGCCTACCACAGACGCAATCGATGCCTTCTCTCCGACGCAGCGCGTCCTTCTGTACGTCTGCAGGTACGGCACGCGCTTGCCCGCGTTCCGCAGCCGCTGCACGTTGGCCGACAGCATGGCCATTGCAGGCGTGCTCCCCGTGAAGAAGACAAAGATGATTACTGCGGTGATGCGGGCGCCGAGAAGCGGCTCAATCGCCGCGAAGTCCTTACCCATAGGGTTGATGGCGTTCACCGCGCAACCGTACACAAACAGCGCCATGTTGCTGTCAACTACTAACCGCCGCAATGACTGCATCACCTACGGGTTGTCCGAGCAAGAGGCCAGCAGCTGGCGACTTGCCACGTATACCTCACGGCTGAAGCGCGCCGCGCCCGGAATTAAGTCGAACCGAAACACGCGTGCGGCGAGAGGGGTGGCCAGCAGGTGAGAGCGTAGGCTCCTTGCGGACACCGTCTCAGCCCCTTGGCGAAAAGACGCCGCAAAGTAGGGTTCGGGAAGGTACAAGACTACGTTGTACACGACTCCTCACGTCGAGTCCACAAAACTGTCGATGGAGCAGCTCACGGTGGTCGCGCCGCCCAAGATTGCACCCACAGCTGCAACAAACACCACCACAGATTGCAGCAAAAGCGCCCCGCCAACTTTCTGACAATGCCCAGACCCTGCAAACCACCCGCCTGGAATGCCCGCCAGTGACTTTCGCCAATGGGGGGTGTCAAACTGGTCGAACGGCGGGCACGAACGAAACATTGATGTAGCGAAGTTGATGCAATCTTGGGGGCTTGCTTGTTGTACGGCTGTTGGCCCCACAAAGGCGGCACCGGTCCCGCTCGCGACGACGATATCAGCCAGGATAGCTGGATTCTATGTAAGCGCCTTCGGGCACGTGTACAGTCAGACAGCGAGCCGCGTATTGTTCTTGTACATGCTGAAGTGGCCATCTGGTGCCCCACAGCTCATACTGTTGCCGTCCGTTGTCACGTACTTCGGCGCCTTGTCAGTGTCCGGCTTGAAATTGGGGGAGGGAGCCATCCCGATGAGTCCCAACGGGGGGTGGGGGAAAGGGGATTCGTGCTGGCGGGATGGAGTCAGGCGGGAGGAGCAAGGAGCACACGCGTACAATGGTAAGACGGAGGAGGGGACAGGAAGCAGAGCTACCACGAGTCGCGGTGGAGGCCACCGCCGTCGAGACCTTGACGGGCAGCGCGTGCCAGCATCTGCCTGCAGAGGTCCCAACACTGAGCACACACTGAGTGGATGATCCCCTGCTGGGCACTTCGGCGCTGATCGCCAACAAGCCCAGAAAGCCTTCCCTTGGTCGTGTGTTATAGACTATGTGTTAGGAACGGGATCGAGGGGGGCGCATGACACGTGGGGACATGTCCGGGACATTTACATTTCCGAACATGCGGAAAATGAGTCTACAAGACAGAGACTGCGCACCCGTGCCATCTGGTGCCCCAGAGAAAACGCAGGTGGGCTGGATCCAGTCACTGCTGTACCCTCCATCGATGAAAATTGGCCAAAAGAGCCAGGCAGGTGAGCTCTGCAGGCTAAGACCGGCTGAGACAGTGACAGCGAGTTCAGGATGCGCGTGTTTCACTGGCTGCATGACATGTATTTAATTCAAATCAAATACGAACACGTGACCCACAGACGATCATTATCAGCGCGTGCTGGCATGACTTCGACGATTTTGCGACATTTGTGTCATTGTCGCGTGTTACTTATCGACCCACATCCCTGGCACAGCCGCCACCTGTTGAATCATGTAGACCCACCTGAAAGTCTTCTCTTCGCGACGAATTGCTGACGCCCTTTCGAGTTGCGGCGTTAGGGGCGCACGACGTCCAAATGAGGCCCTGATGGCGCCCATATCGCCGCCCTCAACGAAGACACGGGCGTTCTGAGCGACCCTACCTAGTAATGCAATTGCTATTGGGGCCGCTCTTCTGGTACAGTCATTGCGCATATATATTTGTCACGCTTCTCAGGTACCCTGCATTATTACTGAGCCCAGCTCGATCGCTCCAGTGCGGGGCTCACCGCACTTGGTGGCACTTGAAGTGATGATCTACGGCAGGGGTCTTCAAGCGTGCTTTTCCTCAAGCGTATTCGCGTGTACATCTTTCGGGTATAAACCCAAACGCTTGATTTTTGCATCACTCAAGGGCGTACGCTACCCACTGATTTCGCCCAATCGAAGGTGCGCTGAAGGTGAACTTGATTGGGTCGTTTCTGACAAACGCTAACCCGAATGTCGACAAGAAAAATATGCACGACTTCGACAGTCAAGCGCGTGTAAGCTGACACACATTCCAAGAAAAGGCCGACTCATCTGACAGCCAATCACAACAGGTAGCACTGTCCATTTAGGATTCGTGTGTAAATTTACAATAAAGTTTCATCCTATCGCTGACCTCCAAAAGACGGCGGTTGCAGAGTGGTTGCAATTATTCAACAGCGTACGTGGACCAATGGAAAGGCAAGGAATCATGTGAGTTCCTTACACAGTCTCCTCATGCAGCTCTGCGCACTGGAAACGCACATCAGAATCTCAAGAAATCTAAAGAAGCTTGTTGATCTCATGAGAAATCACAGGTCAGGCCCTGAACCCTCCTTCTGCCCTCTTCCGGCCCAAGCAAGTTGCCCAAAAATCTCAGGAGGTCTCATTGTGCGTTGCAACGGCTCTGCGTGATTCCTGCGAGATACGTTGATTGGCTTGCAAGGCTACTGGCGGAACGTCTCAGCCAATAGTTCGATCGCGGCTTGTCAAACAGCCAAACCGACTTCAATTTTATGCCGTGTCGTCGCCTCTGCCTCCCTTCTCTCTGCAATCACCATTTATTTGGAGGTTAGCAACACATTGGAGGTTTTGAAGTGGGGGGGGCGGGTCCGAAATAGTATTGTACATGCCGTTTCTTTCCGTCCTGGAGGCTGTCGGAGACCATTTGATCATTGTGGGTCCCGGCGCCACTACAGAAGATGATGCTTGCGTGCTTTCCACCAAGTATTGGGGGCCTCCATGGGCCGACAATCCTGGGTGACAATGTCAAATACAAGGCCGATGGACTTGTGCGCCGTTCTGACCTACGGCCCTTCCCCGCCGCCACCACCGGCGGCGCTGGCACCGCTCCCGGGTAGCGCCCCAACAGAACGGACCGCTGTCACTGCCTGCCGGCTGGTGCCCTACCCCACGCGCAGCACAGTCTTTACGGCAATAGTCCTATTGGAAGAGAACTTGGATAAAAGCAGGATCGCCGTCGAGGGCACAGGCCCGCGTTAAAGTGACAGAACCAGCAAAAAACAAGAATCGGGCATCAAACACCCGCCACAACGGCCTCCATCCTTTTTGTGGAAGCTGCAGACACGCTGACCACCTTGGTACTGCGTGGGGCCATTCAACGCCCCGCTGACTCAATGTGATGCGGCATCCGACTCAGGCTTACCCGGAGTCAGCACCCCGGATCCGATAGGAGTCGGTGTCACTGGTATAACCCGATAGGGACGCGACATCCCTGTCCGCGTCCCGTACAATCTGTGACAACGACGTGGTGCTGGCAGGGCTGAATCGGTCATGCCCTGCTGTAGGGGCTGGCGAGCGCGGCGCTGTCGAATGCAAAGTGCCCACAGCCTGCGACATTCGTGTCCGAAGCCTGTTGGTTCTCCGCGTTTTCCTACCTGCGGTGTTGAGACATCTGGCAGCGCGCACTCGTTCACCCTTGTTTTCAGCCTGTCTCGTGGCGCGACTTGGTGACACACGCCCGTCTCGCCTCGATTTTGGCCCCTCTGGTGCCGCACTGTGTGGAATATGAGTGCCAGCATGTTCTGAGGCTTCTGCCGTGCCCCGAGGAGGGTATATCGTCGGACGAGAGAAGCTCCTTCGGCGGAATCGACCGGGAAAAACTCAGTACCGGAAGACAAAGTCTTCCCTCGTGAGCCCTGTCACCCACTCCGACCGTCGGTGCGACCGCTGCGTTCCTCGGACCCAGCCCCCGTCATGACCATCGTCTTCCCCGGCGCTTTCTTTGGCAGCTCCGATTTCCCAAAGTACGTACGACCCGCCACGTGGCATCGCGAGTCTTACAAAGCGCGCAAACGACGCTAAGGCTCAGGGGAGTCCCCTGTTGGCTGCCCAGGTAGAATGAGCCAGGTCGGCCAAGATGCGGGCAAAGCAGGTGGCTGCACGACGTGAGATGTGGGGGGGAATGAACGATTCACACTGCGCGTGAAGGAGCATCTAGAATCGAACCGGGCGACGGGGATGCTCGGCCTCTCCGCTTCAATGCTGCGGCGTCGTGCGGCGGTGGCCGGGGCACACGGTCCGTCTGCGGCCACACATCGACTTCCACTGCGCATTTGGAGGCGTGTGACTGCTCTGCAGGCCGCCGAGGCGGCCTCAGGTTGGTGGAGAAGCACTCGATTATCTCCACGAGCCCTTTCACTCAAACCCATCTCACTCTAACCCCTGCGTTTCCCGTTGCCACTCGTGGGAGGAGAAAGCGGTACAGTGAGAAACCGCACTTCCCGATTGTCGACACTAGGAGGGCGGCGTAGTAGAAAGTCGTACAGGCGCCACCCCCCATGCCGAGATCGGTTTTCTAAGAGAGGGGCGTGGCGGGACATCAGCCAACTGCACCGGGACTTATTCAACTGCGCCAGTGCCATAATGGATCCATTGGACGGTGGGGCGCGCTTCGCGAGATGGAAAACCGAGACAATCGTGTTTGTGCTCCCACCCGGATTGCGAAACACTTGATAAGAGCGTAAGATTTAATACTATAACGTGCATTTTTAGTAGAGCTCGTGAAGCGGACGGGGCAGAAAAGTCGGACGTGGTTGCGGATCGTCTAAGACGGTCCGCTTCGTCCGCTTCGTCTCAATGGGTACATCTGAAAACCTCATCGATGGTCCTTTGCCATCTGATCGGTCTCTGATCCGCCCTCCCCTAATGCGGTCGTTTCGCTGACACTTGTGCAATGGCTTGTGATCCGGCACAGCGCTGCTTTTGTCAGCCACCCCCGCCAACGAGGCTGACGAGCACTGCGCAATGTGACGGCCGCAGGGGGGTCTACGGTTTCTGCTCTACGGACCGTCCGGAATGCGTCGGATGGAGAACAGGCAGGCTCAGGATCAGAAGACAAAGTGGACGCGTCCGCTTTGCCCGTAGCGTGCGCATGACCAGCCCAAAAGGTGGGACTCACGCATCAAAACCTCTGGCGGCGACGCATGCTCAGGCCGACCAGAACGGGACGCATACGCGCCGTATGTCAAGTGTCCCACTATAGAAAGAACCACTCACTCGCAAACGTTAAGGCTACGCGCGCCGCTCCTGTGCAAGGACTGCATTTTACAGCTTAGTCGTACGAGCAAGAATGATGGGCTGCCGACATTCTGGCACATTTAGCGCCCTCGTTGACGTCGTGCTTCCACTCTGTGCCTGTGGAGTGTCATCGACCAGGGAAGGCCGTAAGCATGTTCATGACGAGCCTAAGAGCCAGTAAGAAGTCAAAAATGAGCTTTAGGGAGGCGCTTGCGGTCCGGACCAAGAGTGAAGCGCCGGCCGATGGACATGGCTGGATCATGACATTTCACTCGTCTGTCGTAAAGATTGTGAAGCGGGCAGCTTCCGTTAGATTGCAAGCGCCCGCCATTTTTTTTGTCTAATGCACGCCAGCTGGCTTGATCTGGGTCACTGACCCGCCCTCATGATCAGCTTGATCCGCCAAAATTGTGCACGACGATGCTGCAGCGGCCAGCTCTGCGCCCGTCTGCAGCCTCGCCCTCCCATTGCAGGTATACGCCTGTTTGTCGAGTGCTTGCGGTCTCCTGCTCACGCCGTGCCCACAGTTTTTCTCCTCTTCTCCCCACCCCCTTCGGCCCTCCGCCTCCCTTTGCCTGCGGGCTGGCGGCGTGCCCGTACCGTGCGGTGTCAGAATGACACGCAAGCGTGCTCCCCGTGAGCGTGGTGCGGCTCCGCCTGCGGGCCGGAGTGCCAAGCGTACCCGTGCGCTCTGCGTTCTCCATACCGGTGCCGCCTCCACTGAACTGTGCGTTCGTGCTCTTTTTCAGCGTGAGTATTTCACTGGCCGTGCCATCAAGCGTCGCAAGGTGGCAGAGCGCACTGCAGAGGCTACGGTCCTGAGTCTGTCTGTCATTACGCACCTTACCGACAGCGGGTGTGATGAGCTGCCTGCTGGTGACGCTCCTGAGACCCACCACTCAAATAGGCGGGTCTCTTCCGAGGAGCTGGCGAGACTGCAGCCCGCGATCTACGAGCAATATCTAATTCCAACGTTGCCTACCTTTGATAGCACCCTGGTGCATTTCAACGCTCCGGAGGACGTGGCTCGTGGCCCGGGCTGTGCTGCGGAATGTTGTGCCGGTGGCCCCAAGGGTGCCTCGCCTGGGACTGGCGGTGGGGGGAAGGGGGGGGAAGGCGCGGGTGAATTGGCCAATGAGAGATGAGCTCCATATGTGGTCGCGTGCAACCCTGCATCGCGCGATGCAAGATAACGGCTTTCCCTTCAGTCCTGGACCCAACCAATATGTCATGGCTGGCGAAAAGACATTGGTGCGGAAGCAGCGGAGCAACTTCATCGACACGGTACGCAAGTATCGAGAGGCGGAGCGGACTATCTTGTCCACGGACGAAACGAGGCTCAACAGAAACATGTCAACTTACCGCAACTGGAATCACGGAAGTACCGACGCTTCCGTTAAGGTGCTATCTGGTAAGAACGCACGAATCATCGTCGCGCACGTCGGACCGCGAAACGTTCGACGGTCCGACGGCGCTTCATGGATCTTCATTGAAAGCAAGCAGTCGTCTGACTACTCCGAAATGAACTCGACGACATAGCTGCAGGGGCTCGAAAATTCGGCACTACCAAAGATCGGAGGCCGTGATCGCGTCATCGATCGGGATTGGCTTGAGAAGTACAACCTCGTATTGCCCGAGTGGGGCCGAATTTGCGGACCACTTGTACGACGGCGGTGCTGAAACACCGAGCGCACCAGAACAGACCCACCCGGCGCTGCCTCCTCCAGGACCTGCCCGCCCGGTTTGGGGTCACGATCCTGATTTCACTGGTGGCTCATCCAGAGCTCAACCCCATAGAGATGGTGTGGGAAACGGTCAAAACGTCGCTGAAGCGGGCCGACATCACGATCTCCGTAGCGACGCATCTGAGCATGACGGAGGTTGAGTTTGTGAAAATCACCGGGGAGGTCTGGGCCTGGTATGAAGACCACGTGATCAAGGCCGAGACTAACTGTCGGGCCGTCGACGCTATGTGTGCTGAAGTAGAGGCCGCGCTTGCTGATGACCGGCGCGATGATGAGGTGGAGGGAAGTGATTTGGGGCGGGATAGCGATGGAGAGGGGACTGAAATGTCTGAGTAGCATTGCACCCTGCACGTCATTTGGACGTTGTTTCCTTGTCGGCCTGGCTGAGGCGCGTTCTCAGTTCATCTTCCTGTGCTGTGACTGTTCGTGTAATGGCCAAATATCTCAGAAATGAACGCGCGTCTGTGCCTGGGTGTGACGCGGTATTGAGTAATTGGTGCGAGTACTTCTGGCACACTCGACTTCCGTCTTGTAATACCGACAGCGATCCACTCTGCTCGGCTGGTACTCGCTTCGGCCACGGCTAGCCGACAAGCGCCCGCCGACGACCCCCCCTGTCGCGCGTGCCCCGCCACGCTGACTGTCAGTGCCGTACGCCCCCCCCCCCCTCTTCCTTGTGGTGTCGCTATTCCCCCCTCCTATCTTCTGGTTGCATCAGGTAGCCGGATTGATGTTCTACTTTTTCTGGGGGCTGCCAACGCCTCTCGCTGTGCGATCGTGTCTTTTTTCCGGTGTCTGCCACGCCCTACAATTTGGCTCTCCCTCTGAGCACCTCGGACTCCTCCTTGCACCCTCATTGGCCGCGCATAGCACCCCTTTCCTGTCCTTCGTTGCTATCCTATGATGTAGTAGTGCCTCCCTTCCGCATCTCCTCCTCCCCACTCTGGCTTCTTGTAAACCGAGATGGCTGCACTGCTCCTCCTTTTATTGCCATTCTCCACATTGTCGTTCGTCTTTCACTGCTCCCCCGCGCTCCAGTTGTCAACGTCCTTCCTCGCTGCCGCCTTCGTTTACTGTATCACGGTGACGACTGTGGCCGTCACGACGCTGCTCCTTCCTGATGGTCACGCGCGGGTCCAACTCTTCCACGCCGTCGCGCCAACGTCCATCGCGTGGCGAAGGAATGAGGGAAGGGGGTGTTCTTAGTCGAGCATGGGTAACCGTCTGGCAGAAGCGGCAGGCACAACCCTCACCGACTGGATAGTGGCTGCTTGTACCCTATGGCAAGGACTGTTTGAATCTCCGTGTACGTGGGACTCAAGCCCCCGGGTCGTGGCTTTCGCAGACGTGCAGGCACGGTACGGTGCAAACGTTCCACGCGCCATGCGTATGTCCGAGGATGCCTTTGACGTCCTTGTGAGCACGCTCCGCCCGCTACTACCGAGCGGCGGGTACTCCCAAGAGGTGAGGACCGCCATGGCGCTGCGATACCTCGGGGGGGGCAGCTTCATCGATATTTCCGCTGTGTTCGGAACTTCCATCTCTTCCTTCTACAGCAGCCTTTGGTGTGTCGTCGACGCCACCAAATCCACCACCGCGATGGATTTTCATCTTCCACTGGACGATTATTCCTGGCGATTACGGACGGCAGCGGGATTCCAGTCCAGAGGGGACGAACCCTTTGACACCATTTTGGGCGCCCTCGATGGAAATTTAGTCAAGCAAGAGCAGCCTGCCACGACAGACGTCGCGTGTTTTGCCAACCACTGATGCTGCAAAGGGTACTTTTCCCTCGACACGCAGTCCATTTGCGCCTCACCGTACGAGTATACGTGGATGAGCTGCACCAGCCCAGGGTCTGTCCACCAATTGGCCGCGTTTGCGAGCACCCTGCTGGGCCGACGTCTCATGTACCCATCAGTGCAGGACCGCGCCGTCGCCGAGCTCATAGCTGACGAGTGCTGCATCGTGGCGGACGAGGCGTACGGCGTTTCGGAGCTCCTGGCGGTGCCGTGCCCAGGGGGGGGTGGAGAAAACAGGTGGAAGGACTCTGACAACTTTCATCAGTCTGCCTCCAGGATTCACACTGAGCAAGCTTTTGGCATGCTCGTGTGGCGGTGGGGTGTCTTTTGGCGCCCTCTGCGGGTGCCTAATAGAAAAAGGCCCAACCTGATCCGTGCATGATTAAACTGCAAAACTGTTGCCAGCGCTGGGACGCCAACGGGGATGTCCCACTGGCTTCGTACGACCGAGATGGCGAGGCTGCGCGGATCTACTTTGATGACGCACCCAATCACGGTGTGAGGGGGCATCGTCGGGCAAGCGAGAGCTCGCGTTTGCGTTACCGGATGAACAATTCCGTTGAGGATCTTGGCAGGCTTCGCCCATACACCCCTTCGCTGTCTTGAAAATGCGTTCATTTTTCCATATGTCATGTTTTTTTTCGTGGAAACGCATGCAAGCTGACGCACGGTCCTGGCGCAGGCCAGTTGCAAATGTCGCCAGGATGACCAGTGCCCGGACGAGCAGGCAAAATCATTTTGCATGGTGTTTCTTCCACAATACGAAGCACTTTGTCCATGATGTTCACCGATGAGTAAAAATGCGCTGTGTACTGTCAGGAATGCGGCGTCATATGCCCCGGGAAGATCCACCCTCTTCATTGATCTCGCAAACGCGCGACAGATCTGGTTACACACACTTTACCGGGAACCATGGTAGCCATCGCTGGAAGCATTCTTTGAATGCCGCTTTACTGTCCCATTCTCAGCGCAGGCGAGGTGTGGTACTATCCCAGCGCTGACTTGTGGTGCCTCGTGCAAGAAAAGTGTTCTTAACAAGCCCAAACGTTTCACGCTGCCGACCACCTCTGTTCACTTCGTTTACTGCCAGCTCGCGCTCCGCGCACGAAAGAAAAGCGCGAAGCTGCGCTCGCGCGCAGAACGCGCGAGCACCATCCATCACGTCCTTCCCTCCGCCGTGGGTCTCGTGCGCTGGCTCGCGGCTCTACACACACTTCGTCAAACTCTACGTCCTGTTTCGGTACACCCTTTTTAGGTCCTTGCAGTGGTCGTCCCGAGTTGTGCATGGCCTTTAAAAGCAGAAACGCCGGATTTGCTTTCGACAAGAATCATATACCAGGGTATCAAAAGGACGCGGGGTTTCGCGGCGATACCCTTCCTCTACGTCAGTCCGCATCAAACAAAATGCGATTAGTCTCATACCTTAGAGTCGGAGATGGACTTGCTTGAGCGAAGCTGGGGCGTACCAGGCGCCAAGCGCACACTGTCCGACGCCGAACCCCCTTTGCGGCCCTTCTTCGAGCGCAGGACAGCCCACATCTGGGACTGCACCTCCTCGATCATGGCCGCAGGGGCCCCCGCATCTTCCAGAATTTTGAGGGTCAGCGAGAAGGCGGCGAGGGTGAACGAGTCGGCCTGCGCATCGAACGACTTGTACACAGCCGCGGAGGTGCCGACGATGGCCTGCAACAGCCCGTCGTCCTCGATTCCACGCTTGGCCGCCCGGAGCTTGCGCTCTTTCGTGGGACACCTCTGGGCGGCGTCTTCTTCAACACCCTCATCGCGGAGCTCGCGGCTGACGAAATCCATCCATGCCTTTGTCGCGGAAGAGGATGAACATGTAGCGGACGATCAGCTCTTTGCCGATGAAGCGCCAGAAGGTCTCCGGGTCGTTGTTCCCCGATGCTTCGAGGCGCCGCAGGACCGTCACCAACTTGGCGGAATACTGCAGAAGTCCAAGAGAAAATAGAGGAAACACACACATCAAAAATAAATCAAATCCGACCAGGTCATGGGAGAATGATGAAGCAACCAATCAGATGCCGTCTTAGCAGCAGATCTTGAAAATTGTAGATCGGGCCAACCGGAGTGTTTCACGCGGCCCTTCGCACAGATAGCCCCACCTACACGCGTCCCAACGAGCAAGAACACCACGATAATACGCGGCCACACGTACCTCTAACCACTCGGATTGGAGTCTCTGCCCCGATCACTGGTGCGGGTGCAAGCAGGGACCGAAGAACTGATCAGCCGCCGCTTAAGGAATGACAAACATTGAGTCACCGTTACAGACTGTGTCGACCGCGCCGGTCCCAACAGCAGCCCGCTTCTTGCGGGCGTCTTGCTGCTTGCGTGACGTTGGCCCGCAAGGAAGCACAACGCCCGCAGCTACCTCGGGCTTGGACATCACGTGCGTCAGGCGATCTCGTGTATAGTAATTATAGGGCTACGGCCATCCACCGGGCCAGCGCCAAGGACTTCGTCCGACGGGGTGGTGCCAGCCGCGGCACTGACGGCGGGTGCCGATGCCAGCCCGTCCACATGATGGCTGCTCGCCGCGGGCACATGCGTTACGACGGAAGGCCCCATGACCAGCAGCGAAACACCGCCAATGTGGTAAGGGGGCGCCAAGGTAGCCGCCATAGCAGAGCCAGCAAGCGCCCTTGATGTCGGACCCGCCGTGGACGCGAGCGCCAGAAGAGAAGCGGCCGCGCCAAGCCCGCGCGTCACGCCCTGCGCCCACGTGCGGGGCCCTACCGTCACCGGCCCAATTGTGAGCTGCACAGGAAAAAGCGGCGCCAATGACGTACGGGCCTCGGTCGGCGATACCGAGAGGTGGAGCCACCACGAAGCGGTATAGCGACGACGTTCGCGTGGCAGCGTGCAATCAGTTCCTTCTTATTTGCCGGGGGAGGTGAGCCGGCGGGCCTTGAGGGCCATTTGCAGGTCCAAGACAGTCACGCGGGAGCTGATCATGACTCGGGGGCTGGGGAATCTTGTGAGGAGGAGGTGGAGAAAAGACGGCATGGGCTGCAGTGTAGGTGCCGACGTGGGGGGAGACGGCGACAGCGACCTGTGTGAGCTGATTTTGAGGCTGTTCCGACAGACCACGTAGCTTTTCATCGCGCCCTATGCCCCAGAAACTCGCTCACAGAGGATGTTTGCTGCTTGCAGCCGGCGCAAAGGGTCCTTCGGGTGCGGTGACTGCGCATGGCCCGTTGGATGGGGTCGGGCGGGGGGAGGCTCCCACGTCGAAACCAAATGTGATCGACTGGCAGTCGATGTCAGGACGTATTTCTTTTCGCCCTTCACTGTCGCAGCAGTGGACTTGTATTGTGATCACTGTAACGAACGTATGCGGCCCGTTCGCGTACGTTCGTCACAGTAATCACACTGTCACAGAGGTTAGCCGATCGGATGCCCCGCAGCGCTCGTCACTTCACACGAACCTCCACCCAAGAAAGGCCCTAAGATGTGAGGTGAACAATGAATGTGTCAGGTCCTTCGATGCGGCTCCCAAAATCAAGCCCCGATCGCGAAGTAGCCATTCGATTTGCGTGGTCTGTAAATATCAGCTGGATCATTGTTGCAACGGCTATTGCTGAGCTGGAAACAGGACACTGCGCTTTATCACAGTCGCGTGACCAACGTGCATTGATGCGCTCTTCGCATTCACTGAGTTACCCGGTGGCAAGCCCCTGCTGACGCCCGCGGTAATCTTTGTGAAAAAATGCCAGAACATGCTTGCTGACTTCCAAATCAGGACAATACTTCGTAAGTTCCCGTCCACAGCGGTGTCTTCAGGAGCATCCCCGATAACCGGCCCTTCATGTTTTCGCGCAGAAGCTGAATCGCCCTCCGAAAGTGCATGACGCTTGGGGATTTCTCGAACTCTATTCTGTCCGTTCGAGACGTTCTTTAGCTCTCCGAACACGGGAGCCGCGTGACCAGTAGACGGCCCCTGGTAATTGACGTCGAGACGTGTCTCTAACATTCTGCTGGCAAATCAACCTCGATGAACTGTGTACTTCGGCAAACGCGCCCTCGCAGGAACTGAAAGGCTCTTCGGGGACCTCGGCTATCTCCCTGAACCGGCCTGGGGGCCATGCGCGACTGCCAATACGAAAGAAAGGGCAGGTGTCCAGTACTGCATCGGATGGATGAGGGAGCGATCCCCATCCGCGGCATCGCTGATTGCAAAAGACTTCAGAGAACAGTGTGAGCGAGATAATGTTTCTGGCTGCAGGCTCTTTCCTTCTGTATTGCTGATCTCCGAATTTTGTCCTGGGGGACAGAGACAGAGACTGACTCTGAATAAGAGCACTCTATTGGTTTAAAACGACAGTAAG
>ENA-ORXU01002209-ORXU01002209.1-marine-metagenome-genome-assembly--contig:-NODE-2209-length-13687-cov-2.800147_pt1 | contig 13687 bp, 11 predicted proteins | sample MGYA00237869_ERZ511484 | MGnify/ENA metagenome assembly ERZ511484
TGCCGCCACAGCAGCGGGTCCGCAGCGCAGCGAACAGGCGGGAGAGAAGGGACAGCAGTCGGGTGGATGCCTCCGCGGCGCCGGCCGCGACCGAAGCCGCGGCCAGCCGCCGCGTACGACAGGAGCAAAGACACGGCCCTTCCCGGCGGTGTGTACACCGACAAGCACTTCCCCGCGCGGGGGAGGCGGCAAATGCACGGGCGGGCGCAACGGGCGCGCCGCTGAGGGAGCCGATCAACAGAGGTGGCGCGGCGGTGGGCGCGGCCGATGCCCGCCTGACCGACACAGCAGCGACGCGCGGCACGCGCGCGCCACCACCGAAAAATGACCGGGACCGGTTACAGGAAGAATGTAAAATCAAAGACTGAATAACTTTACGGGCCGAAGAGGGTGTGCTGCTTGAGAGCGCTAGAAGCGTTTCAACATGATGAAGAACGCCCCGCCGCGACCGGCGAACTCATTGCACGGGAAGTGCGCTCCACATGACCGTGTGGAACGGCCGCAACGTGCTCCACTTCGGCATGTGGGGGACGGCTCTCGTATGAAATGTGGCGCACCTGTGGCCCACCTGGGGCCTGTTGCGTCCGAGAAACCTCCCCACAGTCACCCGGTTGGGTGCGGTGATCCTTGACCACACTCACAAAAATCAGAATAGGGGAGAGGTGGAGCGCGCCTGTGGGATGGCTGGTTCAGTTGGGCTGTGACTCTGCCAAACGGGCACCGGTTCATCGAACCATGGTTCTCGCCTCCCCCTCGTCCCACGCCCGACGCCGCCACCACCGAGTCCGGCAGCGCCGGCACCGAAGCGGCCAGCACCGAAACCGGTACCGACAGCACCGAGACGGGCAGCTCCGGGGCCGACGGACCGGGTTCGTTCAGCTGAGGTCCCGCCGTCCGGCGAAGCGACAGGGTCAGGGGTCGAGTTCGAGGTCGGCGATCCGGTGAGGGGCCAGGGTCAGCGAACCCCGAGCCGTGCCCGTTCGGTTGCCGAGAAGGTCGGTCAGGTGTCCCTGATGGCGCCCGAGGTCGACCTTGGTCTCGTCGGTCGAGTCGTTCAACAGCCGAACCGAGATCTGCTCGTCCTTGCGTCGCACCGAGCTGATGTGGGCCTTGTCGATCTCCAGGAGTCGGCCCGGGGTGTGGGTCGGATGGGCGCCGGTGCCGGCCACGCTCCTGAGTGGGAGGTAGGCCCGTGAGAACATGGCGTCGGGGGACGCCGTGTCGCCGTTGGTCTCCAGGCCGAGAGCGAACTCGAATCGGGTCGGTGCTGGTGCCAGTCCCGGGTCGTCCAACGAGATGTCGGATCCCCACACGTCTCGGGTCAGACGCGACGGCGACCTCAACAGGGTCAGTGCCATGACCGGCACGGCCCTGGTCACACCTTCGATCACCTCGTGCTGGTGGACGCCGAGGTGGGCGACGGTCAGACCACCGCAGTGCACCCAACGGTGCGACCATCCGGTGCCCGACGGCAGGGTGATGTCGCTGCCGTCGGTCCCGGTCGGCGGCTTGCGGCGCAGAGAACCGAACGCCCGGTCCGCTGTGATGTCACTCGGGCGCTCGGGGAGGGGCAGCAGAACCCTGAGGCGTTGGTTCATGCACGCCTCGGTCATCTCGACACATACCCTGACCGCGCCGGATCCGGCCTCGACTTCGACGATGGTCCGCACCTCGACATCCGAGCGACGGACCACCTTGTGGTCGATCACCCCGTCGGGCCAGTCGTAGATGCGATCGATCGCCAGACGCCCCCGGATCGGTCCTCGTTCGAGGATCTTCACGTTCACTGCTTTGGGGGTGTGATCCGATTCGGCCGGACACACGCCGACGGAGTTGGCCAGATCACCGTCATCGCATTCGGCGAGCAGGCGGCCGAAGCCGTCATGTCCGTTGATCGACCAGCAACCGGAGCGAGAGTCCACCGTGAGGCTCACCAGACCGTTGCTCATGGAGCCGGCCTCGACCTCGACCGGTGCCGGGTGGCCAGCCGAACCGAGTTGGGCATCGGCGGGATCGACCAGGCGATGTCCGAAGCCGGGGAGTTCGTTCACGTGGACGAGACTGCGTCGCACGGCGGGTCGATCCAGCTCCACGTGGATCTGGGTCGAGACATCCTGAGCGACGAGACGCTCGAGGGTCGAACGGATTTCCCCGGTGGGGAGCACGCCGCCCACCTTCGGGTTGCAGCGGATGGTCACCACGGCGGTCCGGTTGTCGGTGAGTCCGATCTCGGCTTCCACCGCGTCCTCGGTCGAGGCGACGATCCGTTCCACTTGAGCCGGAGCGCCAGGCCCCTGAGCGATCGGCACGGCGATGCGTCGTCGGGTGCGCTCGAGGACTTGTTCGCCGTCGAGGATGGGTTCGGAGTCGGGACGGCTGATGGCGACCGGGCCCGACCGTGGGCGCGAGTCGAGGTTGAGTGCCAGGTGGGTGCCAGTGGGTGCGGTGAGGGCGAGACGAGCGTCTCCCGAGGCCACCAGCTCGTCCACCAGCGTGAGTGCTCGACGGGCGTTGTCCTCTGCGGCTCTCAGGTCGGCGAGGCGTTCGGTCAGCCCGATCGAGGTGGCGGCGGAGTTGAGGGTGAGCAGCGACCAGGCCTGCCGTATCCGGCGCCCGATCGAGGGTCTGGGTCCGGCCAGGAGGGCGTCGAGCGGTTCGACGATCGACACCAGGCGGTGTTGGGCGACGGCGTTGGCATGTCGGAGCCCTGGCCGTGTCGAGAGAAGGGAGCCGAGGTCGATTGCGTCGTGAGCGATAAGTGGTCCGGCCAGTTCACGGCTTCGGGTGCCTGGCCGCGTGTGGACCTGACCCCACCCCCCGAGGGCGAGATCCAGGTCTGGTCGTCGACGCCGGATCTCGGCCACCGCTGCGGTCAGGCGCTCACGGTCACCCGCTCTGGTGAGGCCCACGGCGAGCACCAGGTCGATCGCCCTCAGACCGCCCCGGTCGGACACGGCCAGTACCCGGGGGCGCGGTGAGGTGGACGCGGCGTCGATGCGGTCTTCGAGTAGGTGACTCGAAGCGCCCAGCGGACGCCGGTCGCTCGCTTCGTCGGGGCACTCGACCAGTTCGACGGTCGATCTGTCCGGCGCCTGCCACCGGGTGGTGGGCTCAGCCCGCGGATCGAGGCGCAGACGGCTCACCACAGTCGTCACTCCCGCTGATCGCAGGAGCTGGGCGAGCTGGGCGGGATACTCGATCGCAGCGTTGAGCACTGCGGGAGGCGTGGCCAGACCGAGACGGCCGAGCGTTGAGATCCCTTCGATGAGCGAACGAGCCAACAGTTCTCCGTCGGCGAAGCCGAGCTGGACCCTGAAGGGCCCTGCTTCGATCGCTGCGTCCGGGCGGGTCGGAACCCCGACCTCGGGGGCCGGCCGGTGTGGGGAAGCTGTCCGGGCCGACGCAGGGGGTCTGGTTCGCTCCAGCGCAATGGTGGCCCCGTCGAACGAGACGGGCGCTGTCGCAAGGGCTTGATCGAGGTGGGTGCGGATTCTCTGGTCGGATGCGACCGGAGAAGGGCCGGGCTCGACGGAGGATCCTGCGGTGAGCAGGGGCTCGGCGTCGAAGCCCACGATCAAGACGGACCTGCTCATGGCGCGAGCCTAGATCTGAGCTGCGGTCGAGTGAGGCGATCCCGCTCGGCGAGTGTCGGGGGAAGGTTCGTCGCTGGCTAAGTTGGGCCGATGCCGACATTCGTGATGCTCTCCACCCTCGGACCAGATGGATTTGCCACTCTGGTCAGCAACCCGGAGCGCCTCGCCCAGGTGAAGGACGACGTCGAGGCCATGGGCGTGAAGGTCATCCAGCAGCTGGCCCTACTCGGTGACTACGACTTCCTCAACATCATCGAGGCACCCGACGAGAAGACGATGGCCAAGGTCGCCACGACGCTGTCGGCTCGGGGCACGATGCGCTCACGCACGATCTCTGCGATCCCGATCGATGAGTATCTCGAGATATTGAAGTCCTGACAGCGCCGGTTGCACAGCCTGGTCGACCTGGGTCGGCCCTGTGCAGCTCCGCCTGAGAGCGCGGCTCAGCTCCACCACGTACTGCGACGGCGTGCCTTGCGGACCTCGTCGGGGCCGAACAAGCTCGGCAGGACGAATCCGTCTGATTCCCGCTTCAACTCGAGGCCACCGTCGGAGATCGACTCCACCGTGTAGCCGTCGAGCCAGGTCTGCTCGAAACGCGACCTCACTTCGACCGACGTCCCCACGCGGATGTTGCTCAGGTCGTGCATGTAGCCCGAATCGTAGGCGAGACCGCTCTTTGCGGGAGCGGGAGCGAAAGGGTCATCGATTCTCGTGTCGGTTTCCACGGCGTGCGTGTGAGCGAGGCCGAGCCCCTGGTCATTCTTCGTGATCGTCATTCCCATACCCATGTCGTCGGCCCTCGGCAGTTTCGCCCTGCAAGTGCAGCCCCCCAAAGGCCACGGTGCGAACGCTAGGCACTTCTTCGGCCAGGAATACAACATCTCAAGTCATTGGTCGCGCAAGAGGTCAAACGACTCAGCTGGACCACAACACGGCAACCGATTCGGCGTCGTCACGGAGCGGGGTTCCGGTCGTCTGCAAGCGTTCGCCGTCCGACTCGGTTCACGGCTGTCCGAGCGCTCCGCCCGCCCTAGGATCGGCCGCGTGCCACGAACCAAGCTCAGGCCGTCACTCCGCGGTTCGGCGCCCTCCACGAAGGCCGAGCAGGCCCTGTGGGAATCGGGCATCGGCACCGTGGTGGGGCTCGATGAAGTGGGCAAGGGTGCCTGGGCCGGCCCACTGAGCGTGGGTGCGGTCGTTGTGCCACATGACCGGCGCCTCGCCAGGGTGAGGGACTCCAAACTGCTCACAGAAGCCGAACGCGAAGCCTTGTTCGATCAGCTCCTGGAGTGGGTCGAGGCTGCCGCGGTGGGGCACGCCTCGCCTCGTGAGTGTGACGAGCTCGGAATGTCGGCGGCCCAACGGTTGGCGGCCCGACGAGCCATCGAGGGGCTCCGGGTGGAGCCAGGGCATCACCTGATGGACGGCTCGTGGAACTTCGTCGGAGGTTCCAACTCGACCACGATCGTCAAGGGCGACCGGAGCTGTCTCAGCATCGCCGCGGCGAGCGTGATCGCCAAGGTCACCCGAGACCGCATGATGCGCATGGCCGCCGAGGAGCATCCGCCCTTCGAGTTCGAGACCAACAAGGGCTACCCCAGCCCCCGCCACCGGGTCGTGTTGCAGGGCTACGGGCCGTCGAGCATCCACCGCAGGAGTTGGGCCTTCATGGACGGGATCCACTTCTCGGGCGTGACCCGCCTCGCGCCCGCCGGACAGACCCGGCTCCTCTGACACGCCCCCCGGAACCAGCGCTGCCACTCGCCCGAGCCGCTGCCCTACTGTCGTCGCTCGTGCACGATCTCAGCCAGGCGACACGCACCACGCGCGACAAGCACCGAGCGCTCAGGATCGGACCCCTCGTCTGCTGGACCGTCCTGGTGTGGGGCGGACGGGTTCGCAACGTCCTGGCCGACGACATGGAATCGACCGAACGAGCCTGGCGATTGGGCCTGGCGGGTTCGTTTCTCGTGCTGACTGCCCTGGTGATCTGGTCGAGCCTGGTGAGACGCGACGATCGTCCGGTTCTCGCACTGGCGGCTTGGTCGGTCGGGGTGTGGGCCGTTCGCTGGGTCCAGATCACCTTCGATCCCCAGTGGGGAGCGGGATTCAAGGTGGTGCACTCGGTGCTCGCCCTGGTGTCGATCGGATTGGCGGCCTGGGCGGCAACCTGGGTCGCCTCTCGCGGCACCCGCTAGTCTGGCCGGCGATGGGACAGCCAGTCACGGTGCTCAAGTCGTCTTCTGCCCGCCCGGGTGTGTGGCGTTTTCAGATCAACAGGAGCCTGACCGGCATGGGCCACGAGAGCTACCGGTCGGCCGAGGACGCAGTGGCCGATCGCCCGCCGGACGAACTCGCCCGGCGCCTCTTCGGCACCGGCCTGGTCGAGTCGGTGCACATCAACTCGAACATCATCACTTGCGACCTGGTCAAGGGCACCGAGGCCGAGGGTCTGGTGGAGACCATCGAAGGCCTCTTCCTCCACTACGTCGACGGTGTCGTACCGCCCACCGACGAAGAACTCGCGTCCCCCGCATCCTGAGCCGGGCGTCGGGTCGAGACCTCGACGTCGCACCATTCGGGTCGTGTCGGGGCATCCTTGATGGCGACCCCAGTGGAAGGTGATCGGGTGTCTGCCGAACGCTCCAGAACTCGTGTGGTGCTCGTCTCCGCCGCACTCATCGCTCTCGCCGTTGCGGCATGCCTGTGGGCGGTCTGGGCCGTGTTGGACGACGACTCGGCACGGGCCGAGCCGGACGGAGTCGAGATCCTCGTGCCGTCGGCCGCTTCGGTGGCTGCGCTCGACGTGACCTCCACCGGCCGGGTCATCTTCGGCGAACGGCTCACCGGAAGGGTGCTCTCGGTGGACCCAGCGGAGATCAGCGGCGAGGCCGGACCATCGGGCGGCGCGCCAGCCACCGAGATCGCACGGGTCGACACCCAGTCCACGGGCCAGCGGGGATTGCTGGGCCTGGTCGGGGCAGATGACGGACGCATGTACGCCTCGTGGACACGCACCGGCGACGGGCTCATGGTGGTGGGCGAGCTGATCGAAGGCCTCGAACCCCGGATCGTGTGGGAAGGCCCGGTGAGCGCGAGTGGCGCCAACGGGGGCCACATCGAGCAGATGGGCGACGGCCGGCTGCTGATCGGCATCGGGACATTGCTCAACTCAGCGCTCAACGACGATCCCGACGCCCCCAACGGCAAGTTGCTCGCCCTCGATCCCGATGGGGCTCCCGACCAGCGCCCGGAAGTGATCTCCACGAACTGGAACAACCCTTTCGCCTTCGACGTGGGCCCCGATGGCGAGATCTGGGTGGCCGACAACGCACCCACCGATGAGCAGGTGGAACGCGTCGGCCGGGGCGAGGCCGACGCAGCCCTCCTCGAGCTCGACACCAGCATCGCTCCCGCCGCCTTGGTCGCCCTCGAGGACGGCTCGGTTGCTGTGTGCGGCTGGCTCCAGGGTGAGCTCACCCGGATCGAACTGGCCGACGGTGTGCCCACCGGACTCGGCGACCGCCTCACCCAGACCTTCTGCACCACCGGAGCGGCCCAGCTGCCCGACGGGCGCCTCGTGTTGGCCGACGAGACCCGCATCCGCCTGGCTGAGGTCTGAGCTGGTTCGGCCCCGGCCGCTGCCTCGCTACTATCGTCCACCGAGGTGTGTCCGACGGCACAGCAAGACGGGTGCGCCCGGCGGCACGACTCAACGGATCGCCCGGCGACACGACTCAACGTGGAGGGCATGAATGATCGCACGGCGTCCAGATCCCCAGTCAACCGGTGCCTATGCCGGTTTCGAGGGCAAGGTGGGGACGACATTCGCCGGCAGCGAATCATCCTGGCCCGAGCGCAACTCCCCGCCGGCTGGGGCACCGAATGTGATCGTGATGCTGGCCGATGACCTCGGCTTCTCCGACCTCGGCTGCTACGGCTCCGACATCGAGACCCCCGAGTTCGACCGACTGGCCGAAGAGGGCCTGCGCTTCACCAACTACCACTCGATGCCCATGTGCTCGCCGACCCGGGCGGCCCTGCTCACCGGTACCAACTCCCACCTCGCCGGCGTCGGCCACGTGGCCCACTCCGATCCGGGCTTCCCCGGCTATGCGATGGATCTTGCCGACGACGTGGCCACCGCAGCGGAGATCTTCCGTGACTGCGGCTGGGCCACCTTCATGGTGGGCAAGTGGCACCTGGCGAAGGACTCCCACACCTCGGCTGCCGGACCCATGCACTCCTGGCCCTGCCAACGGGGGTTCGGTCGCTTCTACGGAATCCTCGATGCCTTCACCAACTTCCATCAGCCCCACCAGCTCGTCCAGGACAACACCGTGGTCGACGTCGACGCCTACCGCGACGACTACTACTTCACCGACGACCTGACCGACCACGCGATCGAGATGGTCCGGACCCAGAAGTCGGCCAACCCGCACCAGCCCTTCTTCCTCTACTTCTCCCATGGCGCAGTGCACGCCCCGCTCCAGGCCAAGCAGGTCGACATCGACAAGTACCGGGGTCGCTACGAGCTCGGGTGGGACGCCCTGCGGTCGCACCGGTTCGGTCGCCAGCTCGCCCTCGGTCTGTTTCCCGACAGCACCGTCCTGCCCGACCGGAACCCCGAGACGGGGAGTGACGTCTGCGCCTGGGACGATCTCGAGCGAGATCAGCAGGTCCTCTACGCCCGGTACATGGAGGTGTACGCGGGGATGGTCGACAACATGGACCAGAACATGGGTCGTCTCCGCTCTGCACTGACCGAGATGGGCGAGTGGGACAACACCATCGTCATGTTCACCTCCGACAACGGAGCGTCGCGAGAAGGCGAGGAGCAGGGCACCACCGCCTACTACACCCACCTGCTGGGCGAGGAGGCGTGGAAAGACGATCACGAGCGGCTCGATCTGATCGGTGGTCCCCAGACCATTCCGCACTACCCGAGGGGTTGGGCGATGGCGTCCAACACCCCGTTCCGTCTCTACAAGGTCAACGCACATGCCGGCGGCCACCAGGTGCCACTCATCGTGAGTTGGGGCGACCGTCTCGCAGGTGGCGAGCTGAGGGACACCTATGTGCATGTGACCGACATCCTGCCGACCCTGGCCGAACTGATCGGGATCGACCTTCCCGACGAGCGCAACGGTCTGCAACTCAAACCCAGGGCGGGCGCGAGTTTCGCCCCGGCGGTCGAGAATGCTGGGGCAAAGAGCGCCCACACCGAGCAGTACATCGAGTCCTGGGGCCACCGAGGTTTCCGGCGGGGCGATCTCGAAGCCGTCACCTGTCACCAGCCCCTCACCCCGTTCGGCCTCGAGGAGTGGGAGCTGTTCGACCTTGCAGCGGATCCGACCCAGGTCAACGACCTGGCGGCAGAACGGCCCGACGAGGTGGCAGCGCTGGCCGCGGCTTGGGAGGAGGCAGCGTGGGCCAACCAGGTCTTCCCCATGGAGGAAGGCACGATGATCAAACACATCATCCGGCCCGAGTGGGTCTCGGAGGTGAGGGGCAACCTGGTGATCCCCAACGGCACCCCGGCGATGGAACGTTGGCGCAGTCTCCAGCTCATCTGGGTCAGAGACGTGACGATCACCGCTGAGCTCCGATACTCGGCCGGTGACGAAGGCGTGCTCGTTGCCCACGGGGCTCAGGGCGGTGGTTACGTGATGTACGTCGAGGACGGCGAGCTCTGCTGGAGCCACCATGACGGGCGTCGCAACCGTCGGGTCAGGGGAGGTCCGGTGCCCGACGGGACCCGACGGATCGAGGCTCGACTCACCTCTGTCCAGGGTTACTCGTGGAACCTCGAACTCCTCGTCGACGATGCTTCGGTGGCCTCGGAGGCCGGCCTCGATGCCTTTTTGGCGATGGCGCCCTTCGAAGGCATCAGCGTGGGACGCGACCCACGATCACCTGTCGACTGGGAACTCTTCGAGCGACACGGATCCTTCGCCTGGACCGGTGATCTGACCTCTGTCGGCTACCAGCCCGGTGAGCTCGGCCCCGACAGCCCTGAGCGCATGCTCGAACTCGCACGAGAGATGGGCGCAGCGTTCGAGTAGCGGCCCGCAGACTCACCCTCGGCGGTTGGTTGCGCGAAGCTGCGGTGCGGGCGTGAGCCCGGTCATCGAATGTGGAGATCGACATGGTGCGCTGGCGCAAGATGAGTACCGACACCGACTATGTGGTCGACAAGCGAGGGGCCGGGCCGAGCCGTGGCCGTCGGCGCAACCAGGCCGGAGGGCTCGGCGGAGGCGGCGGTGGCCTGGGTGGCCTGGGGGGTCTGGCCAAGGGCGCTGGCGGCGGCACCATGATGCTGATCCTCGTCGGCTTCCTCCTGCTCCAGATGTGCACCGGTGGCGGCAGCGGACTCGACATCGGCAGCGGGCTGCAAGGTGCGGGCGCGCCCAGCCCGGACTTCGACGCGATGGAAGAGGTCGACGCGACCAAGGACGAGGACGAGGAGTTCATGGAAGCGATCCTGGACGACCTCAACGGCTACTGGGAAGAGGTCTTCGTCGAGAACGACATCACCTATGAGCCCGTGTTCATGACCCTGTTCGAGGGTGGGGTCTCCTCCAACTGTGGGGGCGCGACCTCAGCGATCGGTCCCCACTACTGCCCCCTGGTGGATCAGGGCAGCGGCAACCGTTTCATGTACATCGACCTGAGCTTCTTCGAGCAGATGGAGTCCGAGATGGGCGCCCCGGGTGACTTCGCACGTGCCTATGTGATCGCCCACGAGGCCGGACACCACGTCCAGACCCTCCTCGGTACCTCCGACGAGGTTCGCCAACGCTCGGCAGCCAACTCGGGCGAGGCCAATGGCCTGTCGGTTCGACAAGAACTCCAGGCCGACTGCTACGCAGGGGCGTGGGCCAACGCCTTGGTGGATCAAGACATCCTCGACCCCGGTGACGCCGACGAGGCACTGGGTGCAGCGGCCGCCGTCGGTGACGATCGTCTCTTGGAAGCGGCCGGACGAGAGGTCGACACCGAGTCGTTCACCCACGGTTCGTCGGCGCAACGGATCCGCTGGTTCACCATCGGCATGGAGTCGGGCTCGCCGGGTGATTGCGACACCTTCGGCGTCTCGGACTCCGAGGTGGGTCTGTGAGCGAGACTGGTGCCGGCCGTTCGGTCAAGAAGCCCCTCATTCGGTCGCTCGGTGATCGCGAGGTGGGTCCGCTGGCGTTCGGGTGTTGGCGGTTCGTGCCGGCCAACGTCGACGATCCCGTCGGCCTGGTGTCCGAGGCGCTCGATGTGGGGATGAACCTGGTCGACACCGCCGATGTGTATGGGCTCGACTGGGGCGGTACCGACTTCGGTCAGGCCGAGGCACTGCTCGGCCGGGCCCTCGGTGCCGAACCCTCGCTCAGGGAGCGCATGGTGTTGGCCACCAAGGGTGGGATCCGCCCACCGGTTCCCTATGACTCGAGTCCCGAGTGGATCCGCACAGCGGTGACCGACTCCCTCCGGCGCATGAAGGTCGACCGGATCGATCTCTACCAGATCCACCGTTGTGACCCCTTCACCCATCCTGCCGCCTTGGCCGCCGTGCTCGACGAGCTGGTGGAGTCCGGCGTGCTCGGATCGATCGGGGTCTCGAACCATTCGGTGGCCCAGACCCGGGCGCTCGAGCGTCACCTGGACGCACCCTTGGTCTCCACCCAGCCCGAGTACTCCTTGGTGCACCTGGACCCCATGCGCGACGGCACCTTCGACGACTGCACAGAGCACGGTCGACGCCCCCTGGTCTGGAGCCCTCTCGGTGGTGGACGACTGGCGACGGGAGAGGGCATCGATGGGGCACTCCTGGCCGTGATGGACCGTCTCGCGGGTGAACGTGGCGTCGATCGTTCGGCCGTGGCACTCGCCTTCGTGTTGGCCCACCCGAGCGCCCCGGTGGCCATCGTGGGGTCCACGCGCCCCGACCGCCTGGCCGGGATGGTCGGGGGCGTGGCCGAAGTGGAGCTCACCCGCGCTGAGCTCTACGAGTTGATCCAGGCCAGCGACGGCGAACCCCTGCCGTGAGTGCAGCCTCCGGCACGGGGGCCGAGCGGGTGGTGGGCGTCGTGCTGTGTGGTGGGCGGAGTCGTCGCCTGGGGCGGGACAAGGCACTGCTCGACTGGGGTGGCCGGCCCTTGATGTCGGTCGTGGCCGAGGCGCTCTCTTCCGGCGGCTGCCCACAGGTGGCCGCCGTCACCCGGCCCGGTCACCTCGACGGAATGGATCTCGCCACGCTCGGCGTCTCCCGGGTGATCCTCGACCAGTGGGCCGACGAGGGGCCCTTCGCCGGAGTCCTGAGCGCCTTGGAGGAACTGGGCGATGTCGACGTGGTGGTGCTGTCCTGTGATCTGCCACTCGTGACGCCGGGCACCGTGTCTCGCCTCATCTCGACCGAGGGTCCCGTGGCTGTCGCAGATGACGGCCGACTTCAGCCACTGGTCGCCTGCTACCGATCCGAGGCCGTCGAGCTCCTGAGGGAGGCTTGGGACGCAGGCGAACGTTCCCTACGTCGAACGCTCGACGTGGCGGGTGCCGCTCGGGTGCCGGTGGAGCCCGGCGAACTCGATGACGTCGACACCGTCGAACAAGAGGCCGAACTTCGGCGGCGAGCGGACTTGACGCGACTTCAGGGGTGATGGTGCAGTCCGTATGAGGTGACCGCACCAAGTGAGGCGAGACGAGATGGTGTGGTCATCATGAGCAGCATTGCCCGTATCAGGTGACACCAACGCCCAGCAAGATGAGGCGAGTCTGTGGGGCGGGTGATGGCGGCGCCGCTGTGGGCGCACCGCTGCTCGCCTTCCATTCGCTTGTACCCGATTGTTTGAACGACCTGATGAGGACCATGCACACCACCTCGAGCCGCCGACGAGCACTCATGCTCATGATCGTGAGCGCCATGCTCGCCACCATGACGAGTCTGGTGGTCAGTGAGTCACCTGCCCTTGCCGATCACAACGGGAACGCCACGGTGCAGAACCCCGTGGCCGGATTCCCAGGGGGTACCACCCGGATCACCGGCAGCGGGTTCCGGTCCAACGCCCCGATCGACTTCCGCCTCCAGGCCTCGGGTCAGGTGCTCGGCACCTTCCCGACCGACGCCCAGGGCAACATCACCGCCGACGTCCCGGTCCCATCCTCCGGCCCTGGCATGCAGATCTTGATCGCTTGCGACTGCACGGGTTTGCCGACGAGTGATCATCACGCTCCGGGTACCGAGCTGTTCGTGCTGGCGCCGTCGATCAATGCGCCCACTTCGGTCGAGGTCGGCGGCTCGATCTCGCTGGTTGCGAGTGCGGGCGGAAGTGGCGTGGCCGGCAACGTGTTCGACTTCGTCACCTCCTCCTGGACGATCAGTCGTGGCGGCACTGTGGTCGCCACGAGCGCCGGCAACTCCACGAGCTTCTCTCCCACCTCAGCGGGTACCTATCAGGCTCGACTGACCTTCACTCGGCCCGATGGTTCGACCGATTCCGACACCCATCAGTTCCAGGTGACCGACAACTCCCCGCCCCCCACGACCCGGCCCCCTGCGCCTCCCACGACCGTGGCCCCCAACCGGCCTCCGGTTCCCACACTCACCGGTCCCACCACCGGGCGTGTGGGGCAGCGGCTGACCTACAGCGCAGCTCGTTCGTTCGACCCCGATGGGACCATCGTGGACGTCCGCTGGGACTTCGGCGGACAGGCCAGCGCCAACACCGAGGTGGCCGGACACAGATTCAACTCACCGGGCACCTATGAGGTCCGGCTCCGGTTGCGTGACGACGACGGAGCCGAATCCAACGCCACTCGCCGCCTGGTGATCAGCGATCCGCCCAACTCCGCCCCCGATGCGGCGTTCACCGGACGAACCTCGGCTCGGGTCGGCGAAGCCATCATTTTCTCGGGTGGTCCCTCGTCGGATTCGGACGGATCGGTGAGCTCCTACCGATGGAACTTCAGCGATGGCGACAGCGCCACCGGCTTGATCGCCGTCAAGCGCTTCTCCCGTGCGGGCAACTTCACCGCACGTCTGACCGTGACCGACGACGACGGTGCCACCGACACCGTCTCGCAGAACGTCACCGTCAACGATC
>ENA-ORXU01002212-ORXU01002212.1-marine-metagenome-genome-assembly--contig:-NODE-2212-length-13672-cov-3.150570_pt1 | contig 13672 bp, 8 predicted proteins | sample MGYA00237869_ERZ511484 | MGnify/ENA metagenome assembly ERZ511484
TGTGCCACCGTCGCACCGGGCGGAACCTGCGTCCTGACCGGCACGTATTCGGTCGTGCAGGCGGATGTGGATGCGGGCGAGATCGTCAACACGGCCTCGGTCGTCTCCGACGAAGTCCCCGATCCGGTCCGCGACAGCGTGACCACGCCGATCGCGCCTGCCGCGTCGCTGACCCTGGTGAAATCCGACCCCGTCAACACGGATGAGGACGCCACGGGCAACGTGACGCTCGGCGATACGCTGACCTACACCATCACGGCGTCCAACTCGGGCAACGTGACCCAGACCAATGTCGTCGTCTCGGACCCCTTGCTCACCCCGGCGAGCGCGACCTGCGCGAGCGTGGCACCGGGCGCGACCTGTATCCTGACCGGAACGCTGAGCGTCTCCGTGCCGCAGGTTCAGGCAGGCGAGGTCGTCAATACCGCGTCGACGACCTCGGACGACGTGTCCGATCCCGTCGAAGCCAGCGTCACTACGCCGGTGGCGAACGAGAGCGCGATGACCTTGGTGAAATCCGAACCCGTGAATGCGGACGAGGACGACTCCGGCGCGGTCTCGCGCGGGGATACGCTGACCTACACGATCACCGCCACCAATACGGGGTGGGGTGTCGAAACGAACGTGACGGTTACGGACGAGATGCTGGCGCCCGATAACCAGGTCTGTCCGGTGCTCCTGCCCGGTGAGACCTGTATTCTGACGGGTACCTATACCGTGGTGCAGGCGGATGTGGATGCGGGTGAGATCAACAATACCGCGACCGCTGAATCGGATGCCATCTCGGCCACGATCACGGAACCGATCAGCGACAGCGTCACCACGCCGGTAATGCAGACACCGCTCCTCGAAGTGAAGAAGATCGTCACGGGCCAGACACGGGTCTTCCCGCTGGTCTCGGACGTCACCTTCCGCATCACGATGGCGAATACGGGCGATATCACCCTGACCGGGGTGCAGCTAGAAGACGACATCGCCAGTGCCATGGCTCCGGCCACGATCGTCGGGATGCCGGTCGTCACGGCATCGGGCTTCGGCATCGATAACGGTGTGAACGCGGCCTATGACGGTGCGACGGTCCTCGATACCCTCGGCGGCACCGGCTCTCTGCCCGTCGGGCAGACCGGGACGGTGGATATCACCGTGCGCCTCGACTTCACGAACGGCTATCCGGGGGCGTCCAACACGGCCTACGGGTCGGCGGGCGAGTTGACGGCGCGGGTGGAATCCGACTTCCCGGTCGCGACGCCGGACGATCCGACCGACGATAACCCGACCCCCGTGGTCATCGTCGATACCGATGGCGACGGCGCGCCGGACGATCTGGAATCCGACGTCGCCGACCGCGATGGCGACGGTATCTCCGACCGGGACGACTACGATCCGACCGGTTACTTCTTCTGCGAGGAAGACGGCTCGATCCTGTCGGGCGGGTCGATCGCGGTCATCAACCTCGCGACGGGCGGCACCCAGACGGGCGTCGGCACGAGCAACAACATCACGATCGTCCGCGACGGGTCCGACGGGTACTTCCAGTTCCACGTCAACCGGGCAGGTCCCTACCGCCTCGTCCCGACCTATCCGTCCACGGGCGCGGTCAGCACGACCCGTCTGCCTTCGACCACGCCGCTCGACGTGACCGGCCTGCTGCCCGCCGACCCCGGTATCATCGGATCGGGTGAGTTCGGAGCCTCCCGTACCCTCGCTGATTTCAGTGCGGCGGCGAACGGACCGTTCTATCTCGATTTCGACATCGCCGAGGGCGATCCGTCTGTCTTCAACAACAACCTGCCGCTCATGCATTGCGGCATCCCTGCCGTAACGGCAAACAAGGAAGTCGTCAGCGGGCCGACCCTGCAGGCGGATGGCTCCTCGCGGGTCGTCTACCGGGTCGGGGCGACCAACTCCGGCGCGACGCTGGTTCGGAACGTCCGGTTGGTCGATGACTTCGCCACGGCCTTCGCCGGAGCGACCGTCACCCCCGTCTCGACCGCTATCGTGACCGCCCCGGCGGGTTTCGGGGCGACGACGGATGCCGCCTTCGACGGCGCGGGCCGAACCGATCTGCTGACCACGGGCGGCGACCTTGCCCCCGGCGAGGCCGTGACCCTCGATCTGACCGTGGATGTCTTCTCGGCCACGGGAGGAAACTACGAGAACACGGTGCGCGCCGGGGGGGCATCCCCGCTGACGGGCAACCCCATCGAATGGGACGAAGCCGCCATCTCGGCGACCTTCGAAGCGGCCCCGGTCCTTCAGCCATTGGTGGTCACGAAGACCGCAGCGCGCTCGACGATCAAGATCGGTGAGGCCATGCGCTACACCGTGACGATCACCAACCCGGCCCGGCGTCTGCGCAGCGGGCTGGATATCGTGGATCGTCTGCCCCCCGGCTTCGTCTACATGCCCGGAACGGCGACCTACGAGGGCGCGGCGGACGAGCCGCTCCTCTCGGGCCGCGATCTGGTCTGGGAAGACCGCACGATCGCGCCGGAAGAAACCATCACCCTGACCCTCGTGGCACGGGCAGGTACGGCGACCCTGGGCGCGGAGACCTTCATCAACCGGGCCTTCGTCGCGGATCGCGCGACGGGAGCCACGATCTCCAACGTCGCGCAGGCCATCGTCGAGTTCGTCCCCGAGCCGGTCTTCGACTGCGGCGAGGTGATCGGCAAGGTCTTCGACGACAAGGACCGCGACGGCTATCAGGACGAGGGCGAACCCGGCCTGCCGGGTGTGCGCCTCGCCACGGCGCGCGGCCTGCTCATCACCACCGATGCCTATGGCCGCTACCACGTCAGCTGCGCCATGATCCCGAATGCGGAGAGCGGCTCGAACTTCCTCCTGAAGCTCGACCAGCGCACCCTGCCGAGCGGATATCGCATCACGACCGAGAACCCGCGCGTGGTCCGCCTGACGCGCGGCAAGATCACCAAGCTGAACTTCGGTGCCTCGATCAGCCGGGTCATCCGGCTCGACCTCACCAATGCGGCCTTCGACGCCAACGGCACGGCGCTCGATCCGCAATGGCAGCAGGGCATCGATCAGCTCGTCACGCTGCTGGGCGTCGAACCGTCGGTGCTGCGCCTGACCTATCAGCTCACGGGCGAAGACACCGGCCTCGCGAGCGAGCGGATGCGGGCCGTCTCGCGACTGGTCGCGGATCGCTGGGACGAGCGGGACGGTCGATACCGGCTTGAAATCGAACAGCGCATGGTGAGCGGACAATGAGATCGCTCATCACACTCCGCCCGTCACCCCGCACTGCCCAGACCGAACGAGGGACCGATCCCATGCGCGCCATGCTCACCCCTGCAGCCAAGCGCAAACCCGCGCGCCGGGCGGCCCTGCTCGCCACCACCATCGCCGGTCTGCTCTTCGCGATGCCCTACGCTCATGCCGACACGCATGAGTTCTGTGACCACACCAGCGACGACTGCGAAGTCGTCCTGCGCGGTGCATCGCTCGATAACGCGGTGACGGATCGCTTTTCGGTCATCGGTGAGAACACCGAAGCGGCCAAGCGCACCCCGCAGGAAAAGGCGATCCCGTTCCGCATTACCGTCGATGGCCAGCCCGTCGCCGTTGCGGGCGCGCCGCCATCGGCAGCACCCCTGCCACCGGGGACGGAGGATATCCAGCGCACCGAAGACCTGCGCCTCGAAGCGGTGGACATTCAGGTCAAGTTCGACGGCCTGACCGTCCAGCCGATCCTGAACGTCTCGACCAAACCCATCGAGCGGATGGTCGCCCCCGGTCAGCCCGTGGAGTTCTACGGCAACTGGAACTACGCGGCATGGATCGCGCGGGCCGAGGTGCGCATTCTCGACACGCGCGGCGAGTTGATCGATCTGGCCCCCATGACCGCCGACGGTGCCGCCCTCTGGCGTGCGCCGGAGGATATCGGCACCCGCATCGACAATGGCGAGTTCGGCGAGACGCTGGCCTATACCCTGCGCGTCTACGACACTGCCGGTCGCTATGACGAGACCGTCCCGCTGCCGCTCAAGATCAGCCGCGTTCCCGACGGTCTCTATACCGATCGTGACGGGCGCAATGACGGCGATGCCGAAAGCGCCTTCGTCACCCCCGTTCCCGGCTATGCCGAGGATCGCACCGCCGTGCGGAACATTCCCATCGACGGCGGCCTCGTCACCGTCTTCGGCCGTCATATCCCCGAAGGCCATACCGTCACCGTCTTCGGCCGCCCCATCCCGATTGCCGCCGAGCGCAACTTCGTGGCGCAGCAGATCGTCGTACCGGGCGTGCAGACCATCGACGTGGCCGTTCTGAACCCGCAAGACGAGGGCCTGCGCTTTTCGCGCGATGTGTATATCCCCGAGAACGACTGGTTCTATGTCGGCCTCGCCGATCTGGCCGTGGGCCGCAACTTCCGCCACGAAGACCGGATCGAGGCACTGGACGAGGACGACCGCAACCGCTTCTACACACGCGGGCGCGCGGCCTTCTACGTCAAGGGCAAGATCCAGGGCAAATACCTGCTCACCGGCGCGCTCGACACCGGCGATGACGAGATCGAGGATCTGTTCCGCAATCTGGACGAGAAAGACCCGCGCAGGCTGCTCCGCCGCCTCGACCCGGATGATTACTACCCCGTCTATGGCGACGATTCGACCACCTACGACGATGCCCCCACGCGCGGAAAGTTCTACGTCCGGCTGGAGCGCGACGACAGCCATGTGATGTGGGGCAACTTCAAGACCCGCATCACCGGCTCCGAATTCGCCCGCCACGAGCGCGGTCTCTACGGCGCGAACGTGCTCTATCGTTCCAACGAGACGACCAGCTTCGGCGAGCGCCGGGTCGTCGTGAACGGCTTCGCCGCCGAACCGGGTACCTTGCCCCAGCGCGACGAGTTTCGCGGCACGGGGGGATCGTCCTACTTCCTGCGCCGTCAGGACATCACCATCGGTTCCGAGCAGATCACGCTCGATATCCGCGACCGCGTGACGGGCCTGTCCAAGTCCCGCCGCGTCCTGCGGCCCGAAGAGGATTACACGATCGACTACATTCAGGGTGTCATCATCCTGCGCCGTCCGCTCGGTTCCTCCTCTGCGGCGGGAGAGATCGTGCGCGACGGTCAGATCGGCGGCGATCCGGTCTTCCTGCTGGCCCAGTACGAATACAGCCCCGCGACCGGCGAGTTCGATTCCTACAGCTACGGCACCCGGACACAGGCATGGCTCACCGATAACATCCGCCTCGGTGGCAGTGCCTACATCGATGATGTCAGCGGCGAGGACCAGAGCCTCGTCGAAGCCGATGCCACCCTGCGCCTGACCGAACGATCTTTCCTTGAGGTCGAGGGCGCGGCCTCCGAAGGCCCCGGCTTCGGCAATACCTCCTCGGTCGATGGCGGTTTCCGCTTCGTGGACGATAACGGAATCGGGCGGGAGGGCGAACGCTCCTACGGCCTGCGCGCCAAGGGCGTCCTCGATCTGCAGGACGTAACCGACACGTCCATCCCCGGACGCATCGGCGTCCATTACGAAGACCGCGAGGCGGGCTTCACCGCCCTCGACCGGATCACCACCGAAGACACCCGTATCATGGGGGCCTTCGCGGAGCTGGAACCGACCGACCGCAGCACCGTCACCATCCGCTACGACGATATCGACCGCGAGACCAGCGGCGACGAACGCGAGGCCACCGCCCAGGCCGAGCTTCGCCTGACCGAACGCTGGAGCGTCGGCGCGGGCGTCACCCATTCCGACCGCGATCTGGCCTCCGGCTCCGACGAGGACGGCAGCCGCACGGATATCGGCGGGCGGCTGACCTACGAACGCTTCGGCTACAAGCTCTACGGTTTCGGGCAGGTCACGGCCCAGAAATCCGGCGACCGCAAGAGCAATCACCGCCTCGGTTTCGGGGCCGAAGTCGACGTGACCGACCGCATCGCCGTCTCGGGCGAGGCGTCCTTCGGCTCGCTCGGCTTCGGTGCGCTGGCTGCGGTCAGCTACGAGCCGACCGTCGATCAGCGGTACTATTTCGGCTATCGCCTCGATTCGGACCGCACCGATGGCGATCTCGACGGCTATGACCCTTTCGGGCGCGATACCGGCTCCATCGTCTTCGGGGCGGACCGCCGGATCAACGACCGGTGGTCGGTCTATGGCGAGGAGAATTTCGACCTGATCGGCCATCGTCAGTCCCTCACCCATACCTATGGCGTGACCTACACGCCCGATGATCGCTGGAAGACCTACGCCTCCTTCGAATCCGGCCAGTTCGACGACGATCAGGGTGACGATTTCGACCGCACGGCCATCTCCGCCGGAGTGGATTATTCCCAGGTCGGGATGCGCTTCGGCCTGCGCGGCGAGGCGCGCCTCGAGGACAGTCACGAGGGCAACCGGCAGGACCGCGAAACCTATCTCGTCAGCGCCAACGCCGGGGCCGATTACAATGCCAACTGGCGCGGAATCGTGCATTTCGACGCCGTCGTCAGCAATTCCGACGAAAGCGCGGTGCTCGACGGCGATTATATCGAAGGCAGTATCGGCTTCGCCTATCGCCCCGTGGAGAACGACCGGTTCAACGGTCTGGCGCGCTATACCTTCCTCTACGACCTGCCCGGACCCGAGCAGGAAAACGCCGCAGGGGAAACCCTCGGCCCGAAACAGCGCAGCCATGTCGTCTCGCTCGACGGCACCTACGACATCAACGAGATTCTCTCGGTCGGGGGCAAATACGGCTTCCGCTTCGGCGAAATCTCGGAATCCCGGACCGATGACAATTTCACCAAGAGCACGGCGCATCTGGGTGTCATCCGCTTCGACCTGCATATCGTGAAGAACTGGGACGCCGTCCTCGAAGGCCGCGTCCTGCACCTGCCCGAAGCCCAGAGTACCCGCTACGGTGCGTTTGCCGCCGTCTACCGGCATTTCGGCGAGAACTTCAAACTCGGCATCGGCTACAACTTCGCCGATTTCTCGGATGATCTGACCGACCTGACCTATGACGATCAGGGCGTCTTCATCAACGCCATCGGAAAGTTCTGAGCAGGGTTAACCGATGTTTAATGAGAATCGGGTGGCATGACGGCGATTCCATCACAGGAGATGCCGATATGTCGAAGCTCATGATCGCCGGACTGCTGACCGCATCGCTCGCCGGATGCGCGACCGCCCCCGCGCAAGACCAGTTCACCGAAGCGTCCTGCGGCAAAGCCGAAATCTCGACCGGGCGAAGCCTGTATGTCTGTCGGGGTGGTCCCGTCAATCTCGGGACCTTCAAGCGCGCGCTCGTGCGCAAGGCCGATCCGACCCTCGATCCGAAGGAAGTCGCCCTGACCTTCGGCATCCCGCCATCCGAAATCAGCGGCGTCGTCGCCGCCTCCTCGGGCAATGTCGGCGGCGAGCAACCCGACGTCGTAACCGTCAACCGCCGGACCTTCGCCAGCTATCGACGCGACGGTGCGACGATCTTCGTGGAGCGGCGCTGAAGCCCGTCGAAGTCACTGTATCCGGCGATCAGGTCGAACCGGAAAATGTCGGGAAATGCGCGGGGCCTGGCGCAATTCCCGACCCGACTTGATCGTCCATCATACGACCCGGATGGACCCGCGCCGATCAGCCCTTGTACAGCTCGGCGAACATGTCCACCGCCTCTGATACCATCTGATCGCCGCGCCCCTGAGCGACGGCGAGGCCCAGCGCCTGTTTCGTGCCCGGAGCCATGATCGAGAGTTTGCCCATCCCGTCGGCCATCGCCGTGTAATAGCCGACGTCCTTGTTGGCATTCTTCAGGGCGAAGGCGAGTTGAGAGGGATTGCCGTCGACGGCATACCCTTTCACGAAGTCCATCATGGCGGATTTCAGCGGACCTGCCGACATCACGTCGTACAAGACCTGACGCTCCACCCCGGCTGCTTCGCCCATCGCGAAGGCCTCGGACATCGCCATTGCCGTCGTCATGCCGAAGAAGTTGTTGATCAGCTTGATCGTATGGCCCGAGCCGGACGCGCCCAGGTGAAAGACGTTTTCGGCAAGGTCTTCCAGCACCGGCTTGATCGCCTCGAACGCCGCCGGATCGCCGCCGCACATGATGTTCAGCTTGCCTTCGAGCGCATGGGCAGGCGTGCGCCCCAGCGGCCCGTCGAGATAGGCACCGCCCGCTTCGGCCACCTCTGCGGCAAGGAGTCTGGTCGAGCCCGGAAGCGACGTGCCGAAATCGATTACCATCGCCCCCGGCTTCATGCCCGCGATCACGCCTTCGTCCCCGCGCATACGGCTTTCCACCGATGCAGAGGTGTCCATGCACAGCATGACGATATCCGACGCCTGGGCCAGCTCCTTCGCCGTTCCGACTTCCACCGCGCCGCGCGCCACGGCGGCATCGACATGGGTGCGGGTCTTGTTCGCCATCACCGTGAGCGGGTAATCGAGATCGAGCAGGCGCTGACACATCGCACCACCCATGAGCCCGAGGCCAATGAAGCCGATTGCACTCTTCGACATACCAGGTTCCTTTCAGTGCTTGATGTGCCCTCGCTCGATGGGAGCAGGCGTCCAATCGATAGCCCGATACGGTGTCTCTTACCATATCGATTGCCGGTTGAAATTCGGCATCGTTCGAAGGTTCCCGTCGCGATCCGGTCTATCGCCCCAGATCGATGTACAGGATTTCCGGTCCCGCCCCTTCGTAGCCGAACAGCAGGACCACCCCGGCGAGGAGCAGGGCATAGGTCACGCCCATCGCCGGAGCCACCCAACGCGAGGGCAGGAACCGGGACAGAAAGACCGACAGGGGCGTCATGGCGCAAATCCTCCCGTGACCAGCGTGATGACGGGCCGCGTCAGCGACAGCCATGCGAACACCGACAGCGTTCCGGCGACCATCCACCCGATCCGTCCCGCGCGGGTCGTCGGAGCCGGAAACCGCTGCGCCAACCGTGCGAGCACGATCCCCGTCGCCTGCCAGACTGCCCAGAGGATGTAATAGACCGACACTTCATGCCACAGCCCCATGGCCGTCATCGCCGCCAGTACCCCCAGCACGGGCGCGCGGGTCAGGGCCGTGATGGGCTGGAACACGTAATCCCGGCACCATTGCGAGAGGGTGATGTGCCAGCGCGTCCAGAACTCGATCAGGTTCCGCGACACGTACGGATGGTTGAAGTTCTCTTCGAGCCGCAGCCCCATCATCAGCGCGATGCCGAGCGCGATGGAACTCAGCCCCGCGAACGTGAAATACAGCTTGATCCATTCCAGCCCCGACAAGGCCCATGACTGGGTGAATGCATCCCATTCCGTCGTCTTGCGCACGGTGCGCACGATCAGGCGCGACATCAGCCAGTTGCCGAGGATCACGGCCTGTGCGGCCCCCCACAATGCGCGCTCGGCTCCGGTGAAGAAGGCCGGGGCATCCCAGCGCCGGCGCGCCACCTGACGCTCGAAATGCGCGAACCGGTGAATCGGCCCGGCGACGATAACCGGCAGGAAAAGCTGATAGCGCACGTGTCGCAGAACGCCGGGATTCTCCAGCCGCCCCATCCACCAGTCGATCAGCACATGCAGATGCCGCAGGATGAAATACGCCCCCCCGATCCACAGCGGCCCCTCCCATACCCGCGACACGATGAGCGAGACGAGCAGCGCCCCGCCGACCAGCAGCACCGTCAGACCACGCTGGCCCAACCGTTCGCCCAGCGTCATCGCGAGAGGCGTCAATGTGCTCGCCATGGCCAGCCACAGGGCGGATGCGGGTGACAGGAACGCCACCGCGACCAGCGTCGCCACCGCGATGCCATCCTGCACGTGCTGCCGGGGCAAGGCCCATGCCAGCGGCACCGTCAGCAGAGCCGCCAGCACGATGATCGTCACCGCAGGGTTCATCGACGTGCCTCGATCCAGTCCGCGATTTCGCTCAGGAAGCGTTCACGCCCCCGGATGTTCGGGTGCGAAATATCCCTGAAATGGTCGTCGGGCCAGAACGGGCCGAGCACGATCAACGGCACACCGTATTCGGCGGCAATCGCGCGCTGATGGTCGATCAGGGCGTCGTACTCTTCGGCACTCATATAGGCTTCGACCGTGGCGGATCGCGGCATCGACACGAAGACGATGTCGGTCCCTTGCATCTTTGCCCGCCTGATCTGTTCTCTCAATGCCTCGTCGTATTTCGGCCTCTTGGGATACAGAGGAAACAGCAGATTGTACTTTTCGCGGGGAACGCCATCGAATTCCTCGCGCGGGTCGTGGTATTCGTAGGAGATGTCCTGGACGATGTCGTCCTCGTCGCCCAGTTGCTGAATGCCGAGGTCTATGCGGGCAGAGAAATCTCTGATGAAATCGAAGCGGGTCGGACCGGAGACCGGCCCCGTCTTCTCCGGGGAATTCCTGTTGTAGTCGAAGCTGAAGGCGCTGATTTCGACGACGACGATCGTTGCCCCGCCGGTGATCGCATCCCTCAGATATTTCAGCGACATCCGCTCGTCTATCAACGGTTTCGCGAGCCGCTTGTGCAGCCGCCCGTCGCCGAAAATCCCCCCCTCGACCGGATCCCACGGCACTGCGTCCCGGATCAGCGACGACCCGACCACGACGACCTCGGCCCCGCCGATATCGAGCGGCTTCTCGAAAACGCTCGCCCCCAGCCGCTCCATGAAGGCCGTGAACCCGATCACGACGATCAGCACGACGGCCCAGACGACCGACAAGGCCCGGACCGTCATTTCCTGCTGGCCGCGACGGCATCCACCAGATGACCCAGCGACCGGATCGCGGCGACCTTCGCAGCGGGGATGCGAACGCCCAGCCGTTCTTCGGTCGTCATCAGCAGGTTGATCTGCGTGAAGCTGTCCCACGCCTTCACGTCATCCGGCGTGGTCGTCAGGGACAGCGTCTCCCCCTCGACCCGGAACACCTGTGCCGCAATCGCCAGGACATCGTCGGCGAGGTCGCCCCCATTGCCGGGCGCTGCTGCGCTTTCCGTGGCCAGCGACGCCGCCAGCATATCGCGCAACGCAGTCAATTGCGGCTTTCCCGCATCGCCGCGCGGGATCGATCCGACCGCAAGGATGCGTTTCGGCACCTTCATCGGCTCCAGCAGATCGAAGCAATGCGCCGTCAGCGACGCCTCGTCCGCCTCACCGTCCAGCACCACCGCCGTGATCGGCACCTCGTCGAAATCCGGGTCCGGGAATGCCACGGTCGCCGCTTCGGCCACGGCAGGATGCGTCAGCAGCGCCTCGTCGATCTCGTCGGGCCGGATCAGGAACCCGCCCGAATTGATGACGGTCTTCAGCCGCGCGAGGATTTCATAGGAACCGTCGGGATGCTTCTTCGCCAGATCGCCGGTATGCATCCAGCCGTCTTCGGTAAAGCTCTCCGCCGTCCTGCCGGGGTCTTTCCAGTACCCCTCGAAGACGTTCGTGCCGCGCAGTTGGATCTCGCCTTCGTCTCCGGTCGCAGGCCCGCCCTTGGGGTCCATGATCCGCGCCTCGCAATCGACCGGAAAACCCACCGTGCCATGCGCGCCCATCTCGGGAAGCGATCCGGCATAGAGCGCGGTCGAGGCCGTCTCCGTCAGGCCGTAGAGGTTGAACATCGTGCAGTTGAACCGGCTTTCGATCCGATCCCACAAGGTCACGTCCAGCTTGGAGGCACTCGACAGCAGATACCGGCATTCCTCGGCATCGAAATAATCGTCATGGCTCGCATAGCGGTCGATCATCGCCCAGATCGTCGGCACCGACACCACATGCGTCGCCCGATACGTGCGGATACCGTTCAGCCACTCCTCGATCGTCGGGACCGAGAACCCGCCCATGCGGACCAGTGCAGCCCCGGTATAGGGGGCCAGCAGCATCCCCTGCACCATGCCATCGGCATGGGCCAGCGCCAGATCGTTGAAGATGCGCGAGTCGCGTCCGTAGCGGAACAGGCGCGCCAGCGTCCCGAGATTGGCGAGCATGTTTTCGCGCGTCAACATCACGCCAGACGGAGCCGAGGTTGTCCCCGAGGTGAAGAGGATATAGGCCAGCTCGCTGATATCACCCGGCAGGCGCGGCACCCGTCCGCCTTCGGGCAAATCCAGTCCGAACGTCTCTGGCTCGCTCTTCTTCCCGAACCCGAACAGCCCCTTCTTCGGTGCGGGCAGCGCCTCCCCGACGATCATGGCTCCATGCGCCCAGGGGTCCGATGCCCGTTTCTCATCTGCGATGATGATGGCGGGGGTCGCGGTATCGAGCACCGCCTTCGCGCGCTGCGACTGGGTGCCGGAGGTCAGCAACACCGGCACCAGCCCGTCCAGCACGGCGCTCAGAAACGCTGCGATAGCCACCGGCTCGCTCTCGGTCAGGATCAGCACACGATCCCCCGCCGTCGCGCCCCGCGCGTCATAGGCCCCCAGCATCCGCTGCATCAGGGCCGTGATCGTCCCGTACCGGATCGTCCGGTTCGGCGTGACGAGGAAATCCGCCTTCGGATCGGCGGTCATCGTCTCCCAGATCGCAGAGAGTGTCGTCATCCTACGCTCCGTCTTCGAGGTTCAGCGAGGATTTCCGCGCATCGAACGCGCGCTCCTTGGCGGGGTTTCCGGCGACGAAAGCGCCGTCCGGCACGTCCTTGCGGACCAGCGATCCCGCCGCCACGATGGCCCCGGTCCCGATTCGGATATCGGGCAGCACGGTCGCCCCGGCTCCGATGATCGATCCCTCGCCCACATGGATGTTTCCGGCGAGCGTCGCCCCCGGCCCTACGCTGACGTGATCGCCCAGCACCGTATGATGGCCCAGCGATGCCGCCCGGTTGACCAGAACGCCCTCGCCGATCATCGACACGGCCCCCACGATGGCCCCGGCATTGACGAACGATCCCTCGCCCACCCGGACCGTCCGGGCCAGCACCGCATGGGGATCGATCAGCGGGGCGCACAGGTCCAGCCCGAGCGCCCGCGCCATAGCGATCAGCTCCGCGCGGCGCTGCGGCTTGAAGGCACAGGCGATGAAATCACGATCCTCGCCCGGCTCGTATCCGTCGAGCGGAACGATCTTCGACCCGTCGACCAGACGCGGTGTGTCGTTGACGCTGACCCCGGCGGAGATCGACAGCCCGAGACGACGACACGTTTCTTCGTACTCGACGACGATAGGCGAGTGGATGCCGAATAAAACCAATTGCACTACCCTACACGAGAACCGATACTTATTTTCGATGACCCTATACCAAGCGATTGCGCCGAAATCATCCTCCCGGTTGTAATTTTTTTGCAGTCTGCTTGATGATCCGTGTGGCGCTCGAAGGAACCGAGATCGACCTGTCCAAGCCGCTGACCGAATCGATGGAACGCGACCGTCATGCGGCGATCAGCCTGACGGGTCTCTGCCTCGCCATTGCGCTGTGGCTCGTCTTCGACATACGGTGCTTCGGCCTCGCGGGGGCCGCGTGTTTCGCGCTGTTCCTTATCGTCGGGGCAGGGCGGCTGCGGCTGCGCGAGCGGTATCTGATGCTCCTGTCGGTCCTTTCCGCACTGGCCGCGATTTTTGTGCTGGACGACCCTCTCCCGCTGCTCGGAACGGCGGCGATCCGCAGCGCCTATCTCGCCGCCTTCTTCCTGATGCTCACGCTGTTGCGCGACGGTGCGACGACATCGACCTCCGTCCTGTCGGTCGGTCGCTGGCTCACGGCGCAGCCACCGGGCCGCCGGT
>ENA-ORXU01002216-ORXU01002216.1-marine-metagenome-genome-assembly--contig:-NODE-2216-length-13664-cov-3.227055_pt1 | contig 13664 bp, 13 predicted proteins | sample MGYA00237869_ERZ511484 | MGnify/ENA metagenome assembly ERZ511484
CGCCGGCCGCGGTGACGGCGGAGAGCAGGTCCGAATAGTCCGGCGCCTGGAAGTCCATCGGCTCCTTGGCGGCATCCTCGGCCAGCGACACGATCAGGTCGATGACGGGCTGCATCTGCTCGTGGCCGAACTTGACCGCGCCCAGCATCTCGGCCTCGGACAATTCGTAGGCCTCGGATTCGACCATCATCACGGCGTCCTTGGTGCCGGCGACGATCAGGTCGAGACGCTGCTCGGGGTCGAGCTTGAGGTTGTGCATGTCGTCGACGGCGGGGTTGAGGATGTAGTCGCCATCCACGAAGCCCACACGGGCGCCGGCGATCGGACCCATGAAGGGCGCGCCCGAGATCGTCAGCGCGGCCGAAGCGGCGATCATCGCGACGATGTCGGGATCGTTCTCGAGGTCGTGGCTGAGGACCGTGCAGATCACCAGCACCTCGTTCTTGAAGCCGTCGACGAAGAGCGGCCGGATCGGGCGGTCGATCAGGCGCGAGGTGAGGGTCTCCTTCTCGGTGGGCCGGGCCTCACGCTTGAAGAAGCCGCCGGGAACCTTGCCCGCGGCGTAGTATTTCTCGTTGTAGTGCACGGTCAGGGGAAAGAAGTCCTGTCCCGGCTTGGGCTGCTTGGCATAGGTGACGGCGGCCATCACGGAGGTCTCGCCATAGGTGGCGATGACGCAGCCGTCGGCCTGACGCGCGACCTTGCCGGTCTCCAGGGTGAGGGTGTCGTGGCCCCACTCCAGCTCTTTCTTAACGATGTTGAACATGTCCATCCTGTCTGGGAGCGGCCCGGCGTATCCAGGGCTCTCCCTTGGTGTATAGCGGCCCCATTGCCGCCGACCCCTGTCCTCTGCACGGCGCCGGGGTCCGGTGCGCCACGTCTCAGATGGGGCGCGTCTAGGGGGTTTCGGGGCGAATTGGAAGCGGGTTGACCGCCCCCGCGCCCGGCATCGGCCAAGCCTGCAGGTAGGTTTCCAGCCGATCCTTCAGCAATCCGCCGGTGACCATGCAGAACATCATGGCCATGGCCTGGACAGCGAGGGCCTGAATGCCCTCGGACACCAGTTCGGGCGCGAGGTCGCGGCGGAAGGGCGCGTCGCGCACCCAATCCGCGAGGATGTCGTTCCGGCGAAAGAAGGTCGCGGCGATGGTGCCGACCCCTTCGATCGCCGCGGCGCCCGAAGAGCGCAGGATGACGTCGAACACGTAGCGTTCGCAGGTCATGAAGGCCATCGTCGGGATGAGGCCGGTGACCATCTCAGTCGCGTCGCGCGGCGTCGGGCGCGAGGCGATGGCTTCGAGATGGGCGTCGATGCGGGTGCCGATCGGGTGGTCCATCAGCGCATCCTCGTCGCGGAAAAGCGCGAAGAACGTGCCCTTGGCGACGCCGGCGCGCAGCACGATCTCCTCCACCCGGAGGGCGCCGTAGCCCGTCGCCTCGCCGAGATCGAACACCGCAACGTCAGGGCATCGCGGGTGCGCCGGGCGCGTTTCTGGACGGGATCTCTCATCGCGGCACATTCGGAAGGAAACGACCGCGGTCATGTTGGAATCTTGACCATGGTCATATCCAGAAGACCCGCCATGTCCGCCAAACGCATCTTCGTCCTCGACGGTCATCCGGGCGAGACCTCCCTGTCCCGCAACCTTGCGCTGGCCTATGCTGACGCGGCGCAGGCGGCCGGCCATTCCGTCCGACTGCGCCATCTGCACGGCATGGATTTCGACGCCGATTTCGGCGGTGGCGGCTACGGCTGCGCAAAGTCGCTGGAGCCGGACCTCGATTTCGTCATGGCCGATATCGAATGGGCCGAGCATGTGGTGATCGCGACGCCGGTCTGGTGGGGCGGCCTGCCGGCCCGCCTGAAGTGGCTGATCGATCGCGCATTCCTGCCCGATCGCAGCTTCGACACGCGGAACACGACCGTACTGGGGCTGCCGCGACCTCCGCTGGGCGGGCGCACGGGGCGCGTGGTGCTGACTTCCGACACGCCCGGTGTCTACTTCAGACTGGTCTATCGCAACGCGCTGATGCGGCAGCTCAGGCGACAGGTGCCGGGCTTCGTCGGCATCGCGCCGACTCGGATCACCCATTCCGCCGGCGCCAGCGACCCGCGCCCCGGCATGGCGGAGAACTGGCGGGCTACGGTGCGCCGGTTGGGACGCGCGGCGGCCTAGCAGGACTTAGATAGGATCGCCCGCCAGCAGGGCGGGCAACAGTGGGTGCGGATAGCTGCGCCGCGCCGTGATGGCGTAGAACCGCTCCTCCAGCCCGAGGTCGAAGGGCGCGGTCGCCAGCCGGCCCGACGCCAGCTCATCCGCCACGACGACGGCCGGTGCCACGGCGAGGCCCGCGCCGGCCCGGACCAACAGGCGCACCATCGCCATGTCGTCGACATCTGCGACGATATGCGGCGCCACGCCCAGCCGGTCGCCCAGCGCCGCGAAGCCGGTGCGGATCCCCGTCTCGGACGGCACGACGAAGCGGCCGGTCGTCAGCAGGTCCGCCAGCGAGGCCGCGCCCAGCAGGTCGGGCCGCCCATGGATCGCCACCGGCTCGGCGGCCAGCGGATGCGCCTGCAGATCCGCGCCGGCCGCCGCGCGCGGCGGTGCCGAGGCCAGCACGACGTCAAGCTCCAGCGTGCGCAGCGCCTCGAGCAACGCCGCCTCGCTGCCCGAGCGCAGGACGATTCCGGTATCGCCGCCAAGGGCCGGACCGAGGAAGCGCAGCTGGAAATTGCGCGACAGCGTCGAGATCGCGCCCACCCGCAACGGCGGCACCGCTGCGCCCGCCCGGGTCAACACGGCCAGCATGTCGTCGCCGATCTGGAAGATCCGATCGGCATGGTCGAGCGCGATGCGGCCGACTTCGGTAAGTTCCAGGCGCCGCCCGACGCGGTGGAACAGCGGATGGCCCAGCCAATCCTCCAGCGTGCGGATTTGCGCGGAGATCGCCGATTGCGAGACGTTCGACTCGATCGCCGCCGCGGTCAGGGTCGGGGCGTGGGCAACGGTGTGGAAGTGCCGCAGGTGCCGGTAGTTCAGCTCAGCCATCGTTCTGTTTTATAGCTAGGTTCCAGCGGAAAGATATATTTTTTCAGACGGACCGCCCGCGTTACCTCTCAGCCAGCCCGGACAGGAGGACGCCCCGTGGATATCGCCGTCGAAATCCTCACCACCATGTTGGTGCAGTTGCAGAAGCCTACCCTCGCCTTCCTGCTCGGCGGCATGGTGCTGGCCGCGCTCGGATCGAAGCTGATCGTGCCGGCCCCTGTCTATTCGTTCGTGGTCACGTTGCTGCTGCTGAAGGTCGGGCTCGGCGCGGGCATCTCGGTTCGCGAGGCGAACCTCACGGAACTCGCGGTGCCCGCCATCGGTGCGGCCATGCTGGGCATCGCCATCGTGCTGATCGGAATGCGGACCATTGCACGTTGGCACGGCGTGTCGCCAATCGACGGCATGGCCACGGCGGGTCTGTTCGGTGCGGTCTCGGCCTCGACCCTGGCGGCGGGGATGGCCATGCTCGACAGCGAGGGCATCGCCTACGAAGGCTTCATCGGCGCCCTCTATCCGTTCATGGACATCGCGGCGCTCGTGACCGCCATCCTGCTGGCGCGGCTTGCCGAACAGCGCCGCATCGCGGACGGCATGCAGGGCAGCGGCGCGACGATGACCATCGGCCACGGGGGTGGCGGCGACAGGCTCGATCTCGGGCTGGTGCGCGACATCCTGTTCGACACGTTTCGCAGCCCGGCCATCTCGGCGCTGGTGCTCGGCCTTGCGCTCGGCATCTTCGCGCGGCCCGATGCGGTCTATGCCGGCTTCTACGAGCTGCTGTTCCGGGGCTTGCTGTCGATCCTGATGCTGATCATGGGCATGGAGGCTTGGGCGCGCCTCGCCGAATTGCGGCGCGTCGCGCATGCCTACATCCTCTATGGGCTGGCCGCGCCGCTCGTCCATGGGCTGCTCGGCTTCGGCGCCGGCATCGCGATCCACGCTATCACCGGGTTCTCGGCGGGCGGCGTGGTGCTGCTGGCGGTGATGGCGGCGTCGAGCTCGGACATCTCGGGACCGCCGACCCTGCGTGGCGCCCTGCCCGAAGCGAACCCCTCGGCCTATGTCGGAACCTCGACCGGGCTGGGCACACCGGTCGCGATCCTGTCGATCCCGCTCTGGATGGCTCTGGCCGACGCGGTCATCGGGTTTTGACGTCTACGGCCGTCGGCTGGCGCCGCCTGCGCCGACGGCCGGGTCGGGTGTTCTCCTCCGACTGCGGTCGCCCGGGCGGGCGGGCGAACCGGTGCGCCGCACCCGTCAGTCTGCACAACGCCGGGGAAGCGAGCTTACCGGGGGGCCGAAGCGCGGCGGATCGGGAGAGCGGTTCGAGGTAATCGCGGTCCGCTCGCCTCAAACTGGCCCGTTGCCGGTTTCGTGGACGGCAACGTGAGCTTTCATCGCTCGCCTCACGTATGGGATGGGGCCGAGATAGCCGATCGTCGAGTGGCGGCGGATCGGATTGCAGAAGCGTTCGATGTCGTCGAAGACATCGGCCCTCGCCCGGTCCCGCGTCCGGTAGGTCCGCCCTGCGATCCGCTCGGTCTCGAGCGACGAGAAGAAGCTCTCCATGGCCGCGTTGTCCCGGACATTGCCGGACCGGCTCATCGAACAGGTCACGCCGTCGTCGGCCATGAGACGCTGGAACGCTTCGCTGGTGTATTGGCTGCCCCGGTCGGAGTGGTGAAGCAGCTCCTTCGGACGACCCCGCCGCCAGATCGCCATCCACTGCCCGACAGGGCATTGCGCAGCAATGTCCCGGGAGGGATCAGCGCGTCGGTCACCAGCTGCGAGGGCATGGCGTCCTTCATGGACCACCCCACCGCGCGGCGTGAGAACAGGTCGAGGACGACCGCGACGCAGAGCCGGCCCTCCACGGTCCAGACGTAGGTGAAGTCGGCCACCCACTTCTCGGTCGGCCCGTCGGCATCGAAGGTCCGGTCGAGAACGTTCGGCGCGATGATGGCCCCGTCGCCTGCATCCTTCGGGAAACGTCGCCGCCTCGGCCGGGCGCGCGGCCCTTGCAGATGCATCAGCCGTTCGATCGCGTCCGGTCCGCAATCGACGCCCTCGGCCAAAACGTCATGCCAGACCCGCCGCGCGTCGTAGGCCCGATCCGATCGCAGGAAGCTTGTCCTGACCGACCCGCCGATGCGCTCGTCGCTCAACGAGCGATGGCTTCGCGGCCTCGCCAGCCACGCATGAAAGCCGCTCGGCGACACACCGAGCGGGTCGCGCATCCAACCGACTGGCCAGACCCTGAGGTGCTTCGCCACGAACCCGAACATCAGATCCGGTCCCCGGCGAAGTAGGCTGCAGCCTCTTTCAGGATGTCGCGCTCCGCCCGCAGCTTCGCGACCTCGCGCCGAAGCCGTCGCAGCTCCTCGTCATCGGACGACAGCCTCCCCTGGCCGGGAAAGGCCTGCACACCCTTGCCCCGAGCCGCGTTCACCCACCGCCGCAGAACCGTCGCATGCACATCCAGATCGCGCGCCGCCCGGGCCGCACTGACCCCACGGACCGTGACCAGATGCACCGCCTCGCGCTCGAACTGTTCGCCGAACTTCCGTCGCACCATCGCAAACCTACAGTCTCGTGAAACACCTATCTCGGTGTCCACGAAACCGGCAGCAGGGCAGTTCCGTAATTACCTCACTAACGAGTTGCGCGCTTGGGAAAAGACGTTCCCAGCCGAACTCTGGGCAGAGTTTGGACGCCTTACAGGTTGGCAGGGCTCTCTGCAAAGGCGCACGCGCTGGTGAGGAAAGCTGGTGATCGAACTCATCTACGACACCCTCGTCCCTGACATTGCCACCTACCTGAAGGAGAACAAGCCCCCCCCAGGGGCGTTCGCTGGTATCAGCAGCTTAGCGAGAACGTCGGAGTGCGGGCTCTTGTCTCGAGATGCTACGAGGTAATCGGTATGGCGAAGGACTGCCATGATATGCATGAACTGCGTGACAAGGTCGCCCGGCACTATGGACGGGAAATCGTCCAACTCACTCTCGCACTTCCGAAGCCGTCAAATAGCGAATAGCGATACCAGCGGACACCCCAACGGTGTCCGCCGCTCCACTAGCGGCTAGCTAGGTATATAGGCCGCGTTGTTAGGGCATCGTAACGACGCGGGTGGGATCAGTCTTGCGCGGTCGGACAATATCCTCCGGCAATCGTCACGTCCAGCTCCCCCCGGAAACAGGGTTTCCTCCGGACAGGGCCTGGCGGAGAAGATGTCTTGCTGGAGATCCTGACCTATTCGGCGGGCGAGACATCTAGCCACGCCGGTTTCCACCTCCCTCTCGCACATCCTGGTTCGAGCGCGATTGCCGTCCAGCGCGCGCGACCGACCTTCCGGGACGCGGCCAAGGATTCTAGCCCGGGAAGCCGTCCCGTGTACCCGCACGAAGGTAGCACCCGACACCGATCAGCCTGCGCAGGATCGGAGGCGTTGTCGAACGGACGGGCACGTGTCCTTCGGCAAGGAGCGTTCCTGATCCGAGGGCGGAAGTGGGAGCCGATCTCCCGGACGAGGTATCCTGCGAAGATGGCGACCATATGGCCCTCCGCCTCCGGCGGCAGTCTCCGCCTAGCGGACGACAAGCTCCGCATGCAGGGCCCCGGCCGCCTTGATGGTCTGTAGAATGTCGATCATGTCGCGCGCGGACACCCCAAGCGCGTTCAGACCGGCGATGACCTCCGACAGGTTCGTGCCCCCGCGCACGATCGAAAGCCCGGGCCCCGGCTCTTCGCGCAGGGCGACCCCGGTTCGGGGAACGACGACCGTCTCGCCCTGCGCGAAGGGGTTCGGTTGAACCACGACCGGTGCCTCCTCCACCTGGAGGGTCAGGTTGTTCTGCGACACGGCGACCTCGGAGATGCGCACGTCGCGCCCCATGACGATCGTCCCCGATTTCTGGTCGACCACCACGCGGGCGCTGCGTTCCGGCGCGATCTCGATGTTCTCGAGCGCGCTGATCAGATGTGCGGGCGATCTGGCACCGCTGCGGGCGACGTCCACGACGATCGTTCCGGAATCCGTCATGCGGGCGACCCCGGAGCCGGCTTGCCGGTTCACCGCCGTTTCGATGCGGGACGCGGTGGTGAAATCGGCTTCGCGCAACGCGAGGCGAAGTTGTGTCAGGTCGTCGAGATCGAACGAGACTTCCCTTTCGACCCGTGCTCCGGACGATATGATGCCAGCCGTCGGGACGCCTTCGGTCACCTCGGCCGCGTCGCCGCGGGCTGTCACGCCACCCGCCACGATCGTTCCCTGCGCGACGGCGTAGACCTCCCCATCGGCCGCTGTCAGCGGGGTCATCACGAGAGTCCCGCCCAGAAGGCTGCCCGCATCGCCGATCGCGGAGATCGTCACGTCGATGCGGCTGCCCGTCCGCGCGAAGGGTGGAAGCGCGGCCGTGACGATGACGGCGGCAACGTTCTTGGGCCGGAATTGCTCACCGGTCACGTTGACGCCCATCCGCTCGAGGATCGACGTCATGATCTCTTCGGTGAACGGCGCGTTCCGAAGGCCGTCACCGGTCCCGTTCAGGCCAACCACGAGGCCGTATCCGAGCAGATCGTTGCCCCTGACGCCGCCGAAATCGACGAGATCCTTGAGCCGCACGCCCTGGGCGTTCGCACCGAAGGCGACGAAGATCGAGACGGTCAGCACCAACAACCGACCGAGGCGACCGATCCTCGCCAGAGGCACCGGAATCCTGCGACGCCCGGTCATAGGTAGTCCGTCAGGCGAAGGCGGGACAGCCTCGCCGTAAGGGTATAGATCGTCTCGAGCCGCGCGACCTCCTGTTCCAGTCTGGTGGCGGTCTCGAACGGGTCAGCACCGATCAAGTCACTGCGGGCAACCTCCGCCTGGCGGACCTGGGCCGTCAGGAGTTCGCCCGCCGTGTCGGTTCGCGCACCCAGGCGCCCCATTTCCGCACGCGCATTCGTGACGCCGTCGGTCGCGGACAGCAGTGCCGGCGTCGCGTCGATCGCGAGGAACTGGCGCGCGTCGTCATCCATCGCGAACGCGGAGCCGGCGACGCTGGCCACGCTGGCGATCGTCGCGAGGGCTGCACGGAACTCGGAATCGTCTCCGCGCGCGTCGACCGTCGCGATCTCGTTAGCCGCCAGCCGAAAACCGTAGGATGCCGGCGCCCCGGGTGGGACGCGATTGGTTTGGAAATCGCCTCCATCGGCGAAATAGGCGCCGATGCGGGCGGTGAGGTCGGTGGCATCGGTGGCGAGGGCGGCGATGGCCTGGAGGTCGCTCCGGAGGTCTTGGGCCGACGCCGCGGCTCCTGTATCGGATCGGCCGCCGGCGAAGACCGCGCCACCGTCCTGACGCGTGTTCAGCAGCGAGACGACGCGGTCGAACGAGTTCCACGAGGCCTGGGCCAGGCCGCCGAGATCGGTGGGCGCCCCTCCGGTGATCAGGGGGACGAGATCGTCGCGAACTTCGTCCAGTTCCGTTGCGATGCCCTGAAGCGCGTGTTCGGCGGCCTGCGTAACGCGCTGGCCATGCGCGATCGACAGGCGCAGGCCGTCTGAAAGCGCCAGGTCGCGTTCGGCGAGGCCCAGCGCCGAGAAATCGTGACGCAGCGCCTCGGGGACATCCTCGATGCGGCCGGTGGAGAGCTCGGCACTCAACCGGGCAATCGCCTCGCGGGTGTCGCGCGACGGAGCGCTCAAGCCATTGATGAGCATGCTGCTCGGGGGAAGGTTCGGGGTCTGCATGAATTCATATCCTCGTCAGGCGATCCATCATGTCGCCTACGGCCTCGGTCACGCGGGCAGCGGCAGCGTAGCTTTGTTCTATCTCGATCAGCCGGCGCATCTGTTCGTCGATGTCGACGCCGGAGGCCGCGACCTGTTCCTGCGCGGCAGCCAGTCGGATCGTGGCCCGGTCCTGGATGTCGCGGTAACGCCCGGCCGAGGCCGACACCTCCGAGGTCGCCGCGAGAACGAGACCGGTGATATCGCGGGGGGCGGTTCCGAGGATCGGATCGGCGGGCGCCTGGCGATCCTGCATGGTGAAGAGATGGGCGTTCAGGTTGCCGACCGATGCGGTTGGAGCCGGAGCGGCCGCGCCGAGGCCATCGCGGATGCGCCATGTTTCGTTCGCGCCGCTCGCCGCGACCAGTGGGTTCAGCGAAAGGCGGGATGCGGTGCCGGGGCCGGTGCCCGCAGCCGTGAACAGGCCCGGATCGCCGGGGGCGAGTGTCGGGTCGGCTCCGGGCGCCGAGAACCGCGCGATGAATTCCTCGGCGAGGGCGTCGAGCCCGTATTGCGCCTCGGGACCGGCGATATCGCGTGCCTCGAACAGACCGGCGAGGCGCCCCCCGCCGAGCGATCCGGGGCCGCCGTCGGTGGAAACCGGACGGCCGTTCACCTCAATCGTTCCGAGGCCTGCGCCCACCGTTCTGTCCGGAGTGACCTGCACGGCGGGGGCGAAGGTGATCTCGGCCGGGCGGCCGTCGAGAAGGATCTGGCCGTCATGACTGACGATCGCCACGGCGCCGAAATCGCGCTGGAGGATCTCGACCCGAACCGAGGAGGCGACACGGTCGATCGCAAGGCTGCGCTGATCCTCGAGCGCGGCGGTGTCGCCGCCGATCGCGCCCTGCTTGGCGATCTGGCCGTTCAGCTCCGCGATGGTGGCAAGGCTGTCGTTCAGCGCGTCGACCTCGGCGACGATCCCGTCCTCGGCGCCCTGGCGGGCGGCGCGTATGCTGCCGGAGGCATCGTTGAACGTGTCGACGATACGCGCCGCGGCATCGCGAACTGCATCCAACGAGACTGTGGACGACGGGTTGGAGCTGGCCTCGATCAGACGCGCCTCGAAGGCGGCGACCCGCCCAGCCAGGCCTTCGGCGTCGCCGGGAACGCCGAGGACGCGTTCCACGCCACCCCAGAGACCGGCCGCATCGCCGGCCATGGTGGCCTGGCCATGGGCCTCGCGGCGCAGGGACATCGCGGCGGCGTCCTCGGTACGCACGATGCTCGTGCGCAGGCCGGGGATCTTGGGCGAGATCGGCGTGACCTCCAGTTCGCGCGCGCCGTATCCGTCGCGACCCGCATTGGCGACGTTCTGCGACACGACCTGCGCCCGGCGCGACGAGACCTGCAGCCCGGTGAGGGCGGACGACAATGCGGATGTGAGCGACATGACGATGCCTCCGGGGTTGGATCAGCGTTTGATGTTGGTGGTTTCCTGAAGCATCTCGTCGACGGTCTGGATGACCTTGGCATTCGAGTTGTAGGCGCGCTGCGTCTGGATGAGCGACGTCAGCTCGGACGCGACGTCGGTCGCGCTCTCCTCGCGGGCGAAGCCGACCAGATCGCCGACCGGGCCGTCACCGGCGTCCCACAGGTAGAACGCGCCGGAATCCGCGGAGACCTGGTAGGTCTGGTTCGGCAGGGCCTGGAGCCCGTTCGGGTTCGGCACGTCGACCACGGGAATCTGGTAGAGCGTGCGGGTGAAGCCCGTGTCGTAGATGGCGCTGAGATAGCCGTTGGCATCGACCTCGATCGCCGAGAGGTTGCCGACCGGGGAGCCGTTCTTGGTGATCGCCACCGGCGCGAAGACATCCGAGAGCTGGGTGAGGCCGCGCGCCTCCTGCGGGCGGCCGACATCGATCGCCATGGGGCCCGATTCGACCGCGACAGTCATCAGGCCTGTCGCGGCGTCGTAGGTGCCGACCGAGCCATCGACCACACTGGCGATGGTGCCGCCGTTGTCGCGGGTATCGTCGAAGGTGACGGTGAATTCGCCGACCAGCGCGCCAGCCTGGGCCTGATCGAAGATCTCGACCGTCCATTCGTTGCTGGCCCCGGTGGCGGGGATCGTGGGCGTGTAGGTGATGTCGAGGTTCTCGGCCTGGCCGAGATTGCCGAAATACTCGATCGTCATGTCGATGCCGTCGCCCGAGGCGGTCGATGCGGTCTCGGTGGCTGGCAGGTTGACGCCCAGCAGGACCTGCGTCGTGGCATTGCCCTCGTACTGGTTGGCGTCGACGCGGACCGGGGTCAGGCCGCCGGCGGTATCGCGCGGCACGGCCGGGATCACGCCTTCCTGGTTGGCGGGCCAGCCGAGCAGGACCTGCCCGCTCTGGGTACGCAGGTAACCCTCGGCATCGGGACGGAAGCTGCCGGTGGTGGTCATCCGCAGCGGCAATTCGCCGTTGGTCGAGTTGAGCGCGGTGACAGGGGTGACCGGCAGCATGCCCTGCCCCGCGATGGCGAGATCGGTGGGATTGTTGGTGGTGACGAGCGTGCCGCGCTGGTCGACCGCGCGGCCGGTCGTGACCCGCACCCCACCGGCGGAATAGGTGCCCTTGCTCTGGTCCAAGACGAGGCTGTGGAACTCGGCCACGGCGCGCTTGTATCCGAAGGTCGCCGAGTTGGCGATGTTGTCGGAGATCGTCGCAAGCCGGCTGGCATTGACGTTGAGACCGGTCACACCGGCGTTCAGCGAGGAGGAAATCGTCATCTCTGCCCTTTCGTCGCGCCCGCCATCCGCGGGCCAGCTATCGAATCGTCCACAGGATGGGGTGAGCCGGTTAAGGCCGCGCTAATGCCGGGGACGGAAACGTGTCGAATGTCAGGCATTCGGTCGCAGGAGCACGATCTCGAGCCTGTCGTTGCGCGTGTCGATGGCGGGATCCACCGCCGGATCGCGGTCGCCGTGGCCGGTGATCCGGCGCAGGCGATCCTCCGGCAGACCGGCACGGCGCAGCATCGCGCGCAGGGTCTGCGCGCGGGCGAGCGACACGTCCCAGGCGGGCAGGTCGCGGCGCACCAGCGGCGCGCGCGCGACATGCGCCTCCAGTGCCACGCCACCCGAGACGCGCGCCGCCTGCACCGCGACCGTGGCGGTCAGACGGGCCAGCAATTCGGTCGGTTCGGTGCCCACGAAAAGAGGCGAGCCGTCGACGGAGTAGAGCTCGATCACCAGACCCTCGTCGCTGAGACGGACGGTGACGTTGGGGCGATCGGACTCCTCCACCACGCTGTCGCCGCCACGGCCCAGGATCGCCTCCTGCACCTCGCGGAGCGCGGCATCGCCCTCGCCCTCGCCGAAACCCTGCAACTGCGTCTCTGTCAGCCCGCCGGTGCCGGCCTGCACGCTGCCGTCGGCTGCGGTGAGCGTGGTGCCGCCGAGCGCGCCGTCCCCGCCGCCCGACGTGCGCGAGACCGGGACGGTCGGACTGAAATAGTCGGCTAGCCCCTTGCGCTGCTTTTCGGTGGTCGCGTTCAGCAGCCACATCAGCATGAAGAACGCCATCATCGCGGTGACGAAGTCGGCATAGGCGACCTTCCACGCGCCGCCGTGATGGCCGTCGCCGCCGACGACCTTCTTGCGCTTGATGATGATGGGGCGGAGGTCGGGATCGCTCATGCCCTTAGCGCTAGCATGGGGCCCGTGAACAAACCGTTAGGGCGCGACCCATTTCCAGACGCCGTCGCGCGCGATCGCACGGCGATGCGGCCAGACCGACAGGCGGACGGCATCCAGCGCGCGGACCCGCCCGACCAGTGCCGCGAAGCGCGCGATGTCGGGGCTGCGGCCATGCGCCTCGGGGGCGTCGATCGCCACGCCCGGCGCGGGATCGGTGCCGTAATTCAACCGGGCGTCGCCAGGCACGCGGGCCCAGCGCGCCGGATCGGACGCCTCGATGCGCATCTCGACGGACAGGCGCAGCTGTTCCCGCGTGGCCGCGTCCCAGAACAGAAGCTGCGCGCGCGGATCGGCGCGCAACTGGGCCACCTTGGGGGTCCGGGCATCGGTGTGGATCTCGACCTCGCCCGACGCGGCATCCGCACGGCGCAGCCCCGCGAGCCGGGCCTGCGGGCCGTCGGGCCCCGTCGTCGCGAGCGTAACGAGGCGCCAGGCATCGCACGGGTCCGCGGCGGCGCGGGCCAGCCGGTGCCAGAGATGAGCCTCCAGCGCGCCGAGCGCATCCCAGTCATTCATAGCCCGTCATCTCCAGATAGCCGCGGGCGGAATGGCTGCCGGTGGCGGTGACCGGACCCTCCCAATAGGCGAAGAGCGTGTCCTGCCACGCATCCGGGTTCACCGCCCCGACCGTAACGTCCAGGCCGCGCGCGGGCAGTTCCAGCCGCCAGCGGATCGGCACGTCGCGGCCCGCGACGGACGCGGTGGCCAGCGGCGTGAGCACCGCCTCACGGTAGTATGCGGTGAGCGTGCCGTCGGGTTCGATCCACGACGCATAGGTGAAATCCTCGGTCCCGCGCAGGCGAAACATCATCAGCCGGGCGCCGTCCTCGAGGTGGAGCGAGAACCAGTCCCATCCCTCCTGATCGCTCTCGAGCGGTTGCGAGGACCATTCGCGGTCGAGCCATCCCTGCCCCGTCACCGCGACATCGCCGCCGGGCAGCGTCAGGGTGCCGGCCACCTCGTAGAAGGGCTGGGAATAGTAGTAGCTGGCCTGACCGGACGGGGACTTGACCGAATACCCGCCTTCGCCGTGGAAGGTCAGCGGGCCGGTCGCCCGAAGCGCGAGGTCGTAGCCCGCCCCGACGGTGCGCGCGCTCAGCTGCAGGTCGTCGAACGTGGGGCCCTCCAGCCGCCAATCGTCGATCCAG